>Ga0169931_10004090_pt1 | contig 22845 bp, 22 predicted proteins | sample Kivu_15m_20L_FD_129675 | JGI IMG/M metagenome (GOLD analysis project Ga0169931, IMG submission 129675) | Freshwater microbial communities from Lake Kivu, Western Province, Rwanda to study Microbial Dark Matter (Phase II) - Kivu_15m_20L... | ecosystem: Environmental > Aquatic > Freshwater > Lake...
GACTTCGTCCTGGCCCGGACGCACAAGGGGCTGCCGTTGCGGCTCCTGGTGGTGGTGGACGAGTGGACGCGCGAGTGCCTGGCCATCGACGTGGCGAGGCAGCTGGGCTCGGACGACGTGCTGGAGCGGCTCTCGTGCCTGATGGCCACACGCGGCGTGCCGGACCACGTGCGCAGCGACAACGGGAGCGAATTCACCGCGACGGCGGTGCGGGAGTGGTTCGGGAAGGTCGGGGTGAAGACGCTCTACATCGAGCCCGGCAGCCCGTGGGAGAATGGCTACGTGGAGAGCCTGAACGGCAAACTGCGCGACGAGCTGCTGAATGGCGAGATCTTCTACACGGTGGCGGAGGCACGGGTGCTGATCGAGCGGTGGCGCGAGCACTACAACCGTGTGCGCCCGCACAGCGCGCTCGGGTACCGCCCGCCGGCACCGGAGGCGATCGCTGCTGGCCCGCCCTCCGCTTCGCTCCGGGCGGTCCAGCAGCGGCTTTCGAATCGGACGACTACTGCGAAAACTGTGGACTCAACGGCGGGGTAAGGCCACTCTGGCGGCACCGATTTCGGGCCGTCGAGGAACTAAACCAGGCGCTCCGCGGCTTCACCCACCGCTTCAACAACCACTGGATCATCGGGCGGATCGGCTACCGAACGCCCGCAGCGCACCGACGCATCCTCCTTTGGGAGGCTGCGTGAATACCGACTTCAACTTGTCTCAGAAACTGCGCACCTACCTTCATGAATCGCAGTGTCACTGCAGCGGTCGTCTTCATTGCGACCGTTGGCCGCCCACCTTCATCGCTGCGGCCGACACCCAGTTGGTTCGACGGAGGGAGGGGGGGACATCACGCTAGGCCCGGCACCATCGATGCGACCACTGCTGGAGCATCAGGACCGTCCAGAGTTCACGAGTACGGTCGCGCCGACCCACAAGGTGATCCTGCCAGCAACGGAGAATTACATCTTCCTTGGAGGACCAGGCGCACGTTCCCTCGCGTTTAGGAAGTAGCGACTCGACCCACTCCCGAAGTGGTCCCCTCAACCACGTTCCGAGAGGTATGCCGAAGCCGGTCTTGGGTCGATCCCAGAGATTTCTGGGCACCCTTCTGGAAAGCGATTTTCGCAAGATGTGCTTGCCGATACCTCCGCGGATCTTCATGTCCCACGGCAGGGAGAAGGCGAACTCGGCTACGCGGTGATCCAAGAACGGGCTTCGCGTCTCAAGAGACACGGACATGGCGGCACGGTCGACCTTGCAGAGGATGTCGTCGGGCAGATACGTCATCATGTCGACGGCCATCATTCGTTCTGAGTCAGAACAAGACGCTGGAAGACTGTTCCATGCGGCATGGACATGCTGGAGAGTCGCTGGCGAGGCCAGCCCATGACCAAAAATCGTTCCGGTCGTTATGAGATTCTCAAACGCCGCGACGGCCGTTGGCGCCGACAATGCGCGGGCAAACTTATCCATCTTGTCGCCTAGAAATCGGATCCGCCAGCGTGTTGGCGCTGCGGAGTCGATTGCGCGCTGCGCGAGATCCCACGTTTGTGCTGGAATCATTGTGATGCCCGATGCCAACAGTCCTCTAAGACTGCTCGGAACGCGCCTAAACCGATGGCCCCAGCGATAGCGGTTGTACCCGCCGAATAGTTCATCTCCGCCATCCCCGGAAAGGCACACGGTCACATGTTGGCGTGCGCACCGTGAGACCAGGGCTGTCGGGATCTGCGAGTAGTCCGCGAACGGCTCGTCATACATGTCAGCAAGATGCGGAATCAACGCGAGTGCATCAGCTGAGGTAGCAATCTGCTCGGCATGGTCTGAACCGAGGTATGAGGCGATAGAACGTGCTGACGCGGACTCGTCGAATCGAGCATCATCGGAGCCCATGGTCAACGTCCGAATGTTGGCGCCCTGACCCGCCGCAAGGTGGGCGGCGATGACCGTTGAGTCAATCCCGCCGCTGAGGAAAACGCCCACGGGGACGTCAGCAATGCCCTGCAGGCGAGTCGCATCGGCCAGTAGCGAATCCAATCGATCAACTGCGTCGTGCTCACTACCGAGGAACGGTTGCTCTCGCGCCTGCGCTAGCGCCTGATGGACGGTCCAAAAGGGAACTAAAGTCGTGACCCCGACCTTATGGGGCGATACGGTCAACGTGTGACCGGGAAGTAACTTCTGGATGCCTTCGATGGCACTGAGGGGTGCCGGCACGTAGCCGAACTGTAGGTACTGATCGATCGCCAGGCGATTCGGCTGCCATCGGCAAGGAATCAGTTCTCGGATGGCCTTCAACTCTGACGCAAACACAAAGGTCGAGCCGAGCCAGCCGTAGTAAAGCGGCTTCTCGCCGAACCGATCCCTCGCGAGCGTCAGTGTCTGAAGCCTCTCGTCCCAGACAGCGAATGCGAACATCCCGACACATCGGTGAAGGGTCGATTCGACGCCCCACGTTGAAATTGCCGCGAGCAATGTTTCTGTGTCGGATGCTCCCCGCCAAGGTCCATGGAAGCCCTCAGAGGCAAACCGGGCCCTTATGGCGTCATGGTTGTAGATCTCGCCGTTGAAGACGAGTCTGAGGTTCCCGCAGGCGGAGAGCATCGGCTGCGCACCGGCAGGGCTCAGTTCCCGGATGGCCAATCGAGTGTGCCCGAGCCAAGCCAAGCCACCTAGCTGAAGCCATTGACCACGGGCGTCAGGGCCACGGTGTCTCAGCGCACCGATGCCTGCGCAACGGGAGGCCTCAGGCGGAAGGAAGGGACCCACTGCGCCAAGAATTCCGCACATGTCGATCACATGTTAGGTCTTCGGGAATCCGTGTGGGGAAACCCGCCTCGGTGGGCTGCTTCCGGGCCTGTCCGGTGGGCCCTACCGTGCGCGGATGCGTGACCTCGACCGCTACGCCCAGATCCTAGGAATCGCTTCTCCCCGGCACGTCTCCGACGTGCGGCTTGACCTCCCCGTTTGCAAGGAGGAGGTCATAGTCGAGTACCGCGGCACGGCCTGCTGCCCGCAATGCGGTAAGTCCAGCCTGGGCGACGACTCGCGCCTGCGGCGCTGGCGTCACCTGAACACCGGCCAGCTGCAGACGGTGTTGGTGGCGGAGGTGCCGCGCGGGGAGTGTCCGGAGCACGGCGTGGTGCCGGCCGACGCCCTGGGCCGACGGGGATACCGTTTCACGGTGCTCTTCGAGCGGGTGGTGATCGACTGGCTGCGGGAGGCGAGCTTCAGCGTCGTGGCACGGAGTCGATGAACGCCAGGATCCAGCGGATCAAGGCGATGGCCTGCGGCTACCGCAACCGAGAGCGCTTCCGCAACGCCATCTTCTCCCCCTCGGGGGCTGGATTTCTACCCGAGGCCTGCCTCAGCCCAAACGATTTCCTGAAGCGCCAACTTCGTCTGGCGCGGGATTCTTGGACTGATTAACCGCTCTCCACCGATGGGCCGAGTCGACCGCTCACTTGCTCCAAGCACACTCGAGATACTCAACGTACCGCGCTTGAACCAGATCTGCGGAGAAGTTCTCCTCGGCAAACCGACGCGCCGCCACCGCCAGTCGCTCACGTTCATCGGCCGACGTGAGGATGGTCGAGATCTTCTCAGCCATTGCATTGATGTCCCCCATGGGCAAGACGTATCCCGTCTCACCTTGCAGCACTGCATCGGAGACCCCCGTTGCGTCCCAAGCAACAGTAGGCACACCGCATGCAGCTGCCTCGATCACCGCATTGGGTAGCCCCTCTCGGAGGCTCGGGAAGCACAGGACATCGATACTGCGATAGAACTCTGGCATGTCCGAAACACTTCCGAGCAGTTTGACGCATGCCATTCCCTGAAGTTCTCGGATTGTTTCGATCCGCCCGGGGTCGGCGTTGTCAGGGCCACCAGCGATCAAGAGCCTTGCATCCGGAACAGTACACAAGACTGCTCGAAGGAGCGCGGGGAGCCAGTCAAGCCCCTTGTCGTGCGCGAGCCGACCTGCGAACCCTATCGTTGGCGATGTGTGGGGGCTACGTGCCAACCGCGGCGCGTAGCGAACCGTGTCAACGCCTCTCGATCCGCCCGCACCGAGTACACGCACTCTGCCCACTGCGATGCTTTTCGACTCAAGGAGCGCGCGCAACCCGTGCGAGACGGCGACTACATCCGTCGCACACCATGAAGCGACCCGATCTCCGAGTCGTGCGAGCCATGCTCGGAGTCCGCGCTCGCGATCCCATCGGCAACCACGCACAAGCCACTGTCGCCTCCGGACTCCGCAGATCCTTGACGCGACCAGAACTAGAAAACTGGCCTTTGGTGTAGATGCGACCACATCATCCGGGCGCTCTCGCAACAGGAATGCCACCCAACGAACGATCGCAACTGCGTCCGCAATTGGCGACACGCCGCGGTGCATGGCGATGGCTCGATAGAGCACGCCCTCGACTCGTTCGCCTTCAGGAGGAAGGGTTGACGCCACCATGATGACGCGCCAGCCGCGCGCTACGAGCAGGGATGGAATCTCTCCACAGTGGATGAAAGTCCACGGGACTGTCACCGCGATGCACACGCACGGCGCCCTTCGATTCTTCGCTTGCTGTTGAGACTGCATGGCGCGTGAAGTGTCAGCCGCACCAATCATTGGACGGACTCTCTCGGTGATCTTCGTGAGGGACAACCATGTCACGCCGCCTCATGTACCAAGCCTCTTCCATGCCGTATTCCAACTCTGAAACACCCGCGATCGCACGCCGAGCATGTTGCTCTCCTCGCGCGCCATGAGGTGTGTGAATTTCGGCTCCTTCCCACGGCGCGCGTAGTTTCGCCTGCGCTGCGCCAGGAGCCATCGCAACCCCCACTCGTGCTCCGAAAGGCCCATCCCAATCGCGAAGCATTCAAAGGTGATCGCGTGCGCAACCCATGTGTCGGCTCGATGTCGGGACTTGGCGCGCGTCAGCGCCGTCAGTTTCGCCTGACACAATCGCTGGTGACTCATGCTGCTGCCTCCCGACCACTCCCTTTCTACCTGCTTGAGGTGAGAGTATGCATAGTCAATGACCGCAGGCATCAGGCCATAGTCTCGGAGCCCCATTCGAATCGTCTTTGGTTTGCCGAGGTGGCCGTGCGGCTTCCAGATGTAGATCTCGCCCGCTCCGCAAGCCTCTGCCCTCGTGTAGAGCGACTCGACATCACTCGAGCGGAGCACCGCCCCGCTGCCGACTCGCCCGCGCTTGACTCTGATAAGTGTCGACGGCACCTCTGGCATCGTCTCAACTCCTAGCGCGCTCGCCAAGGTCATGTCATAGTTGAAATCGATGATATGAAGCGGACCTGCCTTCGCCATCCGCCTGATGGCATCAAGAACCTGCTGGCCGCCAACCGAGAAGTGCCCATATTCCCTCGATTTCTCTAGGACTTCTCCTGCGCGCCTGCGCAGATTCCCTTCAACCTCATGGGCTGCTATTGGCTCCTTGGACTTGACACGCTTACGTACTTCCGGCTTCGGCGGCATCGACATGACCGCGAGCACTAAGGACTCCCATGCGTCAGAAAATCCACTCGTCGGTGGCTCCCACCTACGCAGTCCGGATACCTTCGCTAGTTCGATAAGGAGTGCACGCCAATCGGCGGCTGGACTCTCACGCGGCGCGCCGAACTGGCGATGAATGCCCGAACCTATCAACAGCACCCGCGGCGTACTTTTGGCAGCCATCCTCTCAGCGTAGCGGGTCGGCCTCGCGCAGTGGTCAAACTGGCTGCTCCCACGCAATCAGTTGCGGACGCGTGAGTCGCAACCCTCCGTGTCAACAATTTTGAGACACTCCCCATCGCTCCAGACAATCAGGGCGGCAAGAAGTGTCCACCGTCATGCCGAACGACCCCGCCGGCCAGCCTAAGGGCCCGTCCCGCCCCGTCCGCCGCCGCTTCAGCGACCGCGAGAAGCTCCGCATCCACGATGCCGCCGACGCCTGCACTCGCCCCGGCGAGATCGGCCTCCTCCTCCGTCGGGAGGGGATCTACGCCTCGCACCTCGCCAATTGGGGGCGCTGGTGCATGCGCGCGCATCCCGACCGGGTCCCTGCGGGCACCGCGCCCACCGAGAGCCAGCTCCGCCATGAGAACTCCAGGCTCGAGCGAGCGGCCGCCCGTCTCAGCCTCAAGCTCGAGCACGCGCAGAAGCTCCATCTCCTTCAAAAGAGGATGGCCGAGATGATGGAGAAGCTCGACCGCGACGCGACCTCGCAGGGCGATGGGAGGCGGGCATGCCGCTCGTCGATGTCCACCGCGACGAGCTCGGCGTCAAGCGCACGTGCGACGCGCTCGGCGTCTCCCGCGCGACCTGGTACCGAAGGCGGGCCAAGACGGTCGCCGCACCCATGTCAATTGCACCTACTCTGTCGGCTTTGAGAAGGTAGTAATCGATATCGTCGCCATTGTTTGCGACAAGGTCATAGATGATCTTCATGTTTGTGTTATGTCCGGTGCGGGGTCAGACGGCAGCGCCCCCAAGATGAGTTGGCGCCAACACGTCACTTGTGTGTCCAGGTGAAAGAACTCGCCCACGCATGCACGCCCTGATTCCGCGATTGGAGAGAGTAAAAAACTCGCAAGATCAGTTGGGGAACAGACTCTCTTGACACCCGGCAGACCGCGAACCGGCGACCAATCCACTTCATTTGGGTCTCGAAAAACCGCCAGCGGCGCTCTGCTGCCAAGCACATCGAGCGCGGCAGAAGTCATCGGTCCAACAAAGACGGCATCGGCGTTGCATGCGAGTTCGAAAACGCTGCCAGCCACTTCGGTCATTCGTAGGTTCAGAAATGTCTGGCGGGGGATATCGCACGCGATATGCGACTTCGCCCAAATGTCCCAATCTCCCGAGGTTAGGGGAAGTGCTTCTTTCAAACAATCTAACTGCGCAGCGGTGACGCGTGGGGAGTACTCGGTTACGACAAGTAGTTTTCGCCTTTCCCCATCGCGCCGCACAAGGTGATTCGGCATCTGTGTCAAGTGGCCATATCGAAGTGCCTCAACTTCAACTAGCCGGGTATTGGAGTATCCGGCCCCTACGAGCGTGCTTCGGGCGCTTGGTCCGTTCACCGCGATGAGGTCTGGCTGCGGCCTATCGAGCGCCGATCCTGTGCCGCTTGGGGCAGCGCCTGTATATCGCATGTCCCAAAAGCGGACGGTGGAATGGGGATTCCCGATGATTGTGCCATGTGACGAACGTCGCCATGCGGCAAGCATGGGATACTCCCACGCAGCGCCTTCCTGAAGATAGACGCCGACATTTTGGTGTTTGATGTGGCCTAGAGCACGCCTGAACAGGTGCGTGTACATCAGAGAGGAGGCCAAGGGTGTCCCAAACAGCCCGTCCAGCCAATGTTTGCGAGCGAGAGGCCAGACATCGACCCCATCAAGGGTGGGAGGATGTGGCAGTTGTCGGTGTCCAAGATTTCGAATGGAGAATTTAATGTAGTCGGCTAGTACGACGAAAGCCATTGAAAGCGTCAGAAATGAATCGACGCAACAGTGGGTTTCGTGTCCGTCAGGCGCCGAGTTGAGAGCTCTCAGAATCGTTCGTGTATCACGTGCGGAGTAGCCATCGATGTGAGGCAGCAGCACATGTAGCCAGTTTGACTTAACTCCCCGAGCCGAGAGTTCACTTGGTAGCGAACTCCAATAGGCACTCTTGAAATGACCACGCGAGGAATCGCGATGATCGATGTGCAGGAAATAGTCAACAAAGCACACTGCTCCGCGGGTGTTCATCCACTTTCTAGCGCCCTCTTGATGTAGTCCGATCCGGCGTGCGACGAATCGCGCGATCCAAAGTCCGCCTTGCAGTGTTCGAGGTATCTTGGAAACGAGAAGGTCGATCATCTTTCTGGTATGCGTCACACCGTTTTTGGGTGGCACCCACTGAAATTCAATGTTTTGCTTGGCACAAATCGCCGCCACACACTCCGCGATGTCTTTCCTCGTGCCGTGATAGGCAACCTCGGCGACTTGCACTCCGCGAGTGGAAGCGATCCAATCACGAAGACATAAGAGCTTCAATGCGTCAGTAATCCATGTAGAAGCCTCAAATCCGCACTTGACGGCGATTGGGCTTGACCACCATAGGCTTGATTGGCTGTCAAACGCCAGGCGCTGACGAACAGACTTTCCGTTGACCTCAATCTCAGAAATGTCCTCAGCCCACTTCACGAAGCGATTTCGAAGCTCGACCGCGTTGCCTTCTATTAGTGCTGCAGCCGAAACAACACGGCCTGACTCTTCGCGGCAAGCACTTTGCCACAGAAAGTAAAGCGACTGGTCCGGTGGCGGTGGCGAATCAGAGTCCCATACATTCAATCGTTTCTTCATCGAGATAGAGTCTGTAGAGGCTGAGGAAACTCTTCATAACCGACGTGATCGAGGAAGCAATCGTCGCTGAACAAGCCACGCTCGTGTTGGCCAGTGGAACAAGGTGGTTTTTCGCAGGGGGTAGGCGGCAAGTATTTTTCGGTATCCCGTCGGCCGGGTTTCAGGACCTGTCACCTATGTGCATAGTCGATTCTGTTACCCATGTGGTCGGTCCGTACCTACCGATCTTGGGTCGCCATGATCTCCTCGATCCTTGTCAGATCAGTGGGCGTGTCTACTGAGTAGGTTGAGTGATTGGTGGGAACCATCATGACTTTGCCGCCGTGCTCCAAGATCCTCATCATGTCGACCGATTCCGCGATCTCGAGCGGCGTGGGGGCCATGCGGGTGTACTCGAGCAGGAAGTCGCGACGGAACGGAATGACGCAGACCTGCTTGCCCATCGGGATGCTTGCAGCCTTGCATCGAGTCGGAATGGGCTCGCGGGAGAAGTACAGGGCGTTGCCGTGCAGGTCGCAGACCACCTTGATGCAGTTCCGGTCCTCGAACTCCGCGGCGTCGGTGATCGTGCCGAGCAGGTTCGTGACCTGCACGGATGCATCCTCGGCGAGCGGGGCCAGCGCCTCGTCAATCATGCCGGGGTGCGTCATTGGCTCGTCGCCCTGGACCATCACCACCACGTCGTAGCGCGTGCCGTTCATCTCCTCGGCTTTCAGGAGCGCCTCGGCGCAGCGGTCCGACGCGCGTTCGTGGCGGTCGCTGGTCATGATCGCCGTTCCGCCGATCGAGGAGACGTAATCGCGGATCTCGGCATCGCAGGTCGCGACTACCGTCGCGGCAAGGCTTCTTGACCGGGAAACGCGTTCCCAGACATGGCCGATCATGGGCTTGCCGAGGATCTTTGCCAAGGGCTTTCCGGGGAAGCGGCTGCTGCCCATGCGGGCGGGGATGATGGCGATCGACTTCATGGACTTCTCCGGTGGTTAGGCGCGGCAACAGACCATCATGTGCGAACTCCAGCCCGAGCTCGACAGCAAGCCCTGGAACTCTGCCCGCTCGCCCGGGCTCGCCCTTGAAAGGAACAGGCTCCAGAACCGGTCGCGCGTGAGCTGGGGGCTGTTGGCAAGGATGTCGAGGTCCAGCACGCCGGGCGTGCGGACCTCGACGCTCGAGAACCCGCACGAGAGCGCGAGCGCCCTCGCCGACCATGGGTTCAGGAAATTCAGGTGGTGGGGGGGCGAAACGGACTTGGAGCTCTCCCACAGGACGCGGATGTCGAGCCCGGCGCCGGACAACGTCGTGAAGACGAGCAGGTCACCCGGGGCGCAGAGCGCACGGACTTCCCTGAGGAACGCGCCCGGGTCGACGAGGTGCTCGAACAGCTCGAAGCTGACGAACGCCCTTGGCCCGGTCGGCAGCCGGTCCGTGGTCACGTTCGACAGGAACCCCTCGATCACCTGCAGCCCGCGGCCACGGCATGCCGCCGCGAGCTCGGGGCTCGGTTCGATGCATGTCACGCCCGTGCCGTAGGCCGCTGCGTAGACCTCGGCGAAGATCCCGTATCCTGCCCCGATGTCGATCACCGAGTGGTCACGTGATCCGTGCGCACGAAGGAACTCGTGGATGAGCGCCGCCTTCGGCTTCCAGAGCGCCTCGCGGCGGGCGTCGGCAGTCTTCGGGTAGAAGGTCGATGCCCAGTACTTCGAGGACTCGGACTGCGTGTAGTAGCGCGTGAACGCCTCCGCCCCCGGCCGCGGCGACACGAACAGCGTCTGGCAGGCGGGGCACTCCTCGTAGGTGAAGCCGAGCTTCTCGAACGCGGGGGACCCAGCCGTCCCGCACGCGGGGCAGTCGATGCGGGTGCGCGGGCAACCACCGAAGAATGACCGCGCATCCAGTGCCGACAGGCGGAGATACTCGTCGAAGATCTCTCGCGGACGGATCAGCTCTTCCGAGACGGTCATCGGCGGTCGCGCTCCGACTGACGGTTCGTGCCGGGGCCCTCGCGCCGGTCTTGGGTGTAAAGCAATTCCGCCCAGTCCGTGCGTCCATTCATCGGATTCTGCGAGATCTCGAGGATCGAGAACAGAGACAGCCCGGCAGGCCCAAGGCAGTGCTCGAGCTCGGCAATGCCGGTCCGGTGCTCGTAGAAGTCATAGAAACTCGCCTCGAGCACCACGGCCGACGTGCTCTCGAGCGTGCGTGCGGCACCACGAAGCACCGATGCCTCGGCACCCTGCACGTCGATCTTCAGCAGGTCCACGCGGGTGATCTCCGCTTCCTGACAGTAGTCGTCGAGCGTCGAGCACCGGACCTCGAAGGGCTGGTTGAGCGACCGGCTGAAGTCGTTGCCGCCGGTGCGGCGCGCCTCGGTGAGCTTGATCGAATCGTTGCTCTCCAGGTTGACCCGATGCAGGCTGTTGGTGTGGCTGATGCCGTTGCGGAAGAAGGTCACTTGGCCGCGACGATCCGACAGCGCTGCCTGCGTGCAATGGTGGTCGGCGAGCCCGAGGCTCACCAGGCGTTGGAAGGAGTCCGGATCAGGCTCGAAGGAGTGGATGGTCGATCCAGGGAACAGTTCCCGCAGGTATCGGGCGCTCTGGCCGTGGTGCGCACCGACGTCGATGATCGTCGGCGCGCTCGCCGTCACGACGGATTGGATGACGCGTTCGCGGCTGAATCTCCGGGCGAATTCCTCGTTGCGTGCGCGCGATTCGCCTACGTCCTTCATGTGGCCGGTCTCCTCGCGACGGATGCCAGCATGACCGCGTCGAGCGAGTAGGCGACGAAGCGGTAGCCCTCGGATAGGCGCTCCCGCAACTGCCCGGCGTCCGGGGCGACGACGTGGATCCCGGCAGCCACGTTGTTCCGGAGCGCCGCCGCGCGAATCGCGTCCATCGCCTCGATGAACCGTGGCTGGCCGAAATCGCCCGTGCATCCGAGCGACGCCGACAGGTCGTAGGGCCCGATGAGCACCGCATCCACGCCTGCCGCCGAGAGGATGTCGTCCACGGCGTCGAGCGCCGCGCAGCTCTCGATCATGGGTACGAAGAGCGGCGATTGCGCCTCCTCGCGGTACCGGTCGAAACGCTGGCCGAACATGTTCGCCCGGGAGAAGCCGACCCCGCGGCGACCCGCAGGCGGCCATCGACAGGCGTCGCGCACCCGCTCCAGCTGCATGCGTTGCTCGACCATCGGGACGATCACGCCGCCCGCGCCGGCATCGAGCGCATGCTTGCACGCGGCCGGGGTGCCCTCTGCGATCCGCGCCAGCGGCAGCGTCCCGCCGAGCTCGAGCGAGCGGAACAGTCCCGGCAGCTGGCTCGTGTCGATCGAGCCGTGCTCCAGGTCGACCGCGACCCAGTCGTATCCCGACGCTCCCAGGATCTCCGCCACCGAGCCGTCGGGAATCTGCATCCAGCTGCCGACCGAGGTGCCCCCGTTGGACAGCCGTGACCGGATTCGCCGGATTGACTCGAGCCTGTCGAAGCAGTTTGAGTCGGTTTCCACGGTCGTAGCGTACAGGTGGTGCGAGGGTCTGCGGTTCACAGCTCGCGCAGGTCGTCGATCGATCGGCCGTGGTGGAGGAGGGGTACGAGATCGCCGTTGCCGGCATGCCTACGCAAAATGAACGGCACTCCGCTGGCAATCGCGGCCTCGAGGTCCACCATCGAGTCCCCAACGAGGATGCAGTCGTCCGGCCTTGCGCCCAGCCGCCGCATCTCCTGGCGAAGCGCATCAACCTTCTGCGTGGGCGAGCCGAAGATCGAATCGACGAGGTGCACGATGCCAAGTTCCTCGGCGATCGACCGAAGTTCCGGCTCCGGCGTCGCGGAGACGATGACCTTGACCTCCCCGGCCCGGCGTCGCTCGAGGAACTCGAGGGCGCCGGGAACCCACGGAGACTCGACCACGGCCCGCCGAGCCTCAGCCGCGAAGGAGCGGGTGAACCGCTCGACGGTGCCGGGTTGCGCCGGGAGCCCAGCCCACCCCATGTAGAGCGGGATCTTCTGCGCACGTGACATCCCGCCGTTGGAGCGGTGGTGTGCAAGGATGCGTTCGCCGAGGGCCTCGCCGAACTCTCGGAAGATCGCGACGAACGCGGCTCCCTTGGCGTCGACCGAGTCCTTGATGACTCCGTCGAAGTCGAGGAACGATATGGAGATCCTGGCGCCGCCCGCCGTCATTGCGGACGAGACCAGATCTGGTTCTCGATGCGGACGGCGGCAGACCTGATCGCGTTCCTCATCATCTCAGCCCATTCCCTTCGCGTGCGCCTGGATCTGGTACTCCGCTTCCGGGACGGGCGAGTGCATGGCGGCGCCCGTCGCGCACCTCAGCACCTCCTCGGTCGCCTCGGTCTCCATCCGGAACCGGCAGTCCTCGGACATCGACCCCATATGGGCGGTCAGGATGCAACGCTCGATGCTCGCGAGTTCGCCGACGTAGGGCTCTCGCTCGAACACATCGATGGCGGCACCGGCAACGACCCCCGAACGCAACGCATCCGCGAGGTCGGCTTCGTCCACGATCCCCCCTCGCGCGGTGTTGACGACGAGTGCGCCTCGCTTCATCGACTCGAACTGCCGACGGGCCACCATGCCGCGGGTCTGGGAGGTCAGCGGGACATGGATTGTGACGATGTCCGCGTTCCGGAAGATCTCGTCCTTGCCGACCCAATCCAGCTTCAGCTCGGGGACCGCCTTCGGATCGGGATTCAGGTCGTTGGCGAGCACCCTGGGGGTCCCGAAGGCGGCGATGCGCCGAAGCACCCTTCCTCCAATCCGGCCGACACCGATGATGCCGATTGTCACTTCAGAGAGGCGTCGGCCAAAGTGGCGCTCCCACTCTCCGCGGTGCATCTGGGCGTTCGAGAGGTGTACTGATCGCAGGAGGCAGAGCATCAGCCCTATCGTCAGTTCCGCCACCGCTGGGGCGGGGGCCTCGGGCGTGTAGCTCACCTGGATGCCTCGTCGCCGGGCGGCCGACAGATCCACTCCATCAAGTCCGATTCCAACGCGCGAGATCAGGCGAAGTTGCGGGGCGGTCTCCATCACCCGGTCGCTGATGGCTTCGGTGCCCGCGATGAGCATGTCATGCCCGGGCAGCAGTGCGATCAGGTCGTCTTCGGTCAGTTTCCGGCCGAGGGGGTTGATGGTGAATGGAATTCCAGCACCCTCGAGCAGGTCGAGCGGGAGTCGGTTTTTGGCTCCAAAGGGAACTGTGGTAATGAGTGCGCGGTGTGGTGGTCGGGGCATTGGGACCTTCGGATAGGGGCGACGAATCGCTCAAACCTCCGCCACCCGGATCGAGACACCGGAGTTGAGCAGTATAAGAAGTAGGGCAGCCCGTGGTGCACAACAGACCCTTCAATTTCAATGAGGTGGGCCTCAGGAATCGCCACTCAATCGCGAACAATAGAACGAATTCGCTGTGCGGCACCATTAACGATGTCGCACGGATTGGCGCTCGCGATTCCCAAGCCCCTTGCCGTCCAATAGCCAACCACCGAAAGGAGTGTTGTATAGCTGAGTGCTGCGACGAGTGCCTGCAGTTGCGGCGCTTGACAAGCGGCTCGGCCGATCTGGGCGCACCCCCAGCCAAGCGCCAGACATGTCGTGACGATCGCCGATTGGATGGCGAGCCGTTTCACGCCTCGTCGAACTCCAAACAGCAACAATTCGTTTGCGCTCACGGTGAGAAACTGGACCGTTAGCATTCGTATGGCAAGGCCTGTCGCGCCCAAGCCGAGGCCGGGCGGCGCGGCGGATTGAGGTGCCATCAAGGCGTATGAAGTCACAAGTCCGCCCACCAAAGCAACGGTTCCAGTCGTTACGTAAGCAGCGGTACGGCTCGTAGCATAGAAGTAGGCTCCTTGCAGTTGACCAAGGGTCTGATGGACGGGGTACCACACAAGCAGGGCGAGAAGCATGCCGCTTCCTAGATATGTCGGCCCGAGAACGAGTCGGACCACTTCCTCGGTCCAGGGCATCACGAATCCGGCAGTAACCGCTACGGTGATCAGCATCGCGTCTGACGCTCGTGCGTATTTCGCGAGCGCGGCCTCGCGGTTCCCGGCATGATGGCTCTCTGCGATTTCTTTCCACAGGACCGGGACCATTGCGACCGTCACGAGCAATGTGAGTGAACCGAGCTGCTGCGCGGCGCCGAACTCTCCCTGTGCTTGGCTTCCTGCCCATTCCTGCACCATCCACCGATCGGCAAATGCGGCAATTGCTCCAAGAACCGCATAAGGAATCAAGGGTAGGCAGTGTGGCGTAAAGAGTCGGAAGGTCTCCCCGAGATATCTTGCTGCGAAGGGTGCAGTCGGTTTTGAATGCTGGCGAAGACGAGTTGCGGCGATACAACCGATTCCCCAAGAGATCGCAATGAGTGCTAGGACAGTCTCCGTGCAGAGTCGGCCTGACAGGTGCAATAGAACGACTGCCATCAGATACGCAAGGGTTACGACTATTCCAAGAGCTTGAATGCGTGCTGTCTGTCTGCTTGCCTCGGCGCCTTGGCTAGCGGCGTTCCAAAGGTTGCCTTGGATGAAGAGCGCAACAGCGGCAAGTGTTGCCGTCGGGCGAGGGATACTTGGAAAAAGCCCCTTATACAGGTCTCCTGGAAGGAGCATTGAGATGGCCAAAGTCATGAGCGCCAGCTGCACGCCCAACCATCCCCAGTAAACTCGGTGGAAGGCCGCCGGGCGCGGCGTTGATGCGGCAAGTGTAAAATAAGCAGTTGACGTTCCGAGGTCGAACAACTGCCGAATCGCGTTGATGGCGCCAACAACGAAGATGAAGGTGCCGTAACCGGATGGTTCAAGCCATCTCGCGAGCAGCGCAGAGGCGACGAGACTCAGCGTAGCTTTGGCAGCCTGTCCCATCATGCCAAACACAATCCGCTGGCGCGCCGAACTCGCCATGTTACGCCTTGTCCAACGGAGGTATGTCGAGGTTGGGTTGCCTCAACACGACAGCATCGCGTTCCTTCCGAAGGAACCTTCCCCACAGGCCCCCCGGGCGACGAGCAATCAGGCATGCATCCCTGAAAAAGGCCGCGCGGGCCTTAGTGACCTTTTCAGAATGCCACCAGCCTTCGACTTGCGGCCAGCATCCGTCGACAAATTTGGCTGCAACTACTGGGTCGAAATGGGCAATCCCCGCCTCTGACAGCATTTGAAGCAAGTCAGAAAAGTCATGGTGGACCTCCCACAGATTCGGGTCAAACAGAAGGATTGTTGGCCCCGATGCGGCCGCTTCGCTGAAGGTCGTTTGTGGATACGTGCACACGACCAGTCGGCTTTGGTGCAGGGCCTTTCCGTACGAATCTCCTACCGAGATGAGCGATTGACCAAACAGGTGTTCTACGCGTGCTTGAACATCTGAGTAATTGACGTGATAGGGGCGGAACTTGGTCGCCGCGCGTGCGTTCGAGCCCAGTGCTGCAATGAACGTGCACCACATGTCTACGCAACGTAGAATCTGCCCTCCGACGGGGCCGGCGTGCAGTCTGTAAGAATAGCGCGGTATGTCGCAGCCGATGATCAGGAGGTCGCTTGCACGCGCCGAGCGACTGCGGAATCGGATCTTCGTTGATGGTAGCTGCGTGTGTTTGGCGTGTGTCGGTTTGGCCCATGTGGCCATGTGGTCGAAAGTCTCTTCCTCGAAGTCAAGGCACTTTTCGGCAGGCGGCAGGCCACCGCCGTGCTCCGCCGCAATGAGCCGAGCTCCCGAAAGATGTTGTTGGGCCGCCCAAACCTTGAACGGATCATCAAGCCAAAACTGAGTGCTGGCGCAGATCACGCGTGGCTTTGCGGAAATCCGCTTACATGCGATCTGCAGATCGTGATATCTTTCGACCAGAGTCGATGGCAGGTTTTCTGTGAGAGTTCTGCAAAGGTAGGCGCCGAGTGGTCCATCGACAGTTGTCGCAATTGGGCGGCGCTCCCTCACGGTATTGGCCGCAACCGCCTTGTACTTCGCCATGATGGATGTAGACGCTGACAGCGGATCCGGAAGTTGCTTGAGTGAGAGCGCCAGTATCACATGCTCGAGCAGAGAAAAACCCGGACGAGAGTGCTGAATCACGGTGTCGCGGCTTCCGAGAAGGGGATGCGAGATGGATGCGGCGACCCACTTCAACATCCCCCTGATTTTCTGGGAGGTGAGGCGCGGCTTCGGATTCACACCCACCGCGGCGCCCTGTGGCAATGTGCGCAACTCGATGTGTGGACATCCAAGCACCTCAAGAGCCGTGGTGAAGAGCCGTTCGTTACGGTGGTCCGACATCGTTATGGCATCAAGCCACTCGGCAGTGCTACTTGGCGGGCGCGCGGTGCCGATGTACGGTACTCGGTAGACAATCGCACCCTTGACCCGGGCCATCTCAGCGGAAGCCAGCACCGTCTCCCAGCGGTTTAAGGCAACCGACAGGAATATGGACAGCCAGGGCTCCGCGATGATTCTCCAGTAGCTCGCTGGGAGGTCAACGCGGTGTTGCTCATTGAGGTGCACAACAAGGTCATTGAGTACCGTCCGGCGAATCGCCCTCAGTTTCGATGCATCGGCGAACATCCTCGCACGATCGTCCCAGATGTTTGCCACAACACGATGGGTTCGATTCGACCAAACTTTCGCCCTCGAGTATCTCAAGCACCAGTCACCCGCGAAGAGAAGTTCCTCGGACGTACCCCAAGTTGCTTCCAGCGCTGTTGTCGCGAGGACCTCAGGCGCGCTCAAGGTACACCTTGCGGGTTCGTATCTTTGAATGCTGAGCGCCCGCAGGTGACTGCCCTACAGGCTGCGCTGCTAAGCCCGAAACTTCTGCGTGAGTCCATACCCGAGTCACGACACCCTCCGAGTGCCCCGGTCAGCTTCGACGATCTGTGCTGCGGAAGATCGGTCATGAATTCCGGCCGCGACGAGCACCGCCAGACGCTCAAGATCCTCTGGCGTATCGACATCGAATCGAAGCTCGGGATGCTTGAGGGCAGCGGGCGGCGTGATGGCGAGCATTCGGCATGCCATCGTGCCATCATGCAGGGCGGCCGTCACGTGCTCGCGATGCGCGGGAGACTTGGCAACTCGTGAGAGCTGTTCCAGTACCCCGCGCCTCATAACTTCTGCACCAAATCCGTCGGCGTACTTGCTCCCTAGGCGATCTTGATGGTTGAACGAGTAGTCAGCATCCTGTTCAATGAAACTAGACACAAGTCGATCGATTTCCCCTGGATCAACGAATGGGTTGTCGGCACAGACCCGAACCACGGCGCTTGCCTCGTAGAGGGCGGCTGCCGCAGTGAAGCGCCCGAGCACGTCGCTCTCGCTTCCTCGAAACACATAAACTCCTAGGTTCGCGGAAAGTTGGGCAATCGGATCATCTACCTGAGCCGTCGTAGTCGCCACCACCACGGCATGCAACGTCTGGGCGCGCTTCACTCGCTGGATCACCCATGACAGTATCGGCATCGACCCAAGTGGGCGGAGCATCTTTCCTGGGAATCTACTTGACCCCATTCGCGCCTGAATGATTGCAACCACTCTTTCCAATCATTGCCCTCGCTGGAGGTCCGCCCACTGGAGCACATGGTCCTCCGCCAGTTCCCGGGCCGCCGTCATCCCGATCACCTCATCCCAGTGGAGCGGAGATACGCCTGTTCCGGGGCGCTTGCAGGTAAGGTCGGACTCGGTGATGGTCGCCCCCTCCTGGATGATCCGCTTGACCACGATGCTCCGGCGCGCATGCTGCCTGGCAGGCGACTCCAGCGGCGTTGGGCCTTTCTCTCGGCGTCCGAACAGGGTTCTCGCCTTCTCGATCTGGCTGATCGCTCGGCGCAGGTCGTCGACATCCATCGCGTGGTAGTGGTCGTTGCCCGGCAGCGACTTGTCATGCGTGAAGTGCTTCTCGATGATCGATGCCCCGAGCATGAAGGCGCCCGTCACCGCGGTCATTGCCGCGTCTGGGATGGTGTGGTCCGAATACCCGATCAGGTGCTCCGGGAAGCATCGACGCAGTCCCTCGATCATCCCGAGGTGCGCTCCGTCATCGCTGGTCGGGTAGTTGAGGACGCAGTGGAGCAGCGCGATCTCCCGGCATCCCGCCGCCCGAAGCGTTGACACCGCACCGTCGATTTCACCGATGGTCGACGCGCCGGTTGAGAGGACGACCGGCTTGCCGGTGCGCCCGATGAGGCGTAGGAACGGGACATTTGTGAGGTCGGCCGACGCGATCTTGAAGAAAGGCATCAGCGGTTGGAGCAGTGATACCGCTGCATCATCGAATGGGGTCGAGAGGAAGTCGATGCCGACGCGCGCACAGTGGGCCGCGAGTTGTCGATACTCCTCGGGGCCGAATCCGTCGTACTTTCGGAAGAGTTCGTGCTGGCTCCGAGTCTGCTCCTTCGTGGTGTCCCAGTACGCCGGCGAGTGCCGCGAGGCGAGCGTGTCTGCCTTGTAGGTCTGGAACTTGGCGGCATCTGCGCCGCCCTGATGGGCCAGCTCGATGAGCCGCTTCGCGAGGTCGAGGGACCCTCCGTGATTCACGCCGATCTCGGCGATGACGTAGGGTCGATCTCCGTCGCGCAGGAGTCGGGAGCCGGCGTTGAACTGGCGAATGGTCATCGTGTGGATCCTGTGCTCAGTGCGGCCCTTCTGCGAGGCCGTGCTTCCGGGCGAGCGCGGCCTCGAAGTGCTCCATGGCGGCCTTGTCGTTGGTGATGTTGGAGTTATGTCGCCGGTATCGATAGAGCGGTATCGCCAGGCGGTCGATGATGTACTTCTTCTCGAAGCGGATGCGCAGGTCCCGTTCCTCATGCCGCCGGAAGGTCTCATCGTACAGCCCGATCTCGAAGAGTTGGTCGCGACGGAACATGATCCCGCACGCTATCGGGCAGTCAGAGCAGTTCACCCGGTCGAGCACCTGTTCCTGGTCGTCGAGCACGAGGTAGTCGCATGCCACCGCGTGGGACCGCGGGTTCGTCTCAAGGTAGTACTGCAGGAAGTTGATGAAGTTCCTGTTGACGAAGTCATCCGAGTCGACCCGTACGACCAGCGGAGCCCGCGCCGCCCGAATGCCTCGATTCAACGCTGCGGGAAGGCCCTCGTTGCGTTCGAGGGTGATCGTCGTGATCGCATCGAAGAAGAGCTCGAGCGCATAGGGCGTTCGGTCGGTGCTGCCGTCGTCGACGACGAGGATCTCGTAGTCATGGTGCGGGATGGTCTGGTTCAGCAGCGACCGGAGGCAGCGGCCGATGAACCGCTCCTGGTTGTAGGCCGCCACGATCACCGACACTTTTGGGCTCTCAGGCCTTTGGGGAAGCATGCAGGCCGCGGATCCTACAAGGCGCTTTCGATCGCCCGCCGGGCGCGTTCGGGCGCATCGGCCGCCATCGTCACGCCGATCGGCATCGCGACCGTTCGGTGGAGCAGTGCGGAGGACCGCGGGAATGCCCCCTGAAGATCCCCTCTGTGCGCCGCCGCCAACTCCGGCATGTGGTTCCAAGTGCCCGCAAAGTGCCACGTATAGGCTTCGGGCAGGATCTTCGTCCCAAGTCCGGCCGCGAGTAGCGACCCCCTGCACCTCGTCGCCGCATCGCGGCTGGGCACCTGGAAGACGAGCGCATCGGCAGTCTCGAAGGACCCGTCGGGCGCGGTCCGGAGGGTGAGGCCGGGAACTCCTGCGAGCGCCGACCACAGCGAATCCCGGTTCAGCCGCTGCCACCGCACGACATCATCCAGCTTTCGGAGTTGCGCGAGGCCAATCGCTCCCTGCAGCTCCATCATCCTGAAGTTGAACCCGCTGCTCGAGCGGGTGTCCTCCCATCGGGGCACCGACGGATTGTTCTCGTGGCCATGGTCATGCCAAGCGGCGGCGCGCGCGAATGCACCTTCGTCCCGGAAGACCAGCATCCCGCCCTCTCCGGTCGTCATCGTCTTAGCGAAGTCGAAGCTGTAGGTGCCGATGGAGCCCACGGTGCCGAGCGGACGTCCTTCGAGGCTCCCGCCGCAGCCCCATGCCGTGTCCTCGATGAGCGCCACGCGTCGACGCTCGCAGATCTCCCGGATCTCCCGGAGCCGTGCGGGAGTTCCGAGCATGTGAACCACGATCACCGCCTTCGTTCGTGGTGTGATGCGTCGCTCGAGGTCGGACGGGTCCATGTTGAGCGTGTCGTCGATCTCGGTGCACACCGGAACCGCACGCGCCTCGATGATCGCCTCGACCGTCGCGACAAACGTGAATGACTGGGTCACAACCTCGTCGCCTGGCTGAATCCCGAGCGCCGCAAGCGCGACTCGCAGTGCAGCGGTGCCCGACGAGACCGCGAGTGCATGCCGCACGCCCATCCGTTCGGCGAATGCGCGTTCAAACTCGCGGACCTTGTAGCAGCCCTTTCGGGCGGCATCGAACCCGTGGCGGAACAGCACGCCGCCGCTCGCGAAGACCTCTTGGACCGCGCCCAATTCCTCGGACCCGATCACCTCATACCCTGGCATGGTGGTTCTCCTTCCCGGTGTTTGCTTTGCGCGAAAATGACTGTGAACCGCCCGAGCTCCATGGTCACCACCTCGATGCAGTCCCACGATGCCTGGACCGCTTCCACGAGGTCGCTGCTCGACTTCACGAATCCGATCGGATTCTGAGGAAGGTAGAGGGTGATGATGAGGAATCGCGACCGTGCGGCGAGTTCATTCAGCAACTCCTTCCAGCGCTCAACGTACGAGAGGCACTCGGCGATCACCGTCAGATCGAACCGGTTGCCGGGGCCGAGCACTGCGTCGACGAGGAAATCGATCGCGTTGCGTTGGCTGACATCGTGCACCGTGAACTCGATGTCAGGAAATCGAGCTCGGGCAACGTCAATCGCCGTTTGCGAAACGTCGATGCCGACCACTCGGTTGTTGCGTCGCTTGAGTTGGTGCGTCAGCGATCCCTTCCCGCAGCCGATATCCAAGACCGCGCCAAAGTTCGTCGTCCCGAAAAAGGAGAGGGCCACCTGCCGGTTCAGTTGACGGGAGTCCTCTTGATGCCAGCTGTCGAAGGCCTCGGTCGTCTCGGAGCGGTACATGCCCTCGAAGTCGCCTACGAAGCGGCGCCCCTCGACGTCGAACACGTATCGGTGGTAGCCGGCCATCACATCCTCCGGAAAATCTGGCCCGTGGCCTGCTTGGTCAGCACCTCTCGGAAATCGGCGCCGAGTGCATTCGCCAAGGGGCGCTCGTGCATCAGCGTCGCGTCATGGAGCGCATCGAGCGTCGCTGCGTCCAGCGACTCCCCGTCGATGCTAGGCACCGCCACGGCCTGCCGGTCCGCCATGTCCCAGAACTCCTGGAACGCCTCCGGATAGAACGGCTGCATCGAGCGCATGACTACGCAGTTCGCGACGCAATGGTGGAGCCCCAGCACCACGCTGAGTGCTGCGGAGAGCGGATGCACGAGGCCGACGTAGCTCGTCGCGATGGCGCAGCCGCCGAGGTACGAGGCGACCATCAATTGCTCGCGGTACCGGTCGTCCATCATGTCCTGTGCGAGGAAAACGTCCTTGCACATGCGGAGCGTCTCTCGGGAGTACGCGTCCCCGATGGCATTACGATGGCTGCCGGCGAGCGACTCCATGCAATGGATGTACGCGTCCATTCCTGTGAAGAAGTACTGGTCACGGGGCACGGTCCGGGTGAGGTTTGGGTCCATGACGACGAAGTCGAAGACCGTGTGGTCGCTGTTCATGCCGAGCTTCAGCTTGGTGCGCGGGTTCGTGAGAACGCACGTACGGGAAGCCTCGGCGCCCGTTCCCGAGATGGTCGGCACCGCCACTTTGAACACCCCCGGTCTCTTCACCAGATCCCACCCCTGGTAGTCCTCGGCGCGTCCATCGTTTCCGAGCAGGTTAGAGACTGCCTTGCAGGTGTCCATGGCGATTCCCCCGCCGATTCCCACCAAGCATGACGGATTTGGCCGCGGCCCGCTCCGGATGCTATCCACCAATCGATCGACGTAGTCGGTGGTTGGCTCGACATCCGTGGGCACAAAAATCGTCTGCACGCCCGCTCCCGACGCGAATCGCCCGAGCGGGCCAGGATTTGTGCGGAAGTACTCATCGACGAAGCACACCGTGCCGTCACCCCCGCCGGCAGCCTGGGCTTTGGTCAATGGTTCCAAGTCGGCAATGGCCCCGCATCCGATTGCGTAGCGGGCTATGTTCTTCACCCTACGGACTGAGGTCGGCGGTGTCGTTGATGGTGCCATCACCGTAGTTTATGCGGTTCTCTCGGGCACATACTCCGAGGCTGGATGCGGCTCGTTTCGTGTCTGGGCTGTACCGCATCCAGTTTCTGAGACAAGTTGAAGTTGGTATTCACGCGGCCTCCTCGAGGAGGATGCGTCGGTGCGCTGCGGGCGTTCGGTAGCCGATCCGCCCGATGATCCAGTGGTTGTTGAAGCGGCGGGCGAAGTCGCGGAGCGCCTGGTTGAGCTCCTCGACGGTCCGGAATC
>Ga0169931_10004091_pt1 | contig 22842 bp, 18 predicted proteins | sample Kivu_15m_20L_FD_129675 | JGI IMG/M metagenome (GOLD analysis project Ga0169931, IMG submission 129675) | Freshwater microbial communities from Lake Kivu, Western Province, Rwanda to study Microbial Dark Matter (Phase II) - Kivu_15m_20L... | ecosystem: Environmental > Aquatic > Freshwater > Lake...
AATAAAAAAAAATATGTTCTTACTTTTTATTTTAAATTATGGTGATAGTTTGATAAATTATGACTCCTAAAAATTGGGGATTGGGGATTGGGGATTGGGGATTGGGGATTGGCCCAATCCCCAATCCCCAATCCCCAATTGTTAGGAGTCATAATTTATCAAACTATCACCGTAATTTAAATTAAAAAGTCAGAACATATTTTTATTTATTATAATTATTTATAAATAAATATGGCCAGGTACTGCGATATAGACAGAGATTATGCCCCTATTAAAAAACAGCCTTCAAAACCGATTGGTATATAATAATTTAACTTTAGAACTAAGAATGGTTTTTAATAAAATAAAAAATAAAGAAAATAAAGTAGTCGTACCCTCGCTTAAGTAAAATTTTTTTAACCTCACCCTTATAAGACTCCCAACTTTGAAAATCAAGAAAAATAAAATTGATACAACTCGAAATTCAGATAGAGAGTATGACACTATCAACGCTAATAAAATATCAAAAAGATTAAATTATAACAGTGGTGTCAAATATCTGTTGAACCGCAACGAAAATTCTTTCTCACTGAATAAAAAATTGAAGAATAAAATCGGCGAAAAAATTCAAGTATTCAACACAATCGATTGCATTGATAATTTTAATGAAGAAAGAGCAACAATAGAAAATGAACTTTTTATTTCTTCTGTTCTTAATAGATTAAAAGAAGAAAAAGGAAATTTTATTGAGACTGAATACGGTAGCAGTTTTAATATAAAGAATAAAAATAAATTAAAACTTTTCATGCCTATAAAGATGAACGATTTAAGAAGTCAAGTAGAATTACAAATGGTTGAACCTTATTTATATTTAAATAAAAATTTAAGGAAAGATAATATCTTAAATGAAAATTCGATTTTGTCTGAGATTTTCGAAAAGAATGTGAGGAGAATACCACAAATATTAGAAAAGAAATATTTGAAATAAAATCCTACAAATTATCATTTTTGGTATGTATGTAAATATTTTATCTATATTATATGTAAATGAATTTCTTATGTAATTATTTTCCAATCTACATAATTCAACTTAAATTTTTATTTTTTTAAATAATATTGTATTATTATTAAAATAAACAATAAATATATTTTGTTTTTCCTTCTCCTAAATTATCAAATATTAAAGTTTCTCAATTTAAAATTATTTAATTCCTTTAGTATTATTCTTTAAATCAATTTATAATTGTAGAGAATTGTAATATCTCATAAGATTATCGTTCTCAACTCTATCAACTTCTTGAAGATAAGTATAGAATTCCTTTTTTGAATCAATACAAATTTCATCAGTTGCCACTTGCCCTTTATTGACCATTTCTGTAATTTTATCAGCTACGCAAGATTTATAAATTTGATGTAAATTTTCTAATCTGCTATCATAGAAAAAATTTTTCCTATATAAATTAAGACGAAATACACTTACCCGAATCCGTATGCTTTGAAAAATGAAGACATCTTATTTAATTATAAAATAAAAATATAAATTTTTAATAAAATAAAATGGACACAAAGAGAATAATAAATCATAATTTAGAAAATTTTGATAATTTTAACCGTCGGAGGGATATAGTTATAAACGGGATGTTTCTCAACCAAAACAACACACTACTTTCGATAGCAACTGATAAGGGATATAAAATATTCGAATCTTACAATTTTTTACAAGTCAGTGAAGATGACGACTATCAAGATCTAGTAGGCTCATTAAAAATTGTCTTACCCTTTTATGAATCTCACATTGTTTTCTTCGTAGGAAAAGAACACAACACCACATTCTTAAGCAGTCACTTGATTGTGTGGGATGATATAAAGAAAATGAAGATAGGAGTTATTATGCTTAAAGAAAATATTTTAGATGCCTATGCTAATAAAGAAGCAATTTATATTCTTGTAAAGAATAAAATACTCGTCTTTGGATTGAAAAATTTGAATTATGTTTACACTATTAGAGATGTAGATCATTTGAAGACCGTATGTTTGTACCTGAGTAGAAATTCTACTCCAGTAGTAATTGCTACTATACCTTCAACTAGGACAAATCAATTGAAAATTACAAAATGTATTATATATATATTAACTCCTTACTCTTTTCTTGTAGTTCATTTGGATGAGAACGAAGAAATCGATGGGAAAGCTCATTATGTGATTTCCACACCGTTTCAGAGTATTTATAAGATGAATATTTCTAAAAAGGTAAGTCGAAGATAACTCAATTATTTTTTAATTTAGGGAGATTATGCAATTATCGTAGGACATCCAGATAATAAAATCCATGTTTATTCACTTACGGATTTTCAATTAAAATTTTGTGTCGATCCAGAACTCCACGATCAAAATATTTTAAATATAAAACTATCCAAAAAGCAGAAATTCTTATCTGTTCTCCATCCCGATATGAATATTCATATATTCTCATTGCCTTTAGAAAAGAAGAACAAAACAATCTCTTGCAATTGCGAGAATAAATTCATGACTAATTTAGATTTAGAAAATCAACATCGTTACATTCAATCACCGAACTCTGCACTTAAAAATGGAAAGGGAATTAAGAAATTTTTTAGTGGGGCTTTGAACAAATTTAAACAAATATTTAATAAAAAAACTAAATCCTTTTCGAATTATAAATACCAGCCTTTTCCTATGATAGGAAATTCCAGACCATCCATATCTCAGAATTTAGACCAAAAAAAAGATTCAAGATCAAATGCCCTCGAGAACGTTAATATTATCATACAATTCGATAAAATCAATGAGATAGTAAGATTTATATAAAATTTATATTATAATAGACAGTAGAGGGATAATCGAGAAATTAAAATTCAATACAAAGGAGGAAGGATTTTGTTGGTGCTACAAAACAATCAATTGGCTTAACGAAAGGAGTAAGCCAGTATTTAACCAAGGCTCGACAATAAATTAAATATCTATATTGATTAGTCAATTAGTCATTAGGCATATTAATTTATGAGAAATACAAATATAAATATAAATTGAATTTAAAAATAAATATTATTCCTCAGAGAAATTATAATATTTTTTAAATTGACCATGACTCAATTTTTCAAAATCGAAAGTAACGATAAAAATTTCATTACAGAAATGAATTCGAACCCAACACTAGGCGTCTTTACCCAGTTAAACAAAAATCCTCAAAAAATATTTTCAGATTTGATCCTGCAGCCGGCTATTTATTCAGACACAAATTTTTTAGACATTTTTAATTTTTCACTTTACTACTTACTGACCTCATCTCAAATTCAAAGCGCGAGACTAAAAGAAATTTTGGAAAACCTAAAGAAGTTTATTTACTTAAACAATAGAACCGGAGATTTTAAGGAAAATAATCATTTTCCAATATTTTATTTTACTACAATACAAAGAAGCTTCAATGAGATAAACGAAAGAATTAACTCAGATTGTTTCTTCATTTCAAAAGAAAACTTAAATTCCCTTGAGGAGCTGATCCCTTTTATGCAGGAATTGTGCATCAAGCTTAGTCAATCTTCGTATGAGATGACCGATAACGAATATAAATCAGCTGAAAATTGCCACGCTCTAATAAAATCAATCTATAACCGTATAAAGTCCCTAAATGAAATTCATAACAATTATAATAGGGAAAGAATAAACTTCGCGCTTGCCCATTACAAACAGATGGATATTCTCCCAGGATGTATTTTCAAAAAAAATAATTCCTCTAATTCTACGACTAATACAAGACAAATCAACTCGACTAAAAATGCGAGTTCCTTGCAAATAACGAATACAAACATCACCGCCTGTAAATCATCCTTTGTAACTAACGGAACTGACATAAATAATTTAATCACAAATAGCAATAACGAAACAGGAACTGAATATACTACAAAAGGTAACCACGAATCCAACCATTTACATGAAAAAAATTACGTGTCAAATGTAGCCAAAATTATTTCTGATGATCTTGTCATTTTTAAAGCCAAGACAAAGCATTATAACAATAACCATTTCACCAGAGAAATTTTCTCAGATAAATTTCTACGCGCCTTAAATATTAAAGAATCAGTTATTCACAATACACTATCTGAAGTAGCATTGAACTACTTTCAAAAGATAAAAACAGAAAAAATAGATCCTTTATTAGATTATATTAATTTTCCTTATTTAAGAAAAGTTTTCTCATATTATTTTCCAGGACATTTAATTTTTCTTGTAGGATCGATAAGATCCCAATTAATTTACGATACTGATCAAAATCCCGCAACGATAGACTTACTCCTGCTGCCTAATGTTTATCACCCCGAAAATAAAACCGTTTCAAGAAACATTTCTGATCATATAAAAGTCTTCAAAAATCTTAATGGAATACTAAAAATCCTCAACAATATAAATGCAAACAAAGCCTTAACACACGAATTTCTCAATTTGGACAAGGTTCAAGATTCTCAGTTAGAATGCTTTTATGTAAATTTCGATATGCAAAATAAAATGAACAAATCTCGTGCTTATATAAATACTAACTTAATCTTCTACGACGAGAAAATCAAAATGTCAAGCGATATTTCAACTTTTGTATTTTTTAAAAATTTTCGATTACAAGCGTTGCATGTATTTTTCCAAGAGATTATGATGAACTCTTTAAAGCTGATTAAATCAAGGAGGGACTTGAGTGTTTTGATTTTTTCTTTTTTAAATAAAAATTACAAACTTGAGAACATGCCTAAAGAAAAAAGTTTCCGTAATCTTTCTTTTAGTGGAATGAGTGACGGGACACTCGAGAGTAGCAAAAAGGTCGCTAAGAATTTCAAAAATTCTGACCTTGTGGAAGAGAGTTATATTTATTCCTACACAGAGTTTAGTAAGCAATCGATAAATCTTATCAATGAGATTCAATTGGGTGAATTGATTCTTGAGTTTTTTAGATATGTGATTAATTATTTTAATTACTTGAAAAACCAGTACAACATAAGAATTAATAAGAATTTCCCTCCATGCAAGGGGTTTGACTATCTAAAAGAGCAATTTCATGAAAACATTTATAACTCCAACGAAAGTTACAATATAATAGATCATCTTTTTCTTATAGATCAGGTCCTTTCCTTGAGTAAAAAAGATTACGATTTTGTCTTCTGCAAGAAGCTAAATGCCTTAGAAGAAATTTACTTCAAAATTTGTGAAAATTCAGACAAGATAAAAAGTATGAATCAGATAATTGCTAATATAAACACGAACTATTCTCAAACGAATTAATGATAAAGATGATTTAAAATACAGAGTTAAAAATATAGTCTTGTATTCATATACCTTAATATATTCTAAAGATTAAATGCTTATTAATAAATATTAAATCATTAAAATATTTTTTTTATAAATTTTATAACGAAACGAATTTAATTTAATCATATTTGGTTCAATTATATTCCCTACCTGGATCATTGATGGATACTTTTATTTAGCTAAACTTACCATCATAGTGATTACTTTGGAAATAGGATCCTTGTGTTGGTCTGTAACTCCAATCAACCTGGACATTGTATGAAAGGTTCTTCACATCCCCATTCCAATCAGAATTCGGATTGATTTTAACCACATTCAGAATATTTTTATAGTGATGGCCAGCAACATTAGCTACGGTGTGTTTAGGAATATGTTCGTTATATTCACTATTTGTCTCTGGTCGAGTTATTGTCATGGTGATGTTACCATCAAGATGAGACGCTAAAAGTTAAAAGATATAATTTACTGTTGAAGATTACATATCTAATCATACTAGATATAACGTTTTCTATTTTATTCTTGTTTTGAATTATAACCTTCTTATTATTAGAAACTATCGGGAGGATCTTCTTAAACAGTTCTCTTTCGTTCAAGGGTCTTTCACTGATGTCATAAACTTCTGTGTTTTCATCAGTTTTTAGATTCTGATTTTCGTCGACATCTGCGTTTTTCTGATCTAATATTATAGCATAATTAGACACTGATCGGCTCAAATTCAAATCTTTATTAATTGGGATAAGACTAGTGAAATATTCAATTCTTAACAAAAATAGTCCTTCACCTTCCATAATTAAGGATATCTCCTCTCTTTTAATGTCGAAGTGAAGATACTTTCCTCCAAATCCTCTAAATCCTTGAAGGATTGATTTGTCCTTTAATGTTGTGCTTAGTATAGAATTAAGATTGTTCTCAACTATATCTTTTAGCCTAGCGAAATATGTGGGATCATTGTATCTATTGTTGATTTGATGTATCGTTTGTACTCCCCAATTGATAAAGCTAATTATATATAATTATATATTTTATTACTCGTCCCACTGGATCTCATCGGAAGGCATCAATTTTATATACTTAAGTAGAGCATAATTCTTAATACATGCTTCAAGTAGTAATAAAAAGACTTCAGCTATAAGCCTGTCCTTTTGATTTCTTAATTGAGTCAGTTTCTTAATAAGACAAAAACATCCCCTTATATTTAATGCTGATTTATACTCCAAATATTTAGGAGAATAATCGCTTAGTTTGTGATAACCAAATATTGGCCATTTACTTCTCATTGTGGCTTCTTCTAAAATAATCGAAGGATATCCCAATATAATTTCGAATCTGAGTAGTTGATAATCGTCCTTAATTTCAAGAACAGGCAGAATTGCCTTCACCAATTTTATAAATTCTGAATCTGAGTTATAAGTAATGTCGTCTATGTATTTCGTGATTTCTTCACATGATTCCAAAGTAAAAGTTTCGTTATTTGTAGAATGATCTACTAATAATTGGGTAAAAAGTTTCTCGTTGTGAGCGTAACACAATTTTATGAAACTGTTAGTCTTTAGGCAGCCTATTTCTTTTTCTGATATTGTCAACTTCTAATATTTAGAAAAATAAATATTTAATTTACATTAGGTTCATCTTCAGAGGCCGTTACTACGGTTTGGCTTTTTGTGTAAATGTTATAAATCATCTCTAATAGATTTTCTATGTTTGAAGGACTTGGGCGTGTTAGATCCCAATTATCCCCTTTACTTGTAAATTGTTTATATATAGGACTTTCTCTTCCGAGCAAATATGTAACGAATCTTGATATCACCTCTCTGTTTACTAAATATAGAATCATCTCTTCACCTAAACTAGACAAATTAAATAACAACTAAAATAATTGTGATTTAATTATTTACTTCGTATAGAGGATAAATCTTATTTACGTATTTTGATTGGATTCTTGGGAACAATTCTAATAAAAAGTCGCATAACTTGATAGTTTTTCCAGATATACTATGCTCATTCAATTCTACTACGCATTCTCTAAAGATTGTTGGGTCATAACTGTATCCTATTTCTATTAGTTTATTCAACATCGTAGCGTTTGTTTTCACAATGAATACATCATCGTTAAAAAGCGCATCTAACACCAATTTTTTATTATCTAAAATAAAATCGAAGCTTATCAGTAAACAGTCTGGATTGTTTTCAATTATCGCTATGTATTTTTCGACTGCTGGCCTTAGCAATTTTTGCTTTCCTTTTGTATTGAGAACTTTGAATATAAAAGTCAATAGTGTATTGCATATCCTATTAGATGTATCTGATTTTATTTCCTTCATATCTGAGATCGTTTCATCTAAAACAGTGATAATATTCTCAAAAAAGTTGACGAATTGTTGATCAAGGATATTTTTATGTTTTTGGAACAGTGAGTTGTCACCAGTGACTTCTACATAAAAATCCCTAGGAATCAGTCTTTCAATCGAGAAGAATCGTTTATATTTGAAGTATTCATTCTTTGCGCTGTCGTAGAATGTGAGTTCAGATAACTTTTTGCTAGTTGTAATCGGGAGATTTGGGGACGCTCCGGTATTTAGTCTATATAAGTCATATTGTTTCTTAATAAGGCTGTATTCTTCTTCTTTGAATGAAATAAGGTTTGATTTATCCAATGGCTCTGAGGAGATCATCTTAATCGGTGTTTTCACTCGCCTTTCATATATCAAAAGATACGCACTTTGACTGTTGTCCATCATTCTATGCCAACTACCTCTATCATCGTTTCCTGAGGATCCTCCGAAACATTCTTCCTCCAGTTTATTCACGTTGAATTTTGAAATGTGACTGTCATTAAATTTAAGCCAGGAATTAGTGTGAGTTTCATTGTTGGGATCATATAACAACTCATCATCTGAGCCATTTCTGACTGTATTAATAAAGGAAAAGTAGTGCCCACTGTGTGCTGATCCAATATGAACATTAACTCCTACAAGGTGATATTCATAATATTCGTTCTTTTTAAAGTAAATGTCATCAGTTTCATACAATTCGTTTACCACTTCCGCTTCTTCAGATGAATTAGCCCCCTTTTTAGCCTTGTTCTTTCTCATTAATTCCTCAATGCAATAATTTTTCAAATTAAGTACTTTAGGAAACTCCAATCTTGAGTTGATCTTCTCATCTCTTTCATGCTCGTAGTTAAAGTAGATTCTTTGAAGGTGCACTATTAAAACATTAGGTAATTCAGCTAGCGAGTTTCTTTTTGTAATCGTCACCTTCTTTTGACATGTTTCACAGTCATATGAGTCGATCTTCTCGGGGAAAATGAATTTCTCCAAGCTATCATTAAGAGTCTTCATATTAGCAACTTCAAGCGACAAATTGTAAAAATCTTCAAAACGATTTTTTACATTACCACAGCCTTCTTCGCAGATCAACTGAGAGCAAGTCTTACCTCCAAATATAGATTGTAGAATGTATTTATTAGGAGTAGGCTTTAACGCAGTCTCGATTTTTTCTAAAAATCTTCCAAGGAATTCTTGAGAATCTTGTTGAATGGAAGTGTTGGTAGGATTACCATCCCAATCCTTAAAGCTGAAACAAAATCCTGCAGGGTTATAGTCCTCTCTTTCTGACATATCCAGGAAGGTGAACATTCTTTGAACTTGATGAAGGACATTATCATCGACGTTTAAATGATTATCCCTGCTTGGTGCTATGTTATCACTTTGTTGTAGCAGCAAGTAGCGGAAAGAAGGAACCATAAAGAATTGCTGCATCATAGAATTCATATAGCATATACAGCCTAAGTTATAAAGACCTACATGGCCTTCCCTTTTTGAAATAGATGTTTGGCGATATGCTCTCATTTGCTGTGCTGGGGTATTCCCTACATTCGGCGGTGAAGGAAGGGTCTCCTCTTCCTCTTGTTCATTCTCTAAAATATTCGTAGAAAAGAAATTTTCGAAGTTTTCTAAAGAATTTTTCAGCATTGCAAGAATAAACGAATAGCAAGCATTTCTACACTCGATGTTTGTATTTCTGCTATTTTTATTTTCATCGATTTTATCTGGATTAATAAACTCCATCTTAGAAATTTTCTCATTCATTTCCTTTGAATTTTGTTTAAAAAGAATACGAATTAAAATAAGCTTAATTAAATTAAATCTTGCATTTATTTGTTGCTTCATTTCAGGCAATTTATCCACAACCTTAGTTAAGATTTTTAGATGACCTACAAACACTTCATTTGAAAGCGGTTTGCGATTGATTTTGTTTTCATGTTCATTGATTATCCTTGCCTTTATTTCGCCGGAGACTTTACATTTTTCTTCGAAATTTTGATTGAAATTATTTTCATTTTCATTTTCCTTTTGGTTTTCGTCATCTTCCACGTCCTCTGCTACTTCAGGCTCTTCTTGATCGGGTTTAAGATCATAATACAAGTTCTCTGCTAATCTCATTATAAAATTTTCGGGATCTACAAGCCCTTTGTCCACAGACATCAAAGTCATGTCAGTTAAATAAATTTCGAACAGAACTGAGAAAATTTCGAAAAATTCTGTAGAGACGGATTTAATCTCAGTTTCATTAGTAGTAACCTCTTGTTTTTCTTCGTTTTCTTTTTCCTGGAAATCATAGAAATTCAAATAATTTTCTTTGTCTTCTTCCCTTTCTTCAGAAACTATGATATTTTTTTTTATTTTTTCATTTTTTTCTGATTCCTCTAAATGGATTAAATTATCAAAAATCGCAAAATTATTACTAAAGAAAAATGTTATCAAACTTAAATTATTCAGTGATTGACTAATTTTACAGAATTTTAAAAGAGTAGATGCAAACTTTTCTCTGATTGAAGGAATTTTTGAAATGATTCCGAAATTATAAATTTTGACCAATTCCATGTTTCTCTGTTTTAGAATTAAATCCTGCAATTCGAAATTATATTTAGGGCTAAAGGTGACTATTCCTATCAAAAACTCGAAGGAGTTTTCAATTATGTTGATATCCTCAGTAGTCAGATTTTTATTTTCTGCTTCTGTAGTGTTGATTACTAAATTTATCAAATTATCAGATAACGAAATAAAATCAAAGCTTTCTAAGATCTTCCCACCTAATTCATTCTGGAATAGTTCTGACAGATTGTTATTAGCATTGAAACCTCTGTACACTTCAAACTGATTAAGGGAAGAATTGAAAAATATTCTTGTGATTTTAATTAAAAGATCCAAACATTTTTTGTTTATCGTCTTGATGCTGTTGAAGTTTTTTTCACTAAGTTTGGCATTTAGAATGGATACAAGTTCTTTGAATCCTCCAGCGTTCACAAATCTCTTCATCCATTCGATTTTAATTTCCCTAACTTTCTCTAAACTTACGTCCGTAAGCCCTAAGATGGATTCTTCGTTTGTGAAGGTATCAACGCCAACTGATTCTATTTCAATATCTTCTATGAAAGATTCAATTATCTGTAAGGAATAAATTAGTTTAAAAATATTTTCATTATGGAACAGATCGTTAACATTTGTGTTAAGTTCCTCGATTCCCCAGTTCAGGATTTGTTTATAAATCACAGGATTCGTTGTGATGGTACATAAAAAGTCAAAAGCTTCGTTTGCAATTGATTCATGGAGATCTTGAAGATAAAACAGAATATTAAAAAATGTCTCATTGTGAGATAGTTGATATCTAGGCAATATTGTTTTATCCGTGTTAAACACCTCAAGAGGCTCGTCATAGCTCTTTAAATCATTCCTTATTCCCATCGAGTGAAGATTTTCCCAGACTATTCTCCTTCTTTCTGGCTTAACTGAACAATCGATGTAAAAAGACAAAAAGGAGTCTCTGTCCAGCCATCCCTTGCCTTCTCTGTCATACTGACTAAACAATCCGGAAATGCGAGAATCGTCTGTTGAAATGTTTTCTTTTGTGTTTGTTACAGTTTTGATAAACCTTGACAAGTCTTCCTTATATTGTTTACCATCTGTTGAGAATGTGTCAAACCATGAGTTAAATATCTTTATCAATTCAGGAACGCATTTGCCGTTTCTAGTGAGATCTGATTGAGGGATGTAGTTATTAGCGGAGTTCATGAAAATTCTAATTTCATCACCATCTGCCATACCTAACTCGAGTACTGTTTTCCCGTTTTCTGTTGGGTTGATGTCTCTGCTTTTCAGCATGACATTTAAAAAATCAATTCCTACGCCAGAATTTTTGCTTACTAATTCCTTCAGCTCCCACATAGTCGTATTGGCGTAGACTTTGATGTTGAAATCTGGCTTATTCGAAATGTGAGAATCTACTTTTAAGTTAATCACTTTGTTCTTAAGAAGCCCTGAGTGGGATTTTATCCTTGCTGTTCCCTTTTTCTCGCTTTCTTCTATTATCAGTTTTAAGAAAAACAGGCATTTCTTAATAATATTCTCAGTTTCACCAATAGACAAATCATTCGTGTTGTTCACTACATCACTTATCAGCTGTAGACATTTCTTAAGTAAAATTTCTGAATAATTTTTTTGCCTCGTTGTGCCGATTTGATCCTGGTTATTTTGTTGAGCAACTTTTTCTTCGATTTGATTTATGTCATTTTCCGAAATATTAGTATTGGCATAGAGATTGTGAAGAAATTCGATACCTTTGTTCATTATATCGTTGCTGAAAGACTCAAAAACAATTCTCCACAGTATATGAAATCCAGTTAATTTTTCTGGGTCGGTGAAAGATTTTATACTTATCTTGCTCTCTTTTCCTGAAGCACTTGAACTAAATTGTAGATTTTGTGAATTTACATCCAAAAATATTTTCAAGAAAGACTCGAAGGCTTGAATAGAGAGATCTTGACAAGATTTGGTATCCTTGCAGATTTTCTCCTCATAAATTTTGTATATCCTTTCTTCAGTAAGGGAATCTGCTTTATTTTCTAGAACCTTCTGAATATAATTATAGAACTCCTTTTTATCGAAATGTGTAACTGAATCCTCGATGAGAATGTCATAAACAAATTGAATAAAATCATTTTTAGAAAATATGCTTAGGCTTTGTAAAAGCTGAACAAAATCCAATCTGATTTTAATATGCTGACTGTGCGAAAAGTTGTCGTACATAATCAAATCTTCTGCGTTTTCGTATAAGTTAAGTTTATTCACGATTTCTCTTGCGCAATTTTTGTAGGCTTTGAAATTTTCATAAAATAGTTTCACGATGTAATCATTCTTTAAAAGAAGTTTCGTTTCTTTATCTAATTTTTCTAAAGAAAAATTAGAAGATCTCAGGAATGGATCGGAGAGATATCTAGAAAGTATTTTGAATGATAGAACAGCATTCTGATTTTTATTTAAGGAGTCGATGCACATGTCAATAACGTTTCTCTTAAATGTCGGATATAAAGTTGTAATATCATAAATTTTTGCAATTAAGGCGTTTATTTTCGATCCTTCTTCAGATTTCGAATTCAGAAGACTCTGGGTAAAATAGTTAATACATCTCTCAACCTGAGTGTATTTAAATTTTTGAATTTCTTCAGCGTTCATGTTATCCTCATCTAATTTGATGTTTGTTGATAGTTCATAAATTAATTCGATTTCTTCTATTATTAAGTCTTCTCCTGAAGTTTTTTCGGAATAGGCATTGTCTAACAGGATCTCTATATGCTTCTTCCTCAAACTTGAAGAAATTTCCTTCAATGTTTTCAATATCGTAAGTTTTCCTTCTAGGTCACCTTTTTTAGTAGCTGCCCAAATGATTTCTAATTCACCGTTTGACATCTTATCTTCTTGTAGCATTATCTCGAGTAGCTCCTTACTCTTGTTAATTAGCTGAATATGGGTGTTGGGTCCATAAATTTCATAGAAGAGTTGATTCTCCTCGATCATCTTAAGGATTTCCTGTGTTTTCTCTTTGTCGTTTTTATGAGATTTAATCACATCTACAAGATTTTTGATGGCCTGAATTCTCTTATCTAAAAATGTAGTCTTGATCATTCTCAAAGAAGAGGAAATCGAAAAATTCTCGATGATCCTGTTTTTTTCGACTGGGTCTTTGGAAACAGATAAGTATATTTTTAAAACTTTTATGATCATTTCTATTGTGTCCTTTTTTATATTTCTAAGTTCTGTGCTATTTAAATCTTTAATGAAAGCAAATGCACTTTGTGTGATCTTTTCAGCCACAAGGTTGATATAATCCTTGTGTAAATAGGAAAAAGCACAACTGAAAATGTAATAGATTGTATGAATTAACTCGCCATTTAATTTTACTTTACACATGTTCTCAGCTAATTTTTCGAATCCACCGATCTCTGCAAAGTTCTTAAGGATTAAAGCGTAATAATAAGAGAAGTTATTTCCTCTCCCTATAATATAGTTCTTCTTTCCCTCATGTTCGAAAGGAATGATGTCATCCATGAAGAAAGGATCAAAATCATCTGAAACTGTCTTAGTATTATTACTTAATGGGTCGCTGATATATGTGTTGAATTGCTGGATTCTCTTTGAGTAGAACGAAATCCATTCGTCCATGCCTTCTGCGTCTCCAATGTATTTCCTGCCCATATTATCCATTGAAAAGCTTCTATCGTTCCAATATTTCTGAAAGTTTTTCCAATCTTCAAATTTATCGGCATAAAGTCTGAATCCAATTCTGTAACTAACGTTTCTAATTCCGTTATAAGTTTCTTCTTTTAAATTCAGAATAGTTGCTGGGAACCATCTTCCTCTATCGAAGCAGTCAATTACATCCCATTGCTTGAGATTAGTTCTCCATTCATAATCCTTTGTAAAAGTTCCTTTAAGGGCGACATCCATGGAGCTAGTACTTGCGAACACTTGTGCTCCTTCCTCTCCGATGTTGACAGAATATTTGTTCTCAACTATTTTCTCTACTATCCCTCTAATCCAAACTCTTTTATCGCCAAGATTATGACTTTTCTTATTTTCAATTAAGACATCAATGATGTCCCCTATCTGGAATTCATGAAATTTTTCCTTTTTCCTAGGAAGAGATTCATTGTATTTGTCTGCTGATTGGATCTTTTTCTGGTTGAGAATCCTTACATTACCGAAAAAGGAAACTTTGTAATAACTTTTTGATGAATCGAATATCTCTCTGATATATTCTAACATCGCGACGTATTGTTGCTTATCCATATATTTTAAAAACAGCTTCAGAAAATAGGTCAACACCTCTAAAGCAATGTCATCGCCGTTTTGTCCAAAGACGAAGTTTTGTCTTAAAATGTTAAACGATACCTCCTTTATAAATTTTTTAGTGAAATATTCCACATCGGAGGCATTATTACGGAAGAATTCTTCCAAACTATCTGCTCTTAGGATGATATCTAATATCTCTATTAGCTCCTGCATGTCTCTTGTTTTGTCCATATCTCTAAGCCAACTTAAGTGGATTTCATTCTCTATATATTCCAATTTTTTTCTAATCATAGTTTTAGTTTCGTCCATTTAGACATAATTTATAAAATTTAGTAAATTATTCTTAATTTACAATATAACTAAAAATTAAGAGAAATAGTGAAAAAATAATTTAGTATAATCCATAAAAATTAAATTAATTAATAGGAATCATATTCATATTGTGAATTTATTACCGACCCTAAATCAGTTTAGTTTATAATTAATTTGGTGATTGAATTAATATAAATTGTAATTAAATTCTGTTCATTTACTTTTCTTAAGAGAAATTACCTTATTATTTGTAAATTCATATAAAGCATTATCAGCAGATGTTCTTCCGTAGCCTGAATTCTTTACACCTCCATAGGGCAATCTGGAATCAGAGAAAGTGGCAGTGTTGATGAAAACCATCCCAGAGTCGATTTGTCTTGCTAATAGATTAGCCTTGTTTATGTCCTTTGTAAATATGCTTGCACCAAGCCCGTATTCAGTTTCATTTGCAAGATCCAAGGCCTCCTTATCAGTAGAGAATTTATAAAAACTAAAAACAGGGCCAAATATTTCCTCTTGTCTAGCGACGGAATTTTTCTGGATATTATGAAGGAATAGAGGTTTGAAAAAATTTCCTTGATCTAATTCGTAATTGTCGATGTCTATATCACTCAAGTTTCCTTCAACCAATTCGGCTGAATTACTTTCAAGTGATTCTATCAACTGTCTTTTTAAATTCAAGAATAAATCCAACCTTGCGATCGGCCCTAGCTTAGTATTCGGATCCGTTGGATCTCCAATAGGGTATTTGCCTTTAACTTCATTTGTGATCTTGCTGATAAACTGATCGTAAATCTTTTCGTGGACTATTATACGCTTCGCACAAATACAAGCTTGTCCCGTGTTTCTTAATCTTCCTTCAGCTGCGCATTCAACTGCTTTATCAATATCAGCATCAGAAAAGACTATTAGAGGGTCAGATCCTCCCAATTCGATCAACGATTTCTTCAAATATTTTCCACTTAATTCTCCAACGATTTTTCCTATTCTAGTGCTGCCTGTGAACATGACACTTCTAATTCTAAAATCAGCAAATAATTCCCTCTCTATTCTCTCATGCGGCATTAAAGTTACCTGGAAAGAATCTTTGAAGCCGCTTTCTTTAAAAAGGTTTTCTATTTTTAAAGAAATTTCAGGTACTCTTGCACCAGGTTTTTGTATAATAGTATTACCAGCTACTAGTAGCGGAATAACTGATTTAAAAGGGACCCAAATAGGGTAGTTCCAAGGTGTAATGTTAAGTATAGGCCCGAGTGGCTCATAATCAACAATATTCTCAAAATTGTCGAAGTTAATTTCCTTATGATGTAAAAAAGTTTTTGCGTGCTTGATATAGTATTGTATATGCTTAACTGATTTTTCTATTTCTCCTCTTGATTCTGCAATTGGTTTTCCCTAAATTTTATTTAGAAATTACCATTTCTCTGGTAATTGTCTCTGCCAAATCTTCTTTATTCTGGGTCATCTTCTCTGCCATAGTTTTCATTTTATCTAAACGATAATCTAATCCTTTGTCTCTCCATTCTGTGAAGCTCAATTCTGAGAAATGAAGTTTCTCTTGAAGTTTCTCAGGAGTTTCATAGTCATACATTTTTAGAAGTTTGTTATTAATTGGATTAATTGTTGCGAACTGGTCTATCCCGTAAGGAAACACATTTTTATACAAATTTTTGTCTTTAATTAATCTACTAATTTTCATTAAATAAAAAACTTTATTAATTTATTATAAATATAAATAAGGAACGATGAAAAGAAAATAGGAAATAACAAATATAATTTTATAATTTAATATTAATTACTTATGAAATGAATTAAAATATTTTCTATCTATTGAGTCACTTGGTTTTCTAAATCTTTTAGATTTGCTTCAATTTTTTTTCTTTTTTTCTCTTTCTGACAGGGGAAGACAAAATACCATAATTCTAATTTAGAGAATTAATATAATTAAAGGATTATTTTACTTTCTTTGAATGTAAGCTTATCTGAGCCTTGGTAATCTTCGGAATTGACGAAGTAATAGACCTTATCGCTGTCTATTCTAAAGTATTCCATGAAAATAGGGAAAAACAAATACACCAAAAAGTATTTGAATACGAATATATAAAAAATGTAAATAAACACTGCGAATGCGGTTCGTGATGCCATCAACTCTTCTGTTAAAAATGAATCCTCTACTAAGATGAAAAATTTTATATTCGTTGCAATCGAACTTAAAAAATTTCTATGTTCGAAGACGTATGTTCCATAAGCAAAATTCGTTAAGAATGTTAACGACAATAAGAAAACACAGATAGCAGAAAGAATCAAAAAGTATTCATAGGAGGCTTTCTTTAAACTAATCAAAACTGCTCTGATGCTCTCGAAGTATTGAAGGTGTTTGAAACAGTAAATTAAAATAAAATAAATAGATATCTGATCGAGTATTCTGGCCTCTTTCTGATTCGAAGCAAAATCATAGAAATCGTAAAATTTGTTAGAAGTGTAAAATTCTGTAGTATCTATGTAGTAATTACTAAAGTTTATAAATGCAGATAGCATAAATCCAAATGAGAATATGAGAAGCAGATTCTTAAATGTAAGAAGAATTACAAATATAATTTTTAATAATGCGAATATTCCTTTATTCGTGGAATTTCTATATTTTTGAATGATTCTAAAGGGAATACTCGATGTCAGCAATATGTAAAATATTATCCTCAGGAAATCTAAGCTCTTTATTGATTTTCCTTTACTAGTTTCGTACATGTTTGTCAGGAATGGTATCGACTCAGCTATTGTTATTGTTGGAAATCCATTTGCATTCCTTTGTACTAAAAGCAGATTGTAAAGAAATAAATCTTTATTAGTTTCGTAATGTGTGTATTGTAGCTCAATTGCTTGTAAATCTGGTGTTATATGATCATAAGATTTATCCATCATAATTGATAACTTATTAATCATCTTGTTAAATGCATCGTCATCTTTAGCATTGATATCAACTACAAATCCTGATTTATCCAGCCTTCCTAACGATGTTACTCTGTCCAACAAAATATTTGTTTCTGTTTCTTCCATAAATTTGAAATTCATCAAATCTGCTTTGTTAGCAGTCTCAGAATTGTGATCTGAATAGAAACATGTTCTTTTATCTATAAGATTTAGCTGAGCTGTAATGTTCTGATCTAAACATTCTCTGCTTATTGTTCGGAAGAAGCGGAATCTAATCGAGTTGAAGACAACATAATTCGTGTCATAAAATAAAATTTCTTCATGAGATTCCGAATTTGATTTTATAAGGTTAACAAAGTATGACAAATAATCATTCATGTCGTTTAAATTGGGTGCTGCTCTATTCAGTACAGTTTCTAGTAAATTTCGACTATCCCAATTAGCCATGCTCCATTCAACAACACTTTTTTTAGAAGCGATAGAAATAATAGAAAAAATCAGAACAAGAATAGAAAGGATTACGTATAAGAAATTGTTATCTACGGTCTTCGCTAATTTGATAAATATTTTAGCTTCATCCTCCCCATTATTTTGTAATTTATATCCCTGCATTCCTTTCAAAATTTTATTTTTTCTAATAAGATCGATACATTCTTCGATCTGATTTTTATCATAGTTATTTGAATTGCCTCCTATTTCTTCCTTGGACTCTGATTTTGAGTCAATAGCTGTTATAAATTAATAGAAATAGTAAAGATTATTTCATACCTCTTTGCTGTATATCAAGAAGCTCCCTCTGTGACTTAAGTTTATCTAATAAATAAAAACAAACCTGTCCTTGTTCTAAAGTAGCGTCATATCCCTGGTACGAGCTAAAATATTCGATAACCAAAGATTCTTTGCAGCATTCTAAATTTGTGAATGCTTCATCATATAGGCAATTCGTCGTTAAGCTGAGTGACCATATTTCACAGCACTTTTCTTTTAATTTTTCAAAAGTTAAATTCAAATCCAATCTAAGAATCATTATTGGTCCGCATTGTTTAAGACTGGAATAATTTAATCTTCCTGCTTTGGAGATATTTCTTAAATTTTCAAATGTGCTTTTAGATAAATATTGATATAGTAATAGATTATATAATTTCAACTTACTTTATCGATTCTGTTAAATCCAAACTATTCAGAAATTCCTGAGATATGTCCAGTTTCTTTACTGTGATGTAGCTCACCTTCAATTCTTTTTGAAGAGAATAGAGATATTCTATCTGAGTCTTATACTTCTCTTGATAACTTGCGTTACAATTTCTTTTCAATAATTTAAAATTCGAATTTATTCTCTCTTTGATTACAGCCAGATACGCTTGATTCCTGGATATCGTCTTTGCTTTTATATTAACTTCTTCTGGCTTAACTGTTACGAGTTTACTCAGCTTTGCTAATTTCATTTCGTCTCTCGTTATTTCTTTTAACAAATAATTTTCTGTTGTTTGCAAACTCCCAATTTCTTTGATTAGTTTTGTGTTTTCTTCTTGGATTTCCTTGAATTCTCTCTCGCGTATTAAGAGTTCCTCTCTTGTTTTCATTTTTAAATTAGAAAAATAAAAACGTATATTTAATATTCATTTAAATAATATAAAGTATTACATATAATTATAAAATCTGATTCAAACTATGTCTATGTATATTCTTTAAATATATATTACACATGTTAGCTACTATTAGGTAATTTTATTTCTCAAGACTTTTTATCATAATGTCTATATTATCAATTATTCTGTCACCTAAACCAGTTGTTTTCTTAGGTTGATCATTATGTATACCATTTAGTTTATTCAATTTCGCGAAATTTTTATCAAGATTTTTCTTGAATTTAGCAAATATGTTTGCTTTATTGTTGCTTGATGATTCCCCTAACTCTACACCTTTCATCCTTGCTCGATATAAAAATAATTTGTTGGTATGTTCAATCAAAGAATGCAAAGCTTTTCCACTTTCATTTATGCAGATATCCTCTTTTATTAATTTATCCCTGTTTTTAGAGATCTTTAATTTTTTAATTTTGACATCAGGTTTGATGATAAGGCTAGATCCTGTTTTTCTCATTTCTGTTGAGCCTTGTGAATTATCTGTATAACACTGTGGAATATTTTTCCTAATTTTGTCATTTTTTCCTTTGGAATGGTTTGAATATTTGAAAAGATTACTAGAAGATTTAGGGCGTAGAAATTCCCAGCGAGTAGTAGAAGGACGGATGACAACTGATTTCGTTTCTAGGATATTGATTTCTTTATTGCTCTTTGTATCTTTATAAAACCCATAAGAAGAATTGTTCCTTTGTGAAATTTTAATTTCATTTGCGTCTGCCTTTTTCAATATTGGTGAGTTTTTACTATTTGTAATAAAAAAAGTTTCAGTTGGATTGTTGCTTTTATCTTTTACATAGGCAGATTGCGTGCGATGCTTGGTTAATATATGGTTCTTATCATAATTGGCTAATCCTAATTCATCATTAACTAAACTCTCAGTTTCTTTAATATTCATAGCTGTCCTGAAATTTCTGGCTGAGACCAGCCTACTCTCTCTGCGCTTTAGAATCTCAATGTTTTTTATCTCCTTTTTTCTTTCTAGACGATCCTGAAATTTTTTATTGAACTTTTCCTCTAAATTTTCATATTGCAAGTTTTTATATTTAAGCTCGTTTTTTAATTTTTTTATTTCTGCCTCATAATTATTGATCTTATCCTTTAAAATATTAAGATCCTGTTTGTACTGATTCTTCTCATCCTTCGCTTTCTCCAATTGCATTTTAATCTCCTTGAAAGTACTTAAAGGATCAAATCTCGATTTCACTTCTTTTTGACTGATTCTAAGCATCATATTTGCATACGCTGTTGTCTCGCGAAACATTTTAGAACTTTTAGACTCATCTGAATTATTAAGCATCATAGAAATATACTGCGCGATCTCTTCATTGTCAAACATACGCGGCTGGAAATCTTTTTCTGATAGGATGAATTTTGGATCGATTTTGATATTTTTGTCAAGTGAGAGGCGTTCGATTAATTTGTTGTAGAGACTATAAAGCATATTGTGAAGTTTTATATTTTCTTCTTTCGACACTTTAAGCGATTCCATCTCTTCATTTAGGTAATAAATCTCGTAAATGTATTTCTCAACTTCATTTTTGTGTTTGGATTCAATTTCGAAAATCTTCATTGACAGATCGTCAATTGTCTTTTTATTTATATCACAAACTTCTTTCTTGTCTTTCTCTGTCTTGAAAAGTTTCTCACGCATTTCGTTAAGGTCTTCTAAAATTTTTATAGAAGCCTGTCGTTTCTCTTTTATGTCTTTTAATATCTCAGATGGAGATTGGTAAGGATATTCCTTAAAGAATTCATCAAGAGTAGGTTTGATTTTCTCAAATATCACGAACTTAGTCTGCAGCTTGTGTATCATTTCCTCCGATTCCTTCAGCTTCTTAGAAAGATCTTTGTTTTCTCTCTCTGATTCTCCTAGTTTCGATTCTAATTCTAATTTTTTCGATTTCATTAAGTTCATTTGTGATTGGTATTCCTTGCTTTCTTTTTCTTTTTCTAAAGCAAATAGTTTTGTATTCGAATTATAATTGTCTAATCGAGATTCAAAATCCTTTATTATTTCTTTGATTGACTTTTCTTTGATGGATTCTATGTAGTTGTTGATTTCGTTTCGTTTAAGGTTTTCTAAATAGGTCTGGATGTAATCGAGTGAATTATGAATGTTTTTGGGATGATTGCTTCGATGAGTTTTTAAAATGTCATCGATTATTTCCGATGGTGATAGGTTTGTTAATTTATCACGCATTTTTTTTAAATCATCTGGTAAATTTTTATCTTTTATCTTTTGAGGTTCTTCTTTTTGTGTATCCTTTGAAGCCGACATTTTGGTTTTGATATTTTTTATGAATTTTGTTGATTCTAATTCATCTAATTTTGTAGGTTTTGAATTTATTTCCATTTGTAAATTAAATTATAATATTAAAAGTAGGTATATAACTGTTGATAATTACAAAGCTTTTATCTTTCTTATTTTAAGCAATAAATAGAATTTTTAATTAAATTATAAGGGTATTTATTGCCAAGTTTAATTCTTGTATCATCTTCTATTATTCTAATTTACAAATTAACCAAATTCCAAAGTAATTTTTAATGATAAAAATATTAGAAAAATGTTTGATTTCAAAAGTTCAATCACCACATGTTTTGAAATGTTATAAAGTTAGTTATAAAAATTATTCTCATTCTCACTCACATGTTTTAAAATATTGCAACATCTTAAAAGTTAGAGAAAATTCCTCAAAAGAAGAAATAAAAGAAGCGTATTACAAACTAGTCAAATTGCACCATCCAGATAGACAATCTCTGATCAAAAGAGAAAATTTCGACTTAAACAAAACTAATCATAAAGAAATTTCCTTTCTTGAAATACAGCATGCTTATGAAGAATTATTAAATCTTACTCAGGATAAAGATAAAGGATCTCATGTAATACCAAATGATCATGAAAATAAAATTGATGAAATTATTGAAGATATAATTTATGCGGGGATTAGTACTAAAAGTGATATGAAGAAAGATCTCAGGAAAAACCTTCAACCTGACACCATCTTTTATCCACTTTATGGAATAAAATTGGATAAGGAAGATTTAAGATCTCTCAAAAACATCGTCAAAAGAATAAATCATAAAAATTATTTAAAGAAAATAAAAAGAGAAGAAATAAAAAAACAAAACGAGAAGATGAACATAAACATTTACAATCTTAATAAAGATGGCATTAATAATGTTGAAAAAAATTATCAAAGTGAGGGTTTAGTTTTAAGAGAAGAGGCTTGTATAAATACTATTCCTCTTTCCTCTGAAATTTTTCTTAAAATTACAAAAATAATAACGCTAACAGGAATTTCTTATTTCTTTTTGATACATTTTGGAATTTATGTAGGGACTGGAATTTCATTATATGTGATATATCTGGCCATAACATAAACTGAGAATTTATATCCAATTATAGTATATTTAATAATAACATAATAGAATTTTAATTATATAAACAAATTAAAACATAATATGCATATTCTAAAAATTATTAATCATATTTATACATCCATCTCATATTAAGATTTTTATAAAATTTTTCT
>Ga0169931_10004092_pt1 | contig 22836 bp, 17 predicted proteins | sample Kivu_15m_20L_FD_129675 | JGI IMG/M metagenome (GOLD analysis project Ga0169931, IMG submission 129675) | Freshwater microbial communities from Lake Kivu, Western Province, Rwanda to study Microbial Dark Matter (Phase II) - Kivu_15m_20L... | ecosystem: Environmental > Aquatic > Freshwater > Lake...
CATGCATCGGTACCCGCGCAGCCTACCGTACGCGTTTACAGACCCTCAGGCGTCGAGCTCGGCGTGGAGCTCGGCCTCGAGGGCGTCGATGTCCGCGTCGGCGAGCGCCGCCTCGGTCCCGGGGATTCCGAGCTCGGCCGCGCGCTTGTCCGCCGTCGCCAGCAGTCGACGGATCCGGCCAGCGACCGCGTCCTTCGTCATGGGCGGGTCAGCCAGGGCACCGAGCTCCTCCAGGCTCGCTTGACGATGCTCCAAGCGCAACCGTCCGGCCTCCGCGAGGTGGTCAGGCACCTCGTCGCCGAGGATCTCCATCGCGCGACGCACTCGGGCGCCAGCGGCCACCGCCGCCCGCGCGGAGCGCCGCAGATTTGCGTCATCGAAGTTGGCGAGGCGGTTGGCGGTGGCACGGACCTCGCGCCGCATACGCCGCTCCTCCCAGACGAGCACGGAGGCGTGGGCGCCCATTCGGGTCAGCATCGCGCTGATGGCGTCTCCGTCGCGGATGACCACCCGGTCGATTCCCCGTACCTCGCGTGACTTCGCCGGAATGCCGAGCCGGCGAGCCGCCCCCACGAGTGCCAGGGCCGCTTCGGGTCCGGGGCAGGTGACCTCGAGGGCGGCGGAGCGACCCGGCTCCGTGAGTGACCCATGGGCCAGGAAGGCACCGCGCCACGCTGCCTCCGCGTCACAGGCTCCGCCCGACACCACCGCGGGCGGCAGGCCTCGGACTGGCCGGCCAGAGCCATCGACCAGCCCGGTCTGCCGGGCGAGGTGCTCGCCGCCAGCCACGATGCGCACCACGTATCGCTGGGACTTGCGCAGCCCTCCCGCTTGCACGATGGCGATCTCGCTGTCCTGGTTGTAGATCTCGGTGAGATCCTTGCGCAGCCGTCGAGCGGTGGCGCCGGCGTCAAGGTCGGCTTCGACCACGATGCGCCCCGCCACGATATGCAGGCCCCCGCCAAAGCGCAGGAGTGAGGACACCTCGGCCTTGCGACAGCACGACTTCGTGACGGGCAGACGACTGAGTTCGTCCTTCACCTCTGCGGTCAGGGCCACCGCGCCATCCTGCCATGGCGACCCGCGGGGGGGAGGGCATGGCTCTGCCCTTCACTCACCCCGGGGTTAACGCCACCCGAGGCGGCCCAGGACCGACGCGAGCGCGGCGGCGAGGCTGCCGGTGTTGTGGTGACCGGGTCCGGCGAGGACAGACTCGAAGATCACTTCACCGCCGAGACGATCCGCGGCCGCTGTCAGGGCCTGGGGATCGTCGACGCTACGGGGGTCTGCGATCACTGCGTCCAACGTGATCCCACCCGCCAGGTCTGTCCATGTCTGGAGGTAGCGCACCGCGGTGAAATCCTCGGTCTCCCCCGCCTGGGGCCCAGCGTTGAGGATGAGGATGCGCTTGCCCTGTGCCTCCCGCAGAGCAACTGCCAGGTCCGGCACGAGCACGTGCGACAGCACGCTGGTGAACCACGACCCCGGACCCACCACGATGTGACTGGCGTCGTACACCGCGGCCACGGCCTCGGGGCAGGCCCGCGGACGCTCCGGCCGAAGGCGCAGGGCCGCGATCCGCCCACGCGAGGCGGTGAGACGTGCCTGCCCGCGCACCTCACGCACGGCGCCCTCGGCGGTCACGACATCCGCGATCAACTCGACCGGCTCCAGACAGTTGGGCAGCACTCGACCGCGTGCGCCGAGCACTCCCCCGAGGCGGTCGAGCCCGGCGACCAGATCTCCTGTCTCCTCCCAGAGCGCCACGAGGAGAAGATTGCCGAGTGCGTGCCCCTCGACATCCCCGCTGCCGCCGAATCGGTGCTGCAGGACCCGGGTCCACAGGCCCTCATCCGCGAGAGCTGCGAGGGCCATGCGCAAATCACCCGGCGGGGGTACGCCGAGGTGAGTCCTCAGGCGACCGCTCGAGCCCCCGTCGTCACCGGTGCCCACAATCGCGATGGGCTCGCACTCGAGTTGTCGCAGCGCCCGCAGGGTGACGGACAGGCCGTGACCCCCGCCGAGGGCGACGATGCTCACCGTCATTCCCGCCCGAGATCACGGTGGAAGACCATCGACTCGATGCCCTCATCGCCGAGCCGACGAGCAACCTCTTCCGCCAGGGCAACGCTGCGATGCTTGCCCCCGGTGCATCCGATCGCGACCGTGACATAGCGCTTGCCCTCACGCAGGTATCCCTCCGCCATGATGTCGAGCAGGCGTGTCGACTCGGCGAGAAAGCTCTCTGCAGCGGGATTGTCCACGACGTAGTCCCGCACGTCCGGATCGAGGCCGGTGCGCTGGCGCATGCTGTCGACCCAGTGCGGATTGGGCAGGAATCGCCCGTCGAGCACGACGTCGGCGTCGACTGGGATGCCGTACTTGAAGCCGAACGACATCACGGTGGCGCGGAGCGGAGCAGCGTCACCGCCGAACGCGGCCTCAACCCGATGTCGCAGGTCGTGAACATTGAGTTGACTGGTATCGATGACAACGTCAGCGTCGGCTCGGAGCCCCGCCAGGGCCAGGCGCTCGCGTCGCAGCCCATCGACGAGACGCTGGCCCTGCTGCAGCGGGTGGGGCCGACGGTTGCTCTCGAATCTGCGCACCAGGCACCCGTCAGAGGCCTCGAGGAAGAGGATCCGCACATCGATGCCCTCCTCGCGCAGACGCGTGAGGGCTCTCTCGGTGTCATCGAAGAACTTCCCGCCGCGCACGTCCACCACGACGGCGACCCGGGTCACATCACCGTCCTCGCCAAGCGCCCGCACGGTTTGGGGGATCAGCACCGGCAGAAGATTGTCCACGACGAACCAGCCGCGATCCTCCAGCGCGCGGGCCGCAGTGGAGCGCCCAGCGCCGCTCATCCCCGTCACCAGCACGACTGCGGTCACGCCACGCCCACTCGCCTCGGCGGTCATCCCGTCACCTCCGGGGCCAGCATCTCACTCTCGCCCTCGTGCCCCTCCGATGGCGGATCCAGCGTCGGGGACTCCGCGGCGAGCGCGGCGACGATCCGTTCGGCGAGTTGCGGACCGATCCCCGCGACGGCTTGGAGCTCGGCGGGTGTCGCGCGACGCACACCCGCCACCGAGCCGAAGGCCCGAAGGAGGGCCTTGGCCTTCGCGGGCCCCAGGCCGGGTACGCCGTGGAGGGCGCTGCGCGTGCGGCGAGTGCGGGTGCGCCGCTGGTAGCGGATCGCCACCCGGTGGGCCTCGTCCCTCATCCGCTGCAGGAGGTAGAGCCCCTCGCTTCCCCGGGGCAGGATGAGCGCCTGCGAGGCCGTTGGCAGCCACACTTCCTCCAGGCGCTTAGCCAGGCCCATCACGGCGACGTCGGTCACCCCCCTCTCGCGTAGAGCGGCGTCGGCGGCCCGCACCTGAGGCTGGCCTCCGTCGACGACGAGGAGCTGGGGCGGGTAGGCAAATGGCTTGCGCGCGACCTCCTCCGACTCTGGGCGAGGGCGGAACCGCCGGAGCACGATCTCGCGAATCGCCGCGGTGTCGTCGCGCGACCCCTCCTCTGACAGGGCGAAGGTGCGGTATTCCCGAGGTCGGGGAGCTCCGTCTTCGAAGACGACGAGTGATCCGACGACTCCCTCTCCGCCTAGGTGCGAGACGTCGATCGTCTCAATGCGCAGCGGTGCCTGGGCTAGCCCGAGAGCCTGCTGGATCTGCGTCAAAGCCTGGCTGCGCGAGGTCAGGTCCCCCGATCGTCGGGCCTTGTGCAGACCCAACCGCTGCTCCGCGTTGGCGCGCGCCGTCTCAAGCAGCTCGCGCTTGGCGCCCCGCTGGGGGATGCGCACGTCGACCCGTGTGCCCCGCCGCCAGGCCAACCACTCGACAACATCCGCGGTCACGTCTTGCGGGACGAGGATCTCGGGGGCGCAGTCCCCCGCTTCGTCGACGACGCTGACCAGCAGTCGGCCGAGCAGTTCACTCTCGTCTGAGTCGTCAACGCGTTCGACGACGTAGCTGCGCTGGCCCCGGATCCGGCCTTCGCGCACATGGAAGATCTCGAATGCCAACTCCAGCTCGTCACCCGCCATGGCGATCACATCAGCGTCCACGGACTCGTCGAAGACCACCGAGTTGCGCTCCATGGCACGCTCAAGAGCCCCGATATCGTCACGTAGGCGCGCGGCCCGCTCGTAGTCCTGGGCGGCCGATGCCTCCAGCATCTCCGCCGTCAGGCGCCGTCGGAAGTCACGCGCGCGACCGCCGAGGAATCCGCAGAGGTCCTCGGCCACGCGGCGGTGCTCCTCGGGGGTCACCCTCCCGACACACGGAGCGCAGCACTTGCCGATGTCGGCCAGCAGGCAGGGTCGTCCCGAACGGCGCGCGCGATCGAAGACGCCGGCTGAGCACGTGCGCACAGGGAATACGCGCAGCAAGGCGTCGAGTGTGCCGCGGATTGCCCACGCGTGCGCGTAGGGGCCGAAGTAGCGCGTGCCCGTGCGCTTGGCACCTCGCGTCACCAGCGCCCGAGGGAACTCCTCCCCCATCGTCACCGCGAGGTAGGGGTAGGACTTGTCGTCGCGGTAGCGCACGTTGAAGCGGGGATCGAACTCCTTGATCCAGGCGTACTCCAATTGAAGGGCTTCCACCTCGCTGCCGACAACAGTCCAGTCGACGTCGGTCGCGGCCTCCATGAGGGAGCGCGTCCGCGGGTGGAGTGAACGAGCATCGGCGAAGTAGGAGCCCAGTCGGGAGCGCAGCGACTTCGCCTTGCCGACGTAGATCACGCGGGAATCCGCGTCACGGAAGCGATATACCCCGGGCGCGTCCGGGATCCCCCCGGGCCGGGGGAAACGGCTCATGGGCGCCCGCTCAGCCCAGCACGACCTGGTCGTCCACCACGGAGACGTCGACGGGAGCGAGGCCGGAGGTGGCCGGGCCGGTGAGCACTGCGCCGTCCTCGGCGGAGAAGAGTGACCCGTGGCAGGGGCACAGGATCTCGTTATTCGCCACCTCGCTCACCAGGCATCCCTGGTGGGGGCACACCGCGGTGAAGCCGCGAACATCTCCCTGGGCCGGCTGAGTGACGACGACCTTGGGGCCGTCGTAGACCACGCCCGACCCGACAGCGACCTGATCCACGGGTCCGAGCACCTCGCCGGCCGGCGCCGCCGGACTCGACGACGCTGAGCTCGATGCGCCGGGGGACGACGGTGCGGGCTCGGAGGACGCCTCCGCCGTACCGTTAGATGAACCGCCGCACGCAGCGAGGGCAGCCGCGGCGCTCAACGCGCCTCCGGTGACGAGGACGGTCCTGCGGGCAAGTGGCTGGGAAGTCATGGCCTACAGGCTACGACGCCCGGGGGCGCCTGGCCCGTCGAGCGGGCTTGGCCACGCCATCGGGCAGTCCGAGATAGGGGCGGAGGAAGCGGCCGGTGTGGCTTCCGGGCACGGCGGCCACCTCCTCGGGGGTGCCTTCCGTCACCACCTGACCCCCTCCGGATCCCCCCTCCGGCCCCATGTCGATGATCCAGTCGGCCGACTTGATGACGTCGAGATTGTGCTCGATGACGATCACGGTGTTGCCCTTGTCGACCAGGCTGTGCAGGACGCCGAGGAGCTTGCGGATGTCCTCGAAGTGCAGGCCAGTGGTGGGCTCGTCGAGGACGTAGACGGTGCGCCCCGTGGAGCGCTTCTGGAGCTCGGCCGCGAGCTTGACGCGCTGAGCCTCCCCGCCCGACAGCGTGGGGGCGGACTGGCCCATGCGCACGTAGCCGAGCCCGACATCGACGAGCGTCCGCAGATGCCTTGCGATAGCCGGGACCGGCGCGAAGAATTCGAGGGCCTCCTCGATCGGCATGTCGAGGACCTCGGCAATCGTCTTGCCCTTGTAGTGGACCTCGAGCGTCTCCCGGTTGTAGCGCGCACCGTGGCACTCTTCGCACGGGACGTAGACATCGGGCAGGAAGTTCATCTCGATGCGGAGCGTGCCATCGCCCGCGCACGCCTCGCATCGCCCGCCCTTGACGTTAAAGGAGAAGCGTCCCTGGAGGTAGCCCCGCATCTTGGCTTCAGGGGTGTCGGCGAAGAGCTTGCGGATGTGGTCGAAGACGCCCGTGTAGGTCGCCGGGTTGCTCCTCGGCGTGCGGCCGATCGGGCTCTGGTCGACGTGCACCACCTTGTCGACCTGATCGAGGCCGACCACGCGCTTGTGTCGCCCGGGCACGATGCGCGCACCGTTGAGCTCTCGGGCCAGCGATGCGTAGAGAACGTCGTTGACCAGGGTCGACTTGCCCGAGCCGCTCACACCGGTCACCGCGACGAGGCAGCCGAGCGGGAAGGACACGGAGACGCCCCTGAGGTTGTGCTCTGAGGCCCCCTCGACGCGCAGCGTGCGCTTCGGATCCGCGGCTCGCCTGACGAGCGGTGACTCGATGGCCAGTCGGCCAGCGAGATAGGCACCCGTGAGCGACTCCTTGCTCGACAGGAGATCGCTGACGGGGCCGCTCACGACGATGCGGCCCCCGTGCTCACCCGCACCGGGTCCAATGTCGACAACCCAATCTGCCGTGCGGATCGTCTCCTCGTCATGCTCGACGACGATGAGGGTGTTGCCCAGGTCCCGCAAGCGCACCAGGGTCTCGATCAGCCGCTGGTTGTCACGCTGATGCAGGCCGATGCTGGGCTCGTCCAGCACATAGAGCACTCCGACCAGGCCGGAGCCGATCTGCGTGGCCAATCGAATGCGCTGGGCCTCGCCGCCGGCGAGCGTGCCGGCGGCCCGATCCAAGGACAGGTAGTGCAGGCCCACGTCGACAAGGAAGCGCAGGCGCTCATTGACCTCCTTGAGCACACGCTCCGCGATCTGCCGGTCGCGGCCGTCCAAGCCCAGGCCCAGGAGGAAGTCGGCGGCCTCACCGATGGGCAACGCCGCGATGTCGGCGATCGACCGCCCGCCGACGGTCACCGCGAGGCTCACCGGCTTGAGCCGCGCGCCGCCGCAGGCCTCACACGGCACCTCGCGCATGTATCCGGCAAAGCGCTCGCGGCTCGTGTCGGTCTCGGCCTCGTCGTGGCGCCTCTCGACGTAGGGCACCACTCCCTCGAACGTCGTGTAGTAGCTGCGCTGGCGTCCGTAGCGGTTGCGGTAGCGCACGTGGATCTCGGTGGGGTGACCGTAGAGCAGGGACTTGCGCGCCTTGGCCGGGAGCTTCGACCAGGGCACCTCCGTGGAGAAGCCCATCTCATCGGCCAGCGCCTCGACCAGACGCTGGAAGTAGTCGGTGACGTGGCCTCCCGACCACGGAGCGAGAGCGCCCTCGTCGAGGCTGAGGTCGGGATCGGGGACAACGAGGTCAGGGTCGACCTCCATGCGCGTGCCCAGCCCCGTGCACTCGGGGCAGGCACCGAAGGGCGAGTTGAAGGAGAAGGACCGCGGCTCGAGCTCCTCGAAGGACAGGTCGTCGTCCAGGCAAGCCAGGTGCTCGCTGTAGGTGCGCTCCCGGCCAGGGTCGGACTCCGGGAGGTCGACGAGCTCGGCGATCACGAGGCCGCCCGAGAGGCGCAGGGCCGTCTCGATGGAGTCGGCCAGCCGGCGGCGCGCTGATGCCTTCGCCACGGCCCGGTCCACGACGACCTCGATGGTGTGCTTCTCCTGCTTCTTCAGCGCGGGCACGTCCTCCAGGGCGTGGACGACTCCGTCGACGCGCACCCGTGCGTAGCCCTGGGCCTGCAGCTGGCGGAAGAGATCGGCGTACTCCCCTTTGCGCTCGCGCACGACCGGGCTCAACACCTGGAATCGCGTGCCCTCGGGGAGCTCCAGAAGCCTGTCCACGATCTGGCCAGGAGTCTGTCGCGCGATGGGCTTGCCGCACTCCGGGCAGTGCGGCTTGCCGATGCGCGCAAAGAGCAGGCGGAGGTAGTCGTAGACCTCGGTGATCGTGCCCACGGTGGACCGGGGATTGCGTGACGTCGACTTCTGGTCGATGGAGACCGCAGGTGACAGGCCCTCGATGAAGTCCACGTCGGGCTTGTCCATCTGGCCCAGGAACTGACGTGCGTACGCCGACAGGCTCTCGACGTAGCGCCGCTGACCCTCCGCGAAGATCGTGTCGAAGGCGAGGCTGGATTTGCCGGACCCCGACAGTCCTGTGAAGACGATGAGGGCATCGCGCGGCAGGTCCAGCGACACGTCCCTGAGGTTGTGCTCTCGGGCGCCGCGCACGATGAGACGGTCCGACACAGGGGGCAGGCTAGCCGTAGGGTGTGACGGTGACCTACTCAGGAGACGTCCGGGTCGGTGGACCCGCCGACGTGCGCGAACTCCCCGGCCTGATCCTGTCCAAGATCGCCGTGGGGCCCATGTCCAATAACGCCTACCTCCTGCGGTGCCGCGAGACCGGAGAGCAGGTGCTCATCGATGCGGCCGCCGATCCGGAGGCGCTCCTGGACCTCATCGGCGACGACGGCATCGAGGCCGTGATTACGACCCACCGCCATGCGGACCACTGGCAGGCCCTGGGGGAAGTGGTCGCGGCAACCGGAGCGACCACTGTGGCGGGCCGGCATGACGCCGACGGGATCCCCGTCGCCACTGACCTCCTGCTTGACGACGGTGACGCGGTCGCCTTTGGCTCGGTGGTGCTGCGGGCCATCCACCTCGTCGGACACACCCCGGGGTCGATCGCATTGCTCTACGACGACCCGGAGGGGCAGCCGCATCTCTTCACCGGTGACTGCCTCTTCCCCGGGGGCGTGGGCAAGACGGCCAACGCCGACGACTTCGCCTCACTGCACGCGGGAGTCGTCGCGAAGGTCTTCGGCGTACTCCCCGACGAGACGTGGGTGTATCCCGGCCACGGTGACGACACGACTATCGGCCGGGAGCGGCCGTCGCTCGACGAGTGGGCCGCGCGCGGCTGGTAGCGCCCGGCGCTTCGGCTTCACGCTCAGGAGTTGCACTATCGACGTTGCTGAGCGCAGATATCGCACGTCACGTGCACGAAGCACAGCCGCGGGCCAAGCGCATCACCGGCACGTGATGGCCCGCATCGCGGGCACCATCCGGGACGAAGCCTCGATCTGCGTAGAAGCGCCGTGCCCGATCATTGCCCTCGGCCACCCACAGGCTCACGATCCGCTGTGCCGGCACCTGGTCCATGAGCGCAGAACCGACGCCCCGGCCCCAGCGTTCGGGAGCGACGTACAGCGTGTAGACCTCGGTCTCCCCCGCTCGGTCGTCGTCACGTGACGGACCGAAGGCCACGAATCCACAGACTCCGCCCCCGTCCTCGGCGACCCACACCTCCCCTGCCCCTTCGGCGATGACAGTCGACCAATGTCGGGCGCGGTCCTCGGGCGAACGTCGCGACGGGAGGTCGAGCCCGTCCTTGGCGGCGTCCCAGGCCGCGACATGGACGGCCACGATGCCCGGGATGTCCTGCGCGAGGGCATGTCGGATCAGCACATCCGGAGTGTGCCAGGCGCCGGCATCGGGCGCGGCCTCACGATGCGGGGCTGTCGCCCTCGTGGGTCTTCGGCTTCGTGATGGTGCCGGCGTGGGCTCGCGCCGTCGGGTCCTTGCGGACCTTGATCCACGACGCGACCGTCACGACGATCAAGACGAGTGCAATCACGCCCAGTGAGAAGAGGGTCGGGATCTTCGGGACGACGGGGTAGGTCTCATGGACGAATGTGAGGATCAACTTGACGCCGATGAAGACAAGGATGATCGCCAGCCCCATGGACAGGTAGATCAACTTGTCAAGCAGGCCGCGGAGCAGGAAGTAGAGGGCGCGCAGGCCCAGCAGCGCTGCCGCATTCGCCGTGAAGACGAGATAGGGCTCCTGCGTCACGCCAAAGGTCGCGGGGATCGAGTCGAGCGCGAAGAGCAGGTCGGTCGATGCGATGGCGACCATGACGAGGAGCAGGGGCGTCGCCATGCGCTTGCCATCGAGACGGACGAAGAGCTTGGTGCCGTGGTAGTCGGGGGTGATCGGGTACCACTTGCGGACGGTGCGTACGACGAGATTGTCCTTGGGCTCGGGGTCGGCATCGCGATGGCGGAAGAGCTGCACGCCCGTCCAGATGAGGATCGCGCCGAAGATCACGAATGTGAAGGCGAATGCCGCGAGCGCGGCTGCCCCTACCGCGATGAAGATTGCTCGCAGCACGAGTGCGAGGACGACACCGACGAGGAGCACGCGCTGGTGATAGATGCTCGGCACTGCGAACTGGCCCAGGATGATGACGAAGACAAAGAGGTTGTCGACGGAGAGCGACTTCTCGACCAGGTACGCCGCGAAGTACTGGGTGCCCAGGTCACTGCCCTGCCACACCCAGATGAAGACGCCGAAGGCGATGGCCACCGCGATGTAGAAGACCGACCACAGTGCTGCTTCCCGGAAGGAGACCTCATGGGGCTTGCGGCTCACCGTGAGAAAGTCCATGACGACGAGCACGAGGATGGCGCCGACGGTGATCAGCCACATCGTGAGCGAGACGCTCAAGGATTCCTCCCGGGGTAGGTCACCAACGCTAGCCGTTGGCCTCCGGATCGGCCTCCTGGTCCCGGTCACTCTCGGGCTGGAGCGCCTCGAGTGCCTGCCCACGATCGGCCGCGGCGATCGCCTCCGCCTCCGACTCGGGAGACTCCGCGATCAGGGCCGGATTGCGTCTCACGGCCGCCAGGCTCACGACGGTGGTGGCTGCGAGCACGCCGATGATGACGCCGAGTGAGACGAGGATGGGGATGTGGGGGACGGCCAGGTCCGTCGTCTCATCGAGTGCCTCCAGCACGAGCTTGATCCCGATGAATCCCAGAATGATCGCCAGCCCGCGATTGAGGTAGATGATCTTCGCGAAGAGTCCATCGAGTAGGAAGAAGAGCTGCCGCAGGCCCATGAGCGCGAAGGCATTGGCGGTGAAGACGAGGTAGGCCTCCTTGGTGAGGCCGAATACCGCCGGGATGGAGTCGACGGCGAAGAGCAGGTCGGTCGTGCCGATGGCGAGCATGACCAGGAGCATCGGCGTGACGTGACGCTTGCCGTCGAGTCGCACCGTCAGGCGCGTGCCGTGGTACTCCCGGGTGGTGGGCACCCGCTTCTCCAGCCAGCGGATCAGAGCATTGCCCTCGGGATCAGGCTCCTCGCCATGGCTGCGCCAGACCTTGACGGCGGTGTAGAGGAGCAGGGCGCCAAAGAGGAAGAACGTCCCCGCGAAGCGTGCAATGGCCTCCGCGCCGATGATGATGAGGATCCCACGCAGGATGAGTGCGATGACGATGCCGACGAGCAGCACGCGGTGCCGATGCTCTGCCGGGACGGCGAACGCCGACAGGATGACCATGAAGACGAAGAGGTTGTCGACACTGAGGGAGTACTCCGTGATGTAGCCCGCAAGGAACTGGCCGGCGTAGGTGGCACCGAAGTACCAGAAGATGAAGGCGGCGAACACCAGGGCGAGGGCGATGTAGAAGATCACCCAGCGAGTGGCCTCTCGAGGACCGAAGACATGCGGCCGGCTGTCCACCAGGACGAGGTCGAGGGCGATGATGCCCACGAGTCCCCCGATGGTCGCGATCCACATCCATGTGGGGACGTTCATGCCTGGCCGGCCTCCTGCATCCCACGCAATTCACGCTTCAGATCCGAGACCTCGTCGCGGTACCTCGCCGCCAACTCGAACTGGAGCTCCGACGCCGCCTGATGCATCTGCTCGGTGAGTTCCTCGATGAGGGCAACGAGGTCCCGCCCTGCCAGCGACCGTGCCCGGACCACGCCCGAGGCCTCCCGGAGCAATTGCGTGGTGTCCGCGTCCTCCCGGGCAAGAAGATCGGTGATGTCGCCAATCTTCTTGCGCAGCGGCGCCGGGTCAATCCCGTGCTCGGCGTTGTAGGCCATCTGCTTGTCGCGACGCCTATTGGTCTCGTCGATGGCTCGCGCCATCGACGCGGTCACGGTGTCGGCGTACATGTGCACCTCCCCGCTGACATTGCGGGCTGCGCGGCCGATCGTCTGGATCAGTGAGGTCTCGGACCTCAGGAAACCCTCCTTGTCGGCGTCGAGAATGCTGACCAGCGAGACCTCGGGGAGATCCAGTCCTTCGCGGAGCAGATTGATGCCCACGAGGACGTCGTACTCCCCCATGCGCAACTCCCGGAGTAGCTCCACGCGCCGCAGGGTGTCCACCTCGCTGTGGAGATAGCGCACGCGGACGCCGTGCTCCTCCAGGTATGCCGTGAGTTCCTCGGCCATGCGCTTGGTCAAGGTGGTGACGAGCACGCGCTCCGAGCGCGCCGCCCGCGCGCGGATCTGCTCCATCAGGTCGTCGATCTGCCCCTGGGTCGGCTTGATGACCACCTGGGGGTCGACCAGGCCCGTGGGGCGGATCACCTGCTCGACGAACTCCCCGCCCGCCTGGGTCAACTCGAAGGGCCCGGGTGTCGCAGAGAGGTAGACGGTCTGCCCCGTGCGCTCGCGGAATTCCTCCCAGCGCAGCGGGCGGTTGTCCATGGCACTGGGCAGTCGGAACCCGTGCTCGACCAGCGTGCGCTTGCGGCTCATGTCGCCCTCGTACATCGCGCCGATCTGCGGGACGGTCACATGAGACTCGTCGACGATGAGCAGGAAATCCTCGGGGAAGTAGTCGAGCAGACAGTTGGGAGGCGATCCCTGCTCGCGCCCGTCGATGTGGCGGGAGTAGTTCTCGATGCCCGAGCAGGCCCCGACCTGACGCATCATCTCGATGTCATAGGTCGTCCGCATGCGCAGACGCTGGGCCTCGAGCAACTTGCCCTGGCCCTCCAACTCCGCAAGTCGCTCCTCCAGCTCCGCCTCGATACCCGCGATTGCTCGCGCCATCCGCTCTGGACCGGCGACATAGTGAGTGGCGGGGAAGATCGCGAGTTCCTGATCGTCCGTGAGGATCTCCCCTGTCACCGGGTGCAGGGTCATGAGGCGCTCGACTTGGTCGCCGAACATCTCGATGCGCACCGGATGCGTCTCGTAGACGGGGAAGACTTCGAGGGTGTCGCCCCGCACGCGGAAGGTGCCGCGTGCGAAGCTTGTGTCGTTGCGTGAGTACTGGATATCCACCAAGCGGCGAAGAAGGGCATCACGATCATGCTCCTCCCCCACGCGCAGGCGGAGCATGCGGTCGACGTACTCCTGTGGAGTCCCGAGGCCATAGATCGCCGACACGGTCGCGACCACAACGACGTCACGGCGAGTGAGCAGGGAATTCGTCGCGGAGTGGCGCAGGCGCTCGACCTCCTCGTTGATCGATGAGTCCTTCTCGATGTAGGTGTCGGTCTGCGGCACATAGGCCTCGGGCTGGTAGTAGTCGTAGTAGGACACGAAGTACTCGACCGCGTTGTTGGGCAGCAGCTCGCGGAACTCGTTTGCGAGCTGGGCAGCAAGGGTCTTGTTCGGGGCCATCACCAGCGTCGGTCGCTGGACACGCTCCACGAGCCACGCGGCCGTGGCGCTCTTGCCGGTGCCCGTCGCGCCGAGGAGCACGATGTCGCGCTCGCCCGCCTCGATCCTCGCCGCGAGATCCTCGATGGCCCGGGGCTGGTCACCCGAGGGCGTGTAGTCAGCCACCACCTCGAAGGGCGCGACCGTCCGCACGAGGTCGGTAACGGGGCGCATCGGGCCAGCCTAGGTGTTGAGCTCGGTCAGGCTCCGCCAGAGTCCGTCCACGTGCCCGGCCAGGGTGCCTAGGTCCGACCCGTTGTCCACCAGGTAGTCCGCGACGGCGATCCGCTCCGCCCGGGGCGCCTGGGCGTCGATCCTCCTGCGAGCATCCGCCGCATCGACGCCGCGATCGGCGAGGCGCTCGATCCGCACCTCGTCGGGCGCATCGACGACGACCACCGCATCCCACCCCTGGAGGGCTGCCGGACCCTGCTCCACGAGGAGGGGCATGTCGTACACCACGACCGCGTCCGGGGCCGCGGCCGCAATGAGCTCTGCGCTGCGCTCGGCGATCCTGGGGTGCGTGATCGCGTTGAGTCGCGAGAGGGCGTCCGAGTCGGCGAAGACGATCTGGGCCAGCCGAGCGCGACGGAGACGGCCGTCGTCATCGATCACGTCATCACCGAAGGCCTCGCGGATCTCGCGGAGCGCAGCGGTGCCTGGCTCGACGATCTCTCGCGCGATGGCGTCGGCGTCCACCACCACCGCCCCGCGCTCCGCGAGCATGCGCGCCACGGTGCTCTTGCCGGAGCCGATGCCGCCACTCAGCGCGACCCTCATCCCATGACTCGGTGCCCGAGGAGTCAGGCGTCGCCGGCGAGCTTGTCGCGCAGCGCCTGCAGCGACTCATCGGAGGCCAGTGCTCCCGAGCCCTCCGGGTCCTCTGAGGTTGAGGAGTACTCCGTCGCCGTGCCCTCCGCCACCGCTTGCTCCGCGTCGGCCGTGCGCATATCTGTAGCCTGCTTGCGGTGCGCCTCCCAGCGTGCGTGGGCCTCGGCGTACTCCCTCTCCCACTGGGCCCGCTGGTCTTCGTAGCCGGCCTTCCACTCCCCCGTCTCGGGGTCGAACCCATCCGGGCCGACGTAGTTGCCAGCCTCATCGAACGCGGGCGCCATGCCGTAGAGGTAGGGATCGAACTCGTCGGCGACCTCTCCGTCGCCGGACTCGTTGGCCTGCTTCAGGCTCAGGGAGATGCGTCGACGCTCCAGGTCGATGTCGATGACCTTCACGAAGATCTCGTCACCGACCTGCACGATCTGCTCCGGGATCTCGACATGACGCTCAGCCAGCTCCGAGATGTGCACGAGACCCTCAATGCCCTCTTCCACGCGGACGAAGGCGCCGAAGGGGACGAGCTTGGTCACGCGGCCGGGGGCAACCTGGCCAATCTGATGCGTGCGGGCGAAGTGCTGCCAGGGATCCTCCTGGGTCGCCTTGAGTGACAGGCTCACCCGCTCGCGATCCATGTCCACGTCGAGCACCTCGACGGTGACCTCCTGGCCGACCTCGACGACCTCGGAGGGGTGGTCGATGTGCTTCCAGGAGAGCTCGGAGACGTGGACGAGGCCGTCGACGCCACCGAGGTCGACGAAGGCACCGAAGTTGACGATCGAGGAGATGACGCCGGAGCGGATCTGGCCCTTCTGCAGGTTGTTGAGGAAGGTCTGGCGGACCTCGCTCTGCGTCTGCTCGAGCCAGGCGCGCCGTGACAGCACGACGTTGTTGCGGTTCTTGTCGAGCTCGATGATCTTGGCCTCGAGGGTCTTGCCGACGTAGGGCTGGAGGTCGCGCACGCGTCGCATCTCCACGAGAGAGGCAGGCAGGAACCCGCGAAGACCGATGTCGAGGATGAGGCCACCCTTGACCACCTCGATGACGCTGCCCTCGACAACGCCGTCCTCGTCCTTGATGCGCTCGATGGTGCCCCACGCGCGCTCGTACTGCGCGCGCTTCTTGGACAGGATGAGACGACCGTCCTTGTCCTCCTTCTGAAGGACCAGAGCCTCAACCGCATCACCGACGGACACCACCTCGTGGGGGTCAACGTCGTGCTTGATGGAGAGCTCGCGCGACGGGATCACGCCCTCGGTCTTGTAGCCGATGTCCAGGAGGACCTCGTCGCGGTCAACCTTGACGATGGTGCCTTCGACGATGTCGCCGTCGTTGAAGTACTTAATGGTCGAGTCGATAGCGGCGAGGAATTCGTCGGCGTCGCCGATGTCGTTGACGGCTACCTGGGGGGCGATGGTCTGGGAGGTCACGCGGACTCCGATGCGGATAGGTGTCGGTCGGCGCATGTCGAGACCGTGATCGACGTGGAGCGCGGGGCGGGCCGCGGGCCACGACGAACGTCACGAGGCCACTCGGTCCGGGACACGTGCGAGCTCGGCGTGCCCGAGGAGGATAGCGCAGCAGGCCCCAGGGCCTAGGGTCCGGTCCCTACAGGACGTCTAGGCGGCCGTGTAGCCACCCGCGTGGGACCCCGAGCGGCGCTGACCGCCCGTGGCCACCAGGACGATGCCCAGGACGAGCAGGATTACGCCCAGGATCACCGCCACCAACGGGACCGTATTGTTGAGAAGCGTGATGAGTGCCGCCTGTGACTTCGCGTACGTGATGCCAGCGCTTGCCTCCTCCGGCGTGGTGCCGATGACAGCGTCAAGGATCGTCACCTTGTCGGTGTTGTCCGGGCCGCGGAGGGTCTGAAGTTGAGCGCTCTCGCCCTTGACGATCGCACCCGTCAGTGGCTCGACCCACAGGGTGAGCACGTTGCTGTAGTAGCGCGGCGCGACGAAGTTGGGCAACGGCGATCCGACTAGGTCACCCGGCACCTCAATCGTGCCCGTCTGCGTGGGCTCGACGGTCACGATGAACTTGTAGACCGGCAACCCTTCGAGGGTTTCCTCGCCTTGGTAAACGGCTTCCACTCCCTCATTGAGTGAGGTGTCGAAATACGGGTAGTTCTGGGCCTTGGTGAACATCGGGAACTTGAGCGGATTGATCCCACTCATCTCGACATTCTCACCGTCCACGTTGGCGCCGCAGCAATTCGACAGCTCGGACGTGACGCGATTGAAGGCGAACCGGCCGGTGCTGGCGAGCACGACGACCCCGGCGTTGTCCTCCACCCGCTGGAAGGTGTCGTAGACAGCGAGGTCGGCGGCCTTAGCCTCAGCAGTTTGGCTCGCAGGGACGTCGCCACGCGTGAAGCGGGTCACCGTGAGGGGAACATCGGCGCGTTCCGTGAGAGTGGCGGGATCGAACAGTTTCGACGCCACGCCGCTCTGGTCGGTTTGGGTAACCCCACCGGAGTCCTCGCCCGGGGACAGCGGTGCCTTTGCGACGGCGGGGACGACACTGAAGCGCAGCAGCGCTCCAAGGATCAGGAGGAAGACCCCGAGCCCTACCAACACGATGCCAATGCCACGCTTCATTGCCAGCCTCCAGGGGGCTCCAGAGCGGAGCTTGCGAGGAAACCGTACCGGGTCAGCGGCTCACCTGCCGTACATTCGGGGTTCAAGCGCGCTGCGTCTTCCGCGACGCGTACCGGAGAGGGGGCCAATGACGCTGGCGCTTGCCGCGAACCCGGCGGCGACCGGCAGGGCGGATGCCCCCTTCTGGAGCCCCCGGCAGGTGCGCGCCCTGACGGCCACCGCCGTCCTCGTGGCCGTACTCGTGCGGGCGTGGCTCCTCCTCGGCCAGTCCATTGGCGGGGACAGCCTCGTCTTGGTGGGGTCCGTCGCCCTAGGCGAGGCAGGGCCGGACCTCTCGCTCCTCGAACTCACGGGGGCCAATCTCGCCCTGGCTCTCGCCCCCCTGGACTTCTGGCCCCTGGCCCTGGTGCTTCTCGCCCTATGGGTGGCCTACTGCGGGACTGCCTGGGTGGCAGCCCGCGAACTTCTGCAGCCGGGAGCGCGACGCCTGGCGCTGTTCCTGCTCCTCATCTACTCCCCCCTGACCATCCCGGGCATGTCCACCTGGCCGATGGGAGCCGAGCAGACGGCGTTTGCCGTCGGCTCCCTGCTCGTCGTCACCGGTGCGGCGCGTCTGCACCGATCGGGTCGGACTGGCGACGCCTGGCTCCTCCCGGCCGGTGTGGTGGTCGCCATGGCCGGTTCGACCGCCGTCCCCTGGGGGCTGGCGTGGATTACGGGAGCCTGGGCCGTCGCGCTGGTGTGGATGCCCCACATCGGATGGCGCCGGAGTCGACTCCAGGCGCGCCGCGCCCTCGCCACGTCGGCCCTCGCGATGCTGCCGCTCGTTGCCTGGGCGCTCCTGTCATCCTCCTGGCCCGTCGCGGCCCTCCCCCGCGACCTGGGCGAGGCCGCCGCATTCCTGGGCCAGTCGATCGGCTCGGGGCTGGTGCCGGGGCTCGCCGGTGGTCCCATCGCCTGGACCAGCGACCTGTCCGTCGCCCCGACAGCCGCGGCCCCCGTCTGGATCGTCGCGGCGGGAATCCAGGTGCTGCTTATCGGGCTGGTCACCACGCTATTCGTTACCGGTCGCGGTCTCCTGCCGTGGGGAGCGGGCTTGTTCGCGACGGGTCTCGCCCTGGTCTGTGCCGCCCTCGGCACGTCACCGCTCGTCGCGGGAACGGGCGGGCAACTGCTGGGCCTTGCCGCGGCGCCTGCCCTTCTCGCGCCCGCCGCCGCCGCCTGCCTCGCCGCAGTGCCGCACCCCGCGAGAGCAGCGATCCCGCTTCCCTCATGGCTGGACGCCCGAAGCCGCGCGGTGATCGGTGTCGTCGCCATCGACGCCTTCCTTGCGGTGTCCGCGATGACGACGATCGGATGGAATGACGCACGCGCTACCTACCCGGGCGAAGACTTCGTGGCAAGCGCCCGGGCGGCCCTGGCTATGGCAGCTAGGGATGTTCCGGTGCTCCCCCAGGTCGTCCCACCCAACGTCGTGAACCCGGCTTACGCTCCGCTCAACCGCACAGACGTCATCTTCGCCCCCCTCGACGCCCGCCCCGCCTTCGCCGACTGGACCCCCGTGCTTCAGGTGCTCGACTCTGAGGGATCTCTGCGCCCGGCCCGTGTCGCCGGCATCCCCGTGCCGGTCGACTGCACGGACACGGGGCTCGTCGTCGGCGAGTTCCCCCGCCTGCCCGAATTCGGCTACGTGATCGAGTTCGCCTTGCCCGCCCCCGATCTCTACGGCTTTGCAGTCACCCTGGGGGGCGGTGAGCCGGTGGCCGTGCCGCCCGACCCGTCACGCACGCGAGTATTCGTACAGGTGGTCGGCGGAGGAGACACGCTCGAAGTGTCGTCGCTCGGCGCGGAGCCCCTCTGCGCCGACAGCCTGCGCATCGGGCAGGCCGAGCTCATCGATGCCCCCGCACCAGAGGCGCTCCCATGACCGCGCCAGCACCGGCCGTGCCGGTCGGCGCCGCGCCGGGAACGACCGCCCCCTGGACCGCACCTCGACCTCGCAACGTCGCCTATGCGCTCGCCGCGACGTTCTCCGTCGGCATGCTGTGGTTCGTCTCGAATGCGTTCTTTTGGCTCGACGACTACGAGTTGCAGTCGCTCGCGTACGCGGCGCCGTGGTTCACCTGGGAGTACCTCGCCCAGCCCTGGGGCGGCCACTTCATGCCCGCGGCCTTCGCCCTCGCACAGAGCCTGGCCAAGGCCACACCGTTCACGTACGTCCCCATGATCGCACTCGTGTCGGCAGGCATGGCCACCTCTGCGTTCGGCCTGGCCCGGCTCTTCATCTACGTGCTCGGAGACCGGTGGCGGGCGCTCGTGCCCCTCGCACTCGTGCTCGCCTCCGGCGCGATGTGGGACGCTGCCACGTGGTGGATCGCGGCACTCAACGCGGTGCCGCTCCTCGCCGCCATCCCCTTCGCGACGCTCTGGCACCTTCAGTGGCTCCAGCAAGGCTCCTGGCGAGCAGGTCTGCAGGCGTGGGGCGTGGTGGCCCTCGCCTGCCTGTTCTTCGAGAAGTCGCTGGGCCTGCTCTTTTTCCTTGCCCTGGTCACCCTCGCCCTGCGCGGACGCTGGCTACCCCTTCGCCCGATCTGGCAGATGAGAGCGCTCCTCCTGCTGTACGTGGCCGCGGCGGCCTTTGTGGTCATCGGCTACGTCGCATCGTCCACTGGCGGTGTCGCACGTGCCACCGACCTGCCGACTCTGCTGGAGTTCCTGCGCGTCGGCGGTCTCACTTTCCCCCCTCTGCTGCTCGGCGGCCCCTGGTGGTGGTCGCCGCCGAGCATCGCCGCAACGCCGTTCGCCATAGCCTTGGCCTGCTCCCTCATCGTTGTCGCCTGGGCCCTATGGCAGACGCGGCGAGCACGTCGCGCCGGATTGCTCTGGGCGGGCATCCTGATGTACGTCGTGGCCCTCATTGCCGTCGTGGCGGCCGGGCGCGCGGGGTGGGGTGTGCAGGTCATTGCCCAGCCCCGCTACTTCGTGGACGCAGTCGTCTACGCCATCGTGGCCTCGGCTCTGGCCTGGGCCTACCTCCCCGGCCCGGCGCACACGACCCGCACGCGCTCGGGCTGGCGGCGCGGAGCCATGGTCGTCTCCGCGATTGCCTTCACCGAATTCCTCGTCCTCGGCTTGGCCCTCACCATTCCCTTCCTCGCCCGGGGCATGCAGGACAACGGATCGAGGCTCTACGTCGTGGGTGCTGTCACCACCCTTACCGAGGGTGACGTGACCATCAACAACGGACTCGTCCCAGGCAACGTCATGTGGCCACTGGTGCAGCCACGCAATCAGTTGCGCTTCGTCTTCAGCCCGGTGATCGATGCCGATCGACTGCCCGACGTGCGCGACTCACTGAGCGTTCTCGACGGCTTCGGCCAGCTACGCCCGGGCGAAGTCGTGGACGATCCCGTCCCCGCGCCCTCCGGCTCGTGCCCGTGGCCGATTCTCGAACGCCAGACGGTCGTGACCCTCCCCGTCTCGCGACCCGACTACTGGCACACGGTGCGGTTCGCCTACGTTGCCGGCGCGCCCACATCAATTGAGGTGAGCCTCGACGACGGCACACCCGCCGCAGTGCCCCTCTCCTCCGGGCTCCACCAGGCGTACGCCTTCATTGACGGCGGGGGCGATCAACTCACGTTCACTCGCGTACCCGACGGCGTCGCCATCTGCATCACCGAGGCCGCGATCGGCTTCGCCGCGGAGCGGATCCCGTGACCGACCTCGCCGCATCGACACCCACACCCGCGACGATGTCGGGCTCGCGGTCGAAGGGTGCATCGCTCGTGCGCTGGGGCTGCGCGGCCATGATCGCCGCGTCAGCCCTTGGTCGACTGTGGATCATCAGCGGCGGCTACTACCTCATCGACGACTTCGCCTTCCTCGCCCGTGCCTCGCGTCCCGATGCCCTCACCTGGGACGTTCTCTCGGCGCCGCACCAGGGCCACGTCATGCCCGCGGCCCATCTGCTGACCTGGGCCGGCCAGGCACTAGCTCCCTGGAACTACGCGGTGCCGGCATCGCTCATGGCAGTCGGCTGGCTGGCGTGTCTCGTGCTCGCCTACCGCGTCCTCATCACCCTTTTCGGCCCGACCCCCACCATCCTTCTCCCCCTCGGTTTCTACGCCGCAACCCCGGTCACCGTGCAGGCGACGACGTGGTGGGCGGCGGCGTTCAATGCGATACCGCTCCAGTTGTGCGCCCTCGTGGGGGTGATCCTGCTCCTGCCCATATCCCAGGGGAGAGCCCCACTCGGGTACCTGCGCCAGGCTGGCGTCGTGGCCTGCCTGCTGGTGGGCCTCGCGTTCTTCAGCAAGGCCGTGCTCCTGACGGTCCTATTCGCCGGCGTCGGCCTCGCCCTCGCTCCAGGGCGGGGCCGCGCCGCGATCGCGGCAGCCTGGCGGGCCGGCCCAGGGATGTGGGTAGCTCTCGTTGCGCTTCCCTTCGCCTACGCCGTCGCCTACCTCCTGCGCGCGAGCGCCAGCGACGCGGCGCCGAACGGCTCCGACCTCCTCACCCTCACTACGTACGCGTCACGGGCCATCGTGGGCGCGCTGCTGCCCTCACTTGCCGGGGGCCCCGTGATCCTGACGGAATCGGCGGACGCATGGGGCACGCCCCCACCCTGGGTACTTGGGCTCGGCACGGCAGCCCTCGTCGCAGGCATCGCACTCGTCGCACGGGCAAGTGCGCGCACGCGGCGGCTAGCGTTGCTTACGGCGGTCTACGCGGTCGCCTGTATCGCACTTCTGAGCTTCGGCCGCCAGGGCTACACCGCGATCTCCGCCGGGGCATTGCGCTACTTATCGGATCTGGCAGTGCCCGCGATGCTCCTCGTCGCCTCCCTCGCTCACGACTTCCTGGGGTCAGGGCCCAGCCGTCGCGAGCCGGTCCGGTGGGCCGCATCGGTCACAGCCCTGGCGGTCTTTTGCGCCCTGAGCATCGCCACGACCGTCCGCATCCAGACCAACCCCGAGGCAGTGCAGATCCGCGGAGTAGCCCTGGCCGCTCTGGACTCGCTCCGGCAGGAGCGCGCGACGACCGTCCTCGACCTGTGGGTGCCCCCCCTCGTGCTCACCCCCATCTACGGCGACAGCGCACGCGCCTCCCGTCTCTTTGCGCAAGCGCCCTCTGCTCCGACCTTCGCTGACCAGGGCGCCGCCCTGCGAGTCTGGTCGGAGGATGGACGCCTGCTGCCCGCCCGGGTTGTCGGCCCTGTGGCCCAACGAACGGGCGCATGTCCAGACACCCCCGGTGAATCGACGAGGCTGGTCCTGAGCGGCCCACTCGTCGCCTTCTCACACGTGGTGGCCCTCACCGCGACCGCCGTCGCACCGACCACCGTCTCGGTGAGCGTCGGGGGCGGCCCTTCCAGCGCCTGGCTCTTGCCAGCGGGCGAGTCCACGCAGTACCAGCAAATGGTGTCGGGGGGCACACGCGACATCGTCGTCGATGTGCCTGCCGACACCGCCGGGGTCTGCGTGATCACCGTCCGCGTGGGCGCGGCAGCGCCCGTGCAGAATGAGGGGCGGCCTCAGCCGGGTGAGGCTCTGCCCGAAGGAGAGGTGACCGCCCCATGACCGCGACCATGAGCCCGCGCGACGCACAGCGGTCGGGCGCGGAGTCGCCACACGCTTTTCCGGCTCTGGATGCCGTGCGTGGAGCGGCCGCTGCGGCAGTGATGCTCACCCACGTCGCTTTCGCCACCGGGGCGACGTCCGAGGGAGCATTCGGGGCCCTGCTCGCGAGGCTCGACTACGGGGTCGCGCTCTTCTTCCTGCTGTCCGGCTTCCTGCTGTCGCGACCATGGTTCGCGTCGGCAGCCGGAGCCGGACCGTCCGTCTCCGTGCGCGTCTACGCCCTTCGCCGCTTCGCCCGCATCATGCCGCTCTACTGGCTCGTGCTCATCGTGGTCCTCGTCGCAGTGCCCGCAAACCGGACGATGAGCGGGGCGGACGTCGTGCTCAA
>Ga0169931_10004093_pt1 | contig 22834 bp, 20 predicted proteins | sample Kivu_15m_20L_FD_129675 | JGI IMG/M metagenome (GOLD analysis project Ga0169931, IMG submission 129675) | Freshwater microbial communities from Lake Kivu, Western Province, Rwanda to study Microbial Dark Matter (Phase II) - Kivu_15m_20L... | ecosystem: Environmental > Aquatic > Freshwater > Lake...
CAATCTATGACTCCTTCTTATGCGCAAGGCTTATCTAGAGCTGTGAGATCCACAGATACAATTTTTTGCTTAATTGCAATCATAAATACTTATTAGCATAGTATAATAAAAATCATTTTTTGTTTGTCTTCGGTCTATTTCTTTCCTTCATTCGAGGAATTATCTCGTACATAAATGTCTAATAGCCAACAAACTCTTTGATATTTTTAAGCCCCATTCTCCACCATAACAACTGAATTTTTTCATCATTTAAAAAATGTCCAAACAGACTTTTTTATACAACCTGAAGGTCAGTCCTTGAAATCAATCCGTCACTGTTTTGATCTAAAGCAGTAAAGACCTCACGAAGATCTGCTTAATTAAGTAATTTTCTTTTTAATACTTAAATTTTATCTTAAATTGCTATTTATTTCAATAAATAATTTATACAGGCCCTTTTTGTTTATGTTAAAAGCTAGCCTTCTTGTTTTTGTTTTTTGAAGAAAGGTGATGTAAAAATATTTTAAAACTGCTTTAAAGACAGTTTTCCAGTTATAGGATTAGCAAACCGTTTGAATAGAATATACAGTTTCTCTTTTTTAATTTAAACTCCTATAGTTTTTAGATAATTTTGAAGTTAAGAAGGGATCATTTCTTAAGAATTACTAATCTATTTGAAAAGCACAGAAAGATTTCCTTGTTTATTTTCAATATTTTTAGCTTTGTTTTATTCTTTTTTAGCAGTTAAAGCGATTATTTTATGAAGATATTTGTAGAATATTTAAAGATTCACTCTAATTTAATGCCCGTAGGCATCAATCTTTAATTTGATTTACTATGTAGAATGCAAACATTTTCCTCTCAATATATGTGATTAAATCGATTTAGATGGTCTGAATCCAGCTCCTATTGTGACACTTCCACAAAGTTTTTTTAAAGATTTTCTAATTTCTTAGTGTACAAACGGATTATTTTCTTTTTGTTTATCCTGTTTTTTTGCATATTATCTAATTTTATCATTCACAAAGTGTTCAACTTGTCGCGAAATAGTTTAATTGAATAAAGTATTCATAGAATAAAGACAAGGTTATTGTTTTCCACCTTTTTTTAAATAACGAATGATAACTTAATGTGGATTTAGATGCGAAATATGTGATAAATGCTAAAAGCAATAAGTTTGTAAGAAGAAAGGATCTATTGAGTCATTTTTTGTAAGTTTTTTGAACCATGTTTTAGTATTAGATTAGTTTCTTAGGTTAATCAAACATTTATGTAATTAGTATTCTTTAAATATTATTTTTTTACAATAGTTTAGTAAATATTTAGGTACTTAGAAAGGATTATTGTCTCTTGATTTACTCATTTTATGTAATAAACCGTCATCTCGACTTAACACAATAGCTCCCCACTACTATTCGTTTATACTAAATATCGTTTCTGTTACCTTAGATTATTGTTACTGTAGAATTTAAGAACACTTTAAACTGCTTTTTAGTCAATTTACTATTCACAGTACTCAGATAGGGCATTTTTAAAGCTATATAGATCGAGTTAATCTCTAGATTTAGATAGAGTCTGTAAAGCCCGGAATGTTCCTGAAACCGTAAATTATATTTCCTAGTTGAGAAGCTGCCTGAAAGTTTATATTTAGCATTATTTTTGGTAAATTTATGTTAAAATTTGACATATAGGTTTGTTACTTTGCTTGTTCTTCATTTAAATTTTGATTCTATTATCAAAATCAACTATAACGATATTTGAATGAGTATTTAATCAGATTGAATCAATTTTGAAATAGATTAGATTTGACATAATGTTTGTAGTTTTTAGTGTTCTTGCATGAATAGAATATATAACTTAAATAAGATTTAAATGAGATTTGCTGCAAAGTTGATTTATCATTTTTATTTGTGCAACTTGTTTGAATGGTAACAGATGACCTATGTAGCCTGCTCCCATCGCCTGGCAGAAAATCAAGCAGACAGGTGCCGTGCCCCACCCTCGCTCGGGCCACACCATCGTCACGATCGGCAAAATGCACTACCTGTTCGGAGGAATCGAAAAACCGTAACGTGTCAACGACCCGAAAGATCTCCTTCCGAAAAGTGATCTGTATGCTCTGCGCATCGTTAACAATCAAACTGTTGAGTGGACCGTCAAGCCCTGCTCCGGAGACATCCCCCTTGGCCGAGCCTTCCATTCCGCCTGCAAAGTTCAAGAGGATAAGATGTTCATCTTCGGCGGCTGCTACACTTCCAACGATCGCTTCAACGACACTTACTATCTCAAACTACGTAAGTTTATCTCGATTCAGCTCAGTTCCAGTGGTCACAACCACCCAATCAAAAATCAGTTGGACCTCCCAAAAACGCTATGTCCAAGATAGGTGGTCCATAACCTAGGGCTTACCATTCCATGACCTATTACAAAAATAAGCTTGTTATCTTCGGAGGACATGGAGGTGTCGACTATCAGAGAACCGCCTTCAACGATCTCTATGAGCTCGATCTGGACACTTTTGAGTGGAGAAAACCCAAGACAAAAGGAAATCCTCCTGAACCTAGAGGTGGTCACTTGGCTACTCTCTTGGCCCAAAAAGAAAAACTTGTGATTTTCGGAGGTTGGAACTTTATCTCCCAGTTCAGCAACATTTTCATCTACGATTTCGAGACTGAAAGCTGGAGTGACCCCGAACTGAACCACGAAATTGCTAAATGGAACTTAGGCGGCATCCTCACTCCCAGCATTCCTTCATGGAAATATTTCATTTTCGGAGGCTCTACAGGAAGTTTTGCTGAAGGAAGTAACAGAACAGGAAGCAGATACGAGAACTCTGTCTGGTATCTCGACATCGATCCTTTCGAGTGGGTTCCTGTCAAACTTGAAGAAAATTAAGAAATAGCTCCTGAGCCTCGTTAGAGTGCTGGATACTTTTACAACATGGACTAAAATAGATTCTACATTTTCGGAGGATGGTCCAGCGAATGGCTCAACGATATGTGGACCCTTCCTATTGGCTCAATCACAGGCCCTCCTTACGCAATTTTCAACATAAAACCTAAAGTTGGTCCCCTTACTGGCAAGACCAAACTATCAATCTATGGAGCTGGATTTAAGGAATCTTATGGACAAATCAATGTAAGATTCTTTGGAGGAAAAGCACCTATCGACGCTGTGGGAGTGTTCAAGGAAGAAAACCTGATTGAATGTGAGACTCCAGCCTTCTAGCAGCCTAAAAAATGCTAAATCAGGGTGTCATGTGGTCGATACGACCTGACTATTACTTCTGCCGAATTCACCTATTTCCTCAACACAAAAGCTGATCAAACTATCTGCTTTGGACCTGGTTTGCTAGAAGACAATCACGTTGAGTCTGAAGCTCTTTTCTATATTCAAGCTCGTAATGCTGATGGATAAAATCGTACAACAGGAGCTGATGAATTCAGAGTTAAAATCAGAAGAACAGACATTGAGATTCCTGAAGACTAAGTGATGGATGAGAAGCAAAAGAAAGCTTTTGACGCCTTGCCTGAAGAATAAAGAAAAGCTATCATTTAGCAGAAAAATAATGAAAAACAAGCTCTTATCAGCAAAGCCTTCATCACTCCAACGATATACGACCACGAAGATGGAACTTATATGGTCAAATATAGAGTACCTGAAGAATGCAAGTGCGATATTTCGATTTTCTTCGTTGAGGAAGGCCAAGAACAGGCTATTAGAGGAGCAAATTTCACTTCATCTTTCGGCACTAAAGGTAACTCCAAAGTCACTAATGAGTTCGATGGTCCTTTGATGCTTGGATACATCAACCACTAGCTGCATGAGATTGCCAGTTTTTTATAGGGAACAAAAAAGAACATAGATACCAGAAACAAATCTATTAATGACAATGTGAAAGATCTTCTTGAAGTGATGACTAGCTTAAAACTTCTTGACGAAAAAAGTGCTGATATCGAGCTTACTCTCGATCGAGTTGAAGAAGTTCTCAAGACATTTGACAAGCGATATGACAAAAAGAAAGACGTTGAGATGAAAAAGGTTGGAAAACTTAAGGAAGATCATCGCACTACTTCTTTCGTGGCTGCTAAAGTGGAAAAAGAGATCAGTGCCCCTAGAGCTGCAGAGGCAACTAAAACTAAAGAAAGAATTAAGAAATTCTAAGAACATCTCAAAGAAGTTCTTCTTTTCCTGAAAAAATAAAACTTTTATTTCTATGATACTGGAGTGGAGGGCAGTTTCTAAGCTATTGCGGCATTCCAGACTAAAGTGGAAAAAGAAAAAAAACAGTTAGCTGAATATCACCACCAGGAAAATATGTTCAAATTTGCTTAAAAGTAGACCACTGGATGCGTTAAGATAATCGATACTATTGATACTGAAGTAGGGTGGATGTACAAGCTATGGGAACATATCAAAAAATGTCAAGATAGATTCGATGATTACTTGAAGCTCAAATGGAGTGAGATGGATGTCGGAGAGATGTAAGACTAAATCAAGAGAATGAGAACTGGATTGCAACCCATCAAGATCCAGGACAGAAAATGCAACACTTTCACAGGAATTGCTAATTAGATCAAAAGATGGAGCATCTTTGTTCCCATGATCACTGATCTTAAACATGGTTCCATGATTACCCCTGATGCCCGTCACTGGAAAAAGGTTAAATAGACCGTCAAGCAAGAATTCGAGGTTAACGATCAGCTCTAGCTAAAGCTCCTTTGGTTCTTGAGAATATTTGATTACAAAGATACTATTGAAGAAATATGCGAAATTGCTAAAAACGAAGCCAAGATGGAAAAAGATATCAACTAAATTAGTGAGTTCTGGAAGGGAGTCGATTTTGAGCTTGTTCCTCTTAAAAACTCAAATGTTAGCACTCTCAAGATGTCGGACGAACAGTTCTAAACCCTTGAAAACCATCAGCTTTCTATAAACACTATGCTCTTATCGAAATTCGTGGCCTTCTTTGAAAAATTGTTTTAGCAGTGGAAGCAGGATCTCGGAAGTGTCTATGATGTCGTTCAACTGCTTAGTGATGTGCAGAAGACCTGGAGTTTCTTATAGAATTTGTTCATTCACTCAGAAGAAGTCAAGAAAGAGTTGCCTTAAATTTCTCAGCAGTTCGTAGGAATCGATAAGGACATGAGAGAAATTATGGCTAAGGGAGGCTAGGTGAAAAATATTCTCAAATTTTGTACTATTGAAGGAATGTACAAAAGGCTTTAGAAAATTGAAGCTCAGCTTAAGGTTTGTGAAAAAGCGTTGAATGAATATTTGGACAATAAGAGAAAAGCCTTCCCCCGTTTCTATTTTGTCTCAGTCAATGACCTTCTCGACATTCTGTCAAACGGTAACAGCCCCATGAAAATCAATAAACATTCACCTAAAATTTTCCAAGCTGTTTAACTCTTCGACATGCAAGACTCTGGAGATCGTCCTTCTGTTTTGGGTCTCAAATCAGGAGTAGGTGTATAGAACGTCAGTTTAACTCAATCTTTAAAGCTTGTTGGTAAAGTAGAAAACTATCTGCATGATATCGTGAATGCCATTATCACAACTCTTCACAACGTTACAACTAAATCTTTCGCAGCTCATGCCAAAAACGATAGAAGATAATGGATCAAGATGGACCCGTCTCAGATCACACTTCTTGTCAATAACACCATGTCTACTTCATCAGTCTAAGATGGCTTCAAAAAGATTTCAGATGGTAGCAATGTAAATGCGCTTAAGGATCTCTTCAAGACTTCAGTTTAACAGCTTACTGGTCTGATTAAGCTAGTGCAAGGCTAACTTACCAAGGAATAAAGACAAAAAATTATGTGTCTGATTACTCTTGACACTCACTCTAGAGATATCATCGAGAAACTTGATGTTTAAAATGTGAAGAAAGCTGATGCTTTCCAATGGCAAAGTCAGTTAAAATTCTATTGGACCGATAACGCCACACGAGGATCAAAGGATGTATGCATTAGAATTGCTGATGCTTCATTTTGGTATTCCTATGAGTATCTTGGTAATGGACCTCGACTGGTCGTCACTCCACTTACTGACAGAATTTATGTCACCGCCACTCAGGCCCTCCATCTTAAGATGGGTTGCGCTCCCGCAGGACCTGCAGGAACTGGAAAAACTGAAACAACAAAGGATCTTTCATCTGCACTTGCAAAGGCTATCTATGTGTTCAACTGTTCACCAGAAATGAACTATGAGTCGATGGGAAACATTTACAAGGGTCTGGCTGCAAGTGGCTGCTGGGGTTGCTTCGATGAGTTCAACAGACTTTTACCCTAAACTTTGTCAGTCTGCTCAGTACAGTTCAAGAGCGTTACTGATGCCGTTAAACAAAAGAAAAGCAGATTCCTTCTTCAAGGAGATTAGATATCTCTAGATCCTACTTGTGGTGTCTTCATCACTATGAATCCAGGTTATCTTGGACGTGCAGAGCTTCCTGAAGGTCTGAAGACACTATTTAGACCAATCACTGTCGTCGTTCCTGATTTGGAACTCATTTGTGAAAATATGCTCATGGCTGAAGGTTTTGTCGATGCAAAGATGTTGGCTAAAAAGTTCGTGACCCTTTATATGCTTTGTAGAGATCTTTTGTCAAAACAACTGCATTACGATTGGGGTCTAAGAGCCATCAAATCCGTGCTTGTGGTGGCCGGTGTTTTCAAAAGAAACTAAATCACTGTATCTGAAAGTGCCTTGCTTATGAGAGCCTTGAGAGATTTTAACTTGCCTAAGATTGCTTTTGCAGATTTGGATATTTTTTATGGTCTACTAGGTGACTTGTTCCCGAAGATTGAAGTCGAAAGAAAGCGAGACATGTAGTTCTAAGGTGTGATTACGACAGTTACCAAAGAGTCCCTTCTTTATCCTCACGAAACATTTATATTGAAAATTGTGCAGCTCAAATAATTGCTATAAATTCGTCACTGTGTGTTCGTGATGGGTCCTCCTGGTTCAGGCAAGAGTAAAACATGGCAGATGCTTGGTAAAGCTCAGGACAAAATCGGCAAAAAGACCACTATTGTTGATATCAACCCTAAGACCGTTTCAACAAAAGATCTTTATGGCTATAATACGCCTTCTAAATAGTGGAAAGACGGACTTTTATCTAACAGAATGCGTTCTCTAGGATAAATTCCTGATCAGAATCCTAAATGGATCTTGCTAGATGGTGACTTGGATACTATTTGGATCGAATCTATGAACAGTGTCATGGATGACAACAAAATTTTGACTCTAGCTAACAACTAACGTATTCCTCTTAAGGGTCACATGAGAATGATATTCGAGATTAGAGATCTGAGGTTCGCTTCACCTGCAACTGTGTCACGAGCAGGTATCCTTTACATCAGTGATGACTCAGGCTATCAGTGGTAGTCATACATCGCATCTTGGCTTGAAAAACTACCAAAAATAGAGAGTATTCCTAACGCAAAACAGAAAAAAGAAGATTTGAAAATGCTTTTCAGCAAATACATTTCTGGAACTCTGTTTTACATCAAAAAATCTTGTAAACTACTAATTCCAGTTGCCCCCATTTCTATGATTGCTTCTCTTTGCTCAATCCTGGAAAACATTCTCAAACAAGAGTTCAGTAACCTATAGTATGTGGTGGTATTTGCGATTATTTGGTGTTGCGGAGGATCCCTTGCAGAGAAGTAAAACATCGATTACCGTAAAGAATTTTCGAATTGGTGGAAAGGATAGTGGAAAACAGCTGCTAAATTCCCTTCTAAGGGTACTGTATTTGACTATTTCGTCAACAACCCTCGTAACTCTGAAGGAGGCATTTAGCCATGCAAATTCACTGAATGGACCTAAATCATCGAAGCCACTGATTTCGATTCAGGAAGAGGAGACATCATGAGCAATATCACTGTTCCCACGAAATAAACTATCGCCACTTAGTATTTCATTAAAAAGTTTATTTTTGTTAACCATCCCGTGCTTTTGATTGGTCTGGCAGGTTGTGGTAAAACTGCTTTGGCAAAAGGAACTCTGACATCTATTGTGGCCAAATTCCCAGAAAACTTCAACTATCAGCTCATCAACTTTTCATATTACACCGACTCAACCTATCTTCAGATCCAGCTTGAACAGTTCTTGAAGAAAATTGCAGGAAAGCAGTTTGGTCCTCCCGGAAAACAGAAGCTCATCTATTTCATTGACGATCTGAACATGCCTCAGTTAGATACTTATGATACTCAAAGCGCTATTGCTCTGTTAAGACAGCACGCAGATTACGAGCATTGGTATGATATTGGTAAGCTGGCTCTTAAGGATATCGTCAATACCCAAATGCTAGCAGCCATGAACCCTAGTGCTGGTTCATTCTTCGTAAATCCAAGGTATATGCGTCACTTCTGGACTGCTTCCATTCCTTTCCCTGATAATTAGTCTCTTTTCCTTATCTACTCAACCTTCCTTCAGGGTCATCTCAAGCGATTCAAGCCTACACTTCAAGAGTTGGCACCTCTGATCATTCGTTCTGCTTTGACTCTGCATCAGAATGTGATGACTTCATTCAAGAAGACTGCTATCAATTTCCATTACGAGTTCAACTTGAGGCATTTGTCTAACATTTTCGTGGGATTGCTGCTTACCGACCCATCTAAATTTATAGATCCTTAGAAACTCGTCAAGGTATGGATCCACGAATCCGAAAGAACATATGGTGATCGTCTGATTTCTCCTGAACATTTGCTAAAATATAACGGTCTGATGTTCGATCTCATCAAAAAGTCTTTCGCTCGTTATTCACTAAACAGATTCTTCTCAAATAATCCTTAAAACTTACTTTTCTGCAACTTCGCTAGTGGAATGAACGGTCAAGATAGACTTTATGATCTTATGCCTAACGATAAACTCTTAACATACATTTAAGAAGGGCTTAATATTTACAACGATAACAATCCTGTGATGAACTTGGTGTTGTTCGAGGATGCTATGAAACATATTTGTCGTATTACTCGTATCGTGATGCCCAGCTCGGGTCACGCATTGCTAGTTGGTGTGGGTGGTTCAGGAAAACAAAGTTTGACAAGATTAAGTGCTTCGATGAACTACATGACAACCTTCATGATCACTATCAGCTCAACTTATAATCTCAACGATCTTAAGACTGATATTCAGACTCTTTATCAGAAGACAGGAGTCAAGTAGGATGAGATCATGTTCTTGTTCACTGAAGGACAAATCACCAACTAAAGATTTTTGGTGTATATCAACGATTTGTTGGCTTCAGGCTAGATTGCTGAGCTCTATACTACTGATGAGAAAGAAGAAATCATAAACTCAGTAAGAAACAAAGTCAAATCTGAAGGAAAAGTTGACTCAAGAGATAACAACAACTGCTGGAACTGGTTTATTGACAAGACCAAGCAAAGATTGCATATGTCACTTTGCTTTTCGCCTGTTGGCGAGTCCTTGAGAAGAAGAGCTCGTCAGTTCCCCGCCTTGGTAAACAGCACTGTCATCGACTGGTTCTTCCCGTGGCCTAAAGATGCCTTGCTGAATGTCGCAAATCGATTCCTTGAGGAATAAGATCTAGGAGATGCTGATGCTAGAGCTGCGATCATCAAGTTTATGCCTGCCTCATTTGAAAATGTTAATAAACTGTCAGGAAAACTATTCGAGCAATAAAGAAGGTATGTTTACACTACTCCTAAGTCTTTCTTAGAATTGATCAAGCTTTTCAAGAGCATGCTGAAACAAAAAAGAGATTCTCTTTTGTAGAACAGAGAAAGATATTAATCAGGTTTGGTCAAACTGAGAGAAACAGCTGAACAAGTCGCCATCATCGAAAGAGAAGTGCAGTAAAAACAAGTTGAGGCTTAAATTAAGAAAGGTTAGGCCGATAAATTCGCTGCTAAAGTTAAAATTTAAAAGGATAAAGTGTAAATAGAGAACTCAAAAGCAGAGATATAAGAAAGCAAGTGCTCTGTCATCAAGAAGGATGTGGAGGAAAAGAAAGCTATAACTGAAGAAAAGCTCTAAAATGCAGGTCCTCTCGTCAAGCAAGCAGAGTAGGCTTTGAACTCTATTGAGAAAAAAGATTTCCAGATCGCTAAGAGTTTCGCTAAGCCTCCTTCTGGTGTACCCGAAGTGTTCGAAGCGACGATGTGGCTTCTTGCTGGTTTCTATAAATAAATTGACGTCGATAAAGGAAACAAGCCAAAGGCTGTAGATTGGAAAAACTGTATCAAGTTGATGAAGGATCCTCAGGCTTTCATGGGTGCTTTGCTAGGTTTCAAGGAAGTTGTAAACTCTAACCAGCTATTACCTGCCAACGTCGCAGTCGTCAAAAAAGACTATCTCTCTAACCCAGAGTTCGATCCTACGATTATTCTTAATAAATCAAAGGCTGCAGCAGGATTGTGCTCATGGGTCATCAATATTGTTAAGTTCTGGGACGTCATTCAGGAAGTTGGACCTCTGCGTAAACAATTAGCAGATGCTATTGAACAGTTGGATGTAGCCACAGTTAAGCTCAATGAAGTGCAAGAAATAGTACGTAAGTTGAATGCTGAGTTGGCTCAACTCAACAAAGAGTTCCAGCAGGCCGAAGATGACAAGCAGCGAGCCATTAACTAAGCTTAGAGATGTGCCAGAAGATTGAACTTAGCTCAACGTTTGATTGCCGCTTTGGGAAGCTAAAACTAGCGTTGGGGCAATTCTATTGTCGTTCTTGATGAAAACATCAAGGTCATTGTGGGTGATGTTCTTTTGGCATCAGCCTTTATCAGTTATGCAGGGCCATTCAACAAAAAGTTCAGAGAAAAAATGATCAAAGACGATTTCGAAAAATACTTTAAAGCCAATAAGATTAATATTTCTCCAGGAAACGATCCAGTCAAACTGCTTACTGATGAAGCCACTATCGCTAAGTGGAACAAACAGTCTCTTCCCTCCGATAAGGTTTCAGTCTAGAACGGAACTATTCTAACTAACTCAGAAAGATATCCTCTGATGATCGATCCTCAGCTTCAGGGTATAAGTTGGATCAGAGAAAAGGAAAAAGATAACAAGCTAAAGAGTCTTCGTCTTGGATCTAAAAATATCAATAGAGAGCTTGAAATAGCCATCGAGCTAGGATACTCAGCTCTGATTGAGAATATCGGTGAGAGTATTGATGCTATTTTGATGCCTTGCATCGCTCGTTCTTTCATCAAGAAGGGCAAGAACAAAATATTGAAATTCGCTGGTAAAGACTTGACTCTGCACCCCAACTTCAAGTTGTTCATTCAGACTAAGCTCAGTAATCCTCATTATCCTCCTTAAATTCAAGCAGAAGCAACACTTATTAACTTCACTGTGACGGAAGACGGTCTAGGAGATCAGCTTCTTTACTTGATCGTCAAGAGATAAAGACCCGATTTAGCTGCTAAAAAGCTTTAACTTATTACTCAGCAAAACGATTTCAAGATTAAATTAAAGGAACTTTAAGATTAATTGCTGTTTAAATTAGCTAATGCCAAGGGAGATATTCTTGACGACATCGCTCTTATAGAAAATCTAGAGTATTCTAAGAAGATTTCTATTTAAATCACTGAGAAAGTAGCAATTGCAAAAGTTACTGAGGCAAACATCAACTAGACTTCAGAAATGTATAGGCCTGCTGCCAGTAGAGGTGCTCTTATCTATTTCTTGCTTTCAGATTTGCCCAAAATCCATTCGTTCTATAAGTTCTCACTCGAAAGCTTTATCGATGTGATTAATAGAGCTATAGACAAGATTACTGAAGGTCTGGAAGGAAAAAGAAATATGTTTGATCTCGATCAGTAAGGAAAAGCAATTATTCCCGAAGTAAAAAAGAAAAGAAGAACCAGAAAACTCACTAAAGTTTAAGGAGACATTCCTGTCTAATAAGTTCAAGCTGAGGCTGCGGCACAAGCTGAAGGTCAACCTGCGGCGTAGGGAGGAGCCAAGCCATAGGGTGAAAAACCTGCTGAGTAGCCTAAGAAGGTATAGAAAGTAGAAGAACCTCCAAAAACTTAATAAAAAATTGAATAGCCTGAAGGTTAAATTCCTGAAGGAGATGACGTTTTGAGTCCTGAAGAGCTAAAGGAGAGAATCGATTAACTAATCGAATCTATTTCTCACGTTTCTTTCAACTTCACTAGACGTGGTTTGTTCGAAAAGCACAAACTTATAGTAGCTGCTATGCTTGCTTTCCGTATTTTGCAAAGAAAAGGAGTTCTAGATCCTTCTGAAGTAAACCATCTTATTCTCAACAAAGCTGACGCAAATCCTCCACCTTTGCCAGAAACACTAAAGAGCTTCCTTACTGAAGGAATCTGGGCTAATATTAAGGGTCTTGAGGTGCTGCCAGTCTTCGCTTCCCTAGGATCAAGTCTTGAGAGTGAGTACTTGGTTTGGAAGAAATGGTATCAAGAATAAAGAGTCTAGGATGTCGGGTAATTGCCTAAGAGTTTGAAATAAATATCTAAATTCCATAAGCTTTTGCTTTACAGAGCAATGAGACCTGACAGAGTATCATCTGCCTTGAACCACTATGTCGGTTAGATGATGGGCGAGCTATACGTCTAGCAGGCTCCATTCAATATGGCTGAAACATTCTCTGAAACAAATAGCAGAATTCCGATCTTCTTCGTGCTGTTCCCTGGAGTGGACCCTACTCCTGATGTTGAGCGTTAAGCTGCTAAGTACGATATTTCTATTGGAAACAAAAAGTTCATCAATATTTCTATGGGTCAAGGTCAGGAAAAACCAGCAAAGGACGCTTTGTTCAACTCAGCTGAAAAAGGTCACTGGGTGCTTCTTCAAAATCTACATTTGATGCAAACATGGCTGAAAGGAATCAATGGTTTGGAAGGTATGCTTGAGACAGTCTTCGCCAACTGCCATCCTAACTTCAGAGTCTTCTTGAGTTCATAGCCTCCTCCACTACCAGACATGGACATCATTCCTGAGTCGATTCTTCAGAGCTCAATCAAAGTTTCCAACGAAGCGCCCCAATATCTAAAGGCCAATCTGCGTAGAGCTTATGCTAATTTCGACCAAGCTTTCCTCGACAAATGTGAAAAGAAGCCTAATGAATTCAAGGCTTGCCTGTTTGTATTGTGCTATTTCCACTCTTTGGTGCTTGGTCGTAAGAAGTTCGGCAGTCAAGGATGGAGCAGGGTTTACTCTTTCAATACAGGTGATCTTACAATCTGCGCAGATGTGCTTCACAACTATTTGAGCAAATACGATATAGTTCCTTGGGAGGATCTTAAATACATTTTCGGTTAAATTATGTATGGTGGTCATATTACTGACGATTGGGATCGTAGAACTAATGCTACATATCTTAAAGTGCTTTTCAAACCAGAGCTACTCTTGCCCAACTTCAACCTCTTGCACCATACTTTCAAGTCTCCCGATCCAGCCAAGCTTGACTATGATGGTTATCGCAAGTACATTGAAGAAAAACTACCACCTGAAATTCCTCAGATGTTCGGTATGCATCCTAACGCTGAAATCGGTTCGTTGACTCTCCAGTGTGAGTAATTATTCGACACAATTTTGAATGTTGAGGGAGGAAAAAGTGGCGGTGGAAGCAGCCAAGATGATCAAACAATGCAAACAATTCTAGATCTGAAAGCAAGAACTCCTAACGAGTTCTCTATGCTAGACATTAGCAACAAGATCAAAGATCCTAAAGACAAAACTCCTTATGTTGTGGTGTGTCTTCAAGAGTGCGAAAGAATGAATACTTTGCTTCAATAAATCAAAAAGAGTCTTGAGGATTTAAGACTTGGTCTTACTGGTGCACTCAATATCACAGATATCATGGAAAAACTTCAAAAGTCCTTGGAGTTCAACAAAGTGCCTGCAACTTGGGAAACTGTTGCTTATCCTAGTCGTAAAACTCTGACTATGTGGTTCAACTAGTTGATCGAAAGATGCTAACAACTATAAAAGTGGTCTTCAGAGCTAACTACTCCAGTCTCAGTTCATCTTTCCCTTCTTTTCAACCCTATGAGTTTCCTTACTGCTATCATGCAAGTGACTTCTCGAGAGAAAATTCTTCCTTTGGACAACATGGCTCTAGAAACAAGGCCTAGTTTCTTTAAAACCGCAGAGGAAGTACACAATTACCCTGAAAACGGTGCCTATGTTCATGGTCTAATTTTGGAGGGTGCAGCATGGGAACTAGGAGCACCTGGTCAATAAGGTTATCTGATTGAGCAAAGACCTAAGTAGTTGCATCCTAAGATGCCAGTAATAAATGTGGTGTCAGTTGTGCTGAAGGACAAACGAGTTTTAGGACAATACAACTGTCCCGTTTATTATACAACCCTGAGAGGAGCCACATTCATCTTTAAAGCCAATCTGAACATGGAAAGTGAGGATTCCGATCAGGCCAAATGGATCCTTTCCGGAACGTGCCTGCTACTAGCAGATGATTGATCAATGATCCAATAAATATATATAAAAACAACATTTTTATAACTCATTAAAATAATATCGGTATTCACATCAAAAAGAAGTTGTATTTTTTTTAAAAAATTAATCAACTTATGAATTTTTAATGGCTATTAAAATTTTTATTTACCCTTATATTTTTTGATTATATGTCAAAAAAGAGATATAAATATATATAGTTATTTTAGCATGTAAGAAAGATAAGCTCTCGATAATCGATAAGAATGTGCAATATGCTATCAATATTGCATCAGACCAGTTCGCTGCAAAGGCCCTTGCAAAAATCTTTTTTGTTTGAGATGTGTAGCTGAAGCTAAGAAAACAAATGATCGATGTCCGAATCGTTGTTCTGTGCCTCCCTTCGAAGTCAGCCTGATCCCTTAACTACCTCCAGCTTTGATATGTCCCTTTGCTCCTTAAAAATGTAAATAAAATATTTAAAATTCTGAAGCAAGATAAACACATTATTTACGTTGCTAGCATATAAGCCCTGAGTAAAGACAAGCTCTTACCTTAAAAAATCAATTTAAATGCATCAAAGGTCACAATTTAGTATTTTTACATTAAGAAGCGTTTGTAATAATATACGGATTAGGAAATTATCCAACTGCATGTCTATAGAGTTGTTCTCTCTGCAAATAAGAGACGGTTTGTCTATCACTTTGTATATAATGCAGTTCTAAATAAAAAAGAAGCGCTTACTGCGCTACATGTCGAAAAATACCAATGACTAAGACAAAATGCCCTATGGGTCACAATATAAAAACTTATCCTAAATTAGGAAACGATCGGTTATGTGACTATTGTTTAGTTCCAGCTAAAATAATTGGACCTCTAGCTTACGGCTATTGCAAATGCAACTTTGATTTATGTTAAAAATGCCATTAAATGCTGCCCATCTAGCATCCTTTAACTCCGTTACCAGCGTACGATTTATAGCAGCTTCATGACATTTCAGCTGTTTAAGAAAACAAAAGAGGAAGAAAAAAGATAGACCCTAGGTAAGCCTAGAGGAGGTTACGAAACAGACCAGCTAGACTTTAACTTATTAATGATGGAGGTCAAAGGGTATGGAGAAGAAGACAAAGAGTAGCCAACTTTAACTTTATTGATGTTTCTGATGATGAATTATGATCAATCATAAAAAAGTTTTATAATTTGTTCACTCTGCTAATAAAATGCATAAGTCATCAAGCTTGCCTACTTTGCTGCCAGAATCTAAACTTTTCTCTTCGTTCAATCATCTTTAAACAACCAAACGATAGTTCAAAACACGATTTAGCGTGCATTAGTTTCGTAGCAGCTAGTCTGAATAAAAACCTCCTCGAGCACTTATACAGTTCGAAGACAAAAATTCAGGATTCAAGTCTTTTCGAAACATAAATGCTTAAAAAGTTGAAGAAATTCTGCTTTCTCTAAAAGGTATGAAGTCACCTTCAACGCATTTGGGCAAATCGATGAAAGCTGAAATATTATTTAACAAGCAGCAGTATGGCAAAATTCGCGAGTATTGTCGATAAAGAACAAATCAAGAAACAGATATGGCGATCACACGTCTCGCAAAGCTAGAACCTTTACCTATGAAGAAAGAAGTCAAGCAAACAGATCGCAATAAAAAGAAAATAAAAGTTACTACAGGAATCAAAACTTAAATAGTTTGGGGAGTTCTCGAAAACAACAAGCTTAATTGGAAACCTTTTGTTGATTTCGATGCCATGGGAGTCGCTATAGGTCATAGAGTTTACTTTATAGGAGGTCGTAAAATCCATCCTCTTTCTTACTATGATAGAAAAGAAGATGCCTGGGGTCAGACTTAGACAATAAAAGGACTAAAACCTTTCGGATAAAGCGAGGGAACTATCGTATCTTCTAATTAAATTATGTTTTTTGGAGGCAGTCTTTTCTATTCTATGGGCTAGTCGCAGCCTATCAACTCTCTTACCTTAGTAAATATCGAAACTGCAACTGCAACTATCAAACAGTTTCAAGAATAGAAAGTTTCATCTCGATGTTTCCATGCTCAGTGCAAGTATGGAGTCTATCTAATGATCTCGGTAACTTTCAATTTATTTAGGGAGGAATCGATAGAAAAAATAAGCTTCTCAATAATTATATGGTCTATCATATTGAAAAAAACTACTGGGTTGAACTTATGATTGCTTCGCAGCCCGAAAAACTTAAGTAAGGACTTGCCAAGCATAAGATGTTGCCAGTTTTTTTGTAGAGAAAAACTTATAGTATTTATGCCGATTAGCCTGTTACTTGTTCCTAAGCTTAAAGAAGTCTAATTAGCAAAGAAGGAATATACATATTTGGAGGTGAAGATAGCCAAGTATAGCTCTCTAATAAACTTTACATACTTCAACTCGGAAAAGCTAGTATCGAAATAATTTAGCCTAAAGTCAATGGCAAATTACCTTTTCCGAGGAAAAATTTTGACTGGGCTCGCGTTGGGCAGTTTATTTTCATGCATGGAGGACGTAACGACTAAATGAAACCTTGGATTTTAAAGGATCTAGATGCACTGGACCTGAAAACTTTGACTTGGTTAAAAGTAAAAGGCTAGCGTCCAAGCCTCAGATATTCTCATACTCTACTTATTTACGAAAACTCAGAAATAATTATATTAGGAGGCAAAAATATGGAAGGACTTTGCAAATAAGTTTTTCCAATGAAATTTTAAGAAATGTATGAATACATTGACAAATGATTTATGCAAAGTTTATATCGATTCGATATATTTTTTAGAATCATATGTATCTTAGCGTTGAAAGGGCAAGTAAGAAAGCCGTACTTAGTCCAATTTAAATTAGGAATTTTCTGGTATCTGTCATTGATTTTTCCATCACTACGGGATCGACTGCTTATCCTTTAGAATAATCAAGTTTGCTATATGCGTCCGCTAATGGATCCATAACTTTAAACCAAACCTGAATAATTTGATAGTTACTTTAGGGAAGAAGCTCATTAGAATCATGAGTGTGTATCCATGAGGAAGAAACGGTGATTTTTCTAATGAAATGAGAGTTTGATAAGGTTTTGTTGAGTTTTCATGATGATCGGAATGTCTCTGAAGTTTAAACAGCATATAATTTGTGAATCGCTGAGGAGCATTCCAGCTATGAAGAATAGTCACTTTTTCATAATCACCATTTTCAATTTTTTTGCGTAAAAGTCCATAATGTTCAATGTAGTTTATAGCCTATAGATATATTATGGAACCTGTAGCCATAAGTACATGAATTACTAAAGATTGTAGTCCGAATACTAAGTATACGGCACTACAAAAAACAATATTTGCTAGGATACTAAGAACAGCATAGTTTTTTAAAAGCGATTTTCCATTTTATTTTTATGCTTGATAGACTCCTATCCATGAATCTTTGATGCATCTAGGAATAAATTAGTAAACAGTTTCTCCCTTTATAGATGTCGAAGGATCTTCAAGAGTAGCAACTTTCTGATGATGACAGTAAAGATGATGATAGGTGAAATGCATGTAAAGCAGCTTTGACATATGTATCGTACCTAAAAATCTGTAAAATTTGCTTGATTTATGCATGATTTAATGAGAAACAACGAACTGAACAGAATAAAGGTTAGAAGTCAAAAAGATAGTGCCGCATACAGTAAATAAGTTGCTTAGTGTTATTTCATGAGTTGTATGATGATGCATGATTTTTAAAAAGATGATCCAGTCGGATAGCATAGCAGCGTAAAGGGGCATTCTAAATGACCAATCATCGTTTTCTAACTCTCTTCTTTCTTTTTAGTCAGGATTCCGAACATCTAAACTGAAAAATTCGTCCAAAAGTGGAAAAACAAAATAGATGATGAATATGAAAAGGAACGGATTAGGATCTGCCCCGAGCAAAGGTGGTAAAGTCAATAACACTAAGACATAATATGGAAGAGATCTTTTGATTAGACTGTCCTTTCCAAAGATGTCCAGCTTTTTTCGAGGGAACCATTTTTAAAGACGGCTTATTAATGCACTCATATTTTTTTGATTATATAAAGGTCTTAGTGATTTCAAACAAATTTTAGTAAAAACATTCAGAATCGAAAACTAGTTAGTTAAAATTAATATATTGATTAAATCAACTTATTTAATACTATTATTTATCACAGTTAATTTGTATAAAATGCGTGGAGAAGAGCCAAAAAATATAAAAATTCAGATATATAATGATCTCATCGGAAACCACAGCTACGAATTTAATGAAAAATCTCATATGAATGAAATAAGGACATATTTTATGTAAAATTCTCCTTTAGCTCTATATCAAAACTTCCATTTTGAGCTCAACAATGTCCGTCTATATGAATTCAACTAACTTTCAGACGTTCTTAAAAGCGATAATCGTTTTCAAGTGGTATTTGATCCCTATGATTATTTTTCAGCCAAACATCATCTACATCAAGTAAAAGAAATCATCAAAGATCCAGTTCAGTGGGCAATTCTGAACTCAAAATAACTCATATCTAAACCATTAGATTAAGATTAATAGATGCGTCCCTCATATACTCTTTAAAAAATGTTCTAAAAACCTTTTTCTTCTAAGTTTTTAGAAGGAGAACTTTTGAAAACTGATTTTGGCAATTTTATAAATATAAGCGGATTTAATCCAGTTCCTTCATATCGCAAGTTTCAAGGAGATTTGTTCTATTTGTACGTGCATTCGCTATAAGAAATAGACTATCATATAACAGCTTCAACAGACGGATTTTATGTTAACACAAGCACACAAAACAACTTTAATCCTAATCCTCACCCGAAATTCGCTACTCAGATATCTCTTCTAGATTTACTTATGCAGATTTCTCCTCAGTTTAAAGCTCTATTTCAAGATATACAAAAAAAGGCAAGAGTATCGTAATTCCAAAAAATATTTTACAGTTTTAAGCCAATTACAGATCATTTTGTTTGGTTAAAAGATGGTTAAACTTTGAGACGAAAAAAAGATTGGAAAAATGATTGTAGTATTGAACAACAAAACTCTGATTTTACAATCGTAAAAGAATGGATATAAATTTTTCAGATGTATAAATTTAACCCTAGTGATTCTTTTTTCGACAAAATGAACAAGTAAAAGATACGCTATAAAATATGCCAAGAATTCATAGATTGCGCAAAATAAGGTGTGACTAAAATTTTTAGCGGTCTTATTGAACCTCTTAAGAAAGCCAAGAAAATTGAACATCAAGTGTACTATAATTGTAATTTGTTGTTCTATTTCGCAGGATAAGGCTCGTCTTTTTCATAGAGTGAAGTTTATAGAGACCTAATTAATGTCAGTCAGGCTGAATACATAGATTTAGAAGATGTATACTTATCTTCGATGGTGCTTGTCAACTATCGAGGCTACAAAATAGTTGTGAGAACTGTTCCAAGCTCATTCATTCACAGCAATCTTGATTTAGATTCTATAAAGTCTATATTTGAGCAGAATAATCATCTTCCTGGCAACTAGTCCTTGGCAAACGCAGTCAAAAAAATATGCAAGCATTTAATGGTTTAATCTTAAACTCCAGGATTGACTTCATTTAAAGATAAAATAAATTTTGTTGCTCATCCTTCGATCAAAGGATTTTTATCAAAAGATAGCAAAAAAATACTTTTTAATCTATCGAGAATATGTGCAAAAGATATAAATTTTTAAAAACAAATTACATTTCTGCGTCCATAGCTGATGAAAATATATAATCAAAAACAAAAATGTCAAATCTTATACAACCCATTAGCTGGCTAGCTAGAACTTCCTAATATCTAAAAAATTAAACTACAAGAACGAAAACTTGTGTCCGTAGCTAAGTTTGCAAAAGTAATTGTTGTGGGCACTGTGGTTGATAGTTTTGACAACTAAATGAGAAAATATTTGTCTGATAGTCAAGGAGTCATAGCGAATCTGCACAAACATGGTTTGTCATCAGAATATTTAGGATTAATTTATAAAAAAGCTATAGAAAAAGATGCAGCAAACGTCAAGATTATTATTGAAAGAGTTATTCTAGTAATATCAGCTAAAAAACTCTTTAAAAAGGCAATGAGAAATACGTTACCCCTTTCACATCGGACTCTAATCAAACAATTTTTCAATTATTTATTTGATTGTTCATCGGCTGATGATGAACACTAATCTCTTTCACTTAAAAAATAGAAATCAAAGAAAAAAGAAAAAGAAAAAAAAAGATAGCCTGAATCATTTTTTTAAGTTACAATCAGCAAATCCACTGATAATTATTTAAGTATGAGTCAATAATCATTTTGGAAAGAGCTCAAAAATATATCAGAACATTTTTTTGATCATAATTTAAGCGAACAGACTGATTTGTTTAAAATTTAATTTAGTAAAACCGCAGTTCTAAGAGATCTTTGTCTTTGCTTAGGTTTGGAAATCGAAAAAAAGAATTATTTTTAAAACTAAAAAATAGGTTTTAAATAAGAAAATATAGTTTCTATGATACCAAGAGTCAAATTTATACTTAACTAGCCCAGATAGCTACTTTAAATGATAGAAGAAGGAGATCAATTCGCTAACAAGTATCAGCTAGAAGAAGCCTTTTAAGTATACAATCGGGCATTACAATATTTGTTCACTTCTTTTAATGGTATTCATTAAAAACTTGCCCTCATTAATAAAAAGTTAGCTATCATTTACTATAAAATAGGAGATATATAAACAGCTTTGCTTTTTGCACTTAATAGCTGTGAAATATACTAGACTCTTCTGGGGCACTAACATGTTTACACTTTATAAATCTACATGATGATCAGCGTCTATCATTTTATCAGAAAAAAATATTCATCAGCTTAGTGGTACCTGTTGAAATCAATTTTTCTAGCAAAATGGGCATACAGTTAATGCTATCCTGAACTACTTGTAATGTATTTGAATCTTAGTACTATTTATGAAACTCAAAAAAAATATTTAGACGCAATTGTAAGTGTAATAATGGCTCTTAATATTTGCATCAAAATATACGGAGAAAAACATCAGCATACAGCTATCATATATGCAACACTTGCCTCAATTCATTTCTAGATTCCAGACATTGATCAAGCCAGTAAATATCAGCTTAAAACTGTCTAAATCCTCTCTTAAGTTTTCGGTTCTGAAGACTAAAGAGTCATCGAGGCTAAAATTTTACATTAAAGCTACAAAAACGTGCAAAGTGGTAGAAGAATCAAGTAAGTTCATTAAAAGTAGCAAAAGTACGCCATGAATATGCAAAATTTAAGCAAGTTCAACTTCAAAATGCCATTTTACGATTCTAAAGATCGGCCAGGAGACTTTTTGTACAAGAAAAATAAAAAAATGAAATATTTTTTTTGAGTGATAATATACTGATGTGTTCATAATTTGAAAATCTAAATATTGTTAATTATAGATTGTCTTATCATATAGGAACCCATACATAGGTTTTGCCTAGTTTAAACCACATTTATTAAAGCATATGACAATTAGTTGGCGTCACGAACTTATTTTATTCCATACTAATCGATTACTATTTGATCAAGCCCAATTTTTCAAGATTTTACTTGATTCTTAGATATCTGCTTTTCGGAACCTCTCTTGATACATCCCTGTAAGATCCCAGAAAAATTTAATCGTAAACGTAAAGCACATCTACATCTTATTTGCTTAACTTTAGTTTCAATGCGTCAATTTTAAGTATCGATTCCTGTTACATGACTCCTCCGAAGCAAATCAAAGTGTCCTAGCCTATCAACCCCAGCACGCAACCTGCTCGGGCTGCTGTAATCATATGGTAACTTTTATCGTTGTAATCGAAAGAACTCTTTTTGATGTCTAATTGCTTAATTAATGGCGAAAACTCTTGAGTATTTGATCCTCCTATTAAAAATAACTTTTGTTTTTCTTGAAATTAAATCAAGGAAGTGCTCGCAGTAGCGTTTGTTAGATAAGGAAAAGTAAAACTTTAGTAGTCAATTTTTTCCCAATTTTGTGTCTCAAAATTAAATTTTTAACCCATGCATTCCATTATAGAATAATTTTAAGTCAAGCCTCCAAACACGTAAATTTCTCCTTTGAACACCAAAACAGTTGGTTTTGATCTCTAAATTTGGAGCTAAGCGATCTAAAACCATTTTTTGTGTTACAAACTGTAAACTTAAGCTTTTTTGCTAAAGCCTTTACCTTTGATGAATCCACCTATCGCAAAGACCATTTTTCTTTAATTATGAAAAACAAGACTATGTCCTGAACGAGGGTGATTCATCGGAGAAAGCTCATGAATCTGAAACTATTTAGCGTCACTAGACAAGCTGATGACAAACGATGAGTTCGTTGTTTACATGTTAGTAAAATGTTTGCCCTTAACTCCTCCACAGACTAAGTAGTCCCTGTTGGAAATTGCAACAGAAGAGCAGTAAAGTGGAAAATCA
>Ga0169931_10004094_pt1 | contig 22832 bp, 15 predicted proteins | sample Kivu_15m_20L_FD_129675 | JGI IMG/M metagenome (GOLD analysis project Ga0169931, IMG submission 129675) | Freshwater microbial communities from Lake Kivu, Western Province, Rwanda to study Microbial Dark Matter (Phase II) - Kivu_15m_20L... | ecosystem: Environmental > Aquatic > Freshwater > Lake...
ACCCGCGACCAGTCCGCATCACTCAACATCCGCTTGGTTCGACGCGCCATGATCGGCTCCTCTCGCCGATCAGTAAACGACCTCACACAACTACGACAAGACCGGTTTTGAAACTGACTCTACTTTCCCGTAACCGCATCGTAACGCCACTTCGCGATCCAATCGCTTTTCCTCCGAGCGTCGTCATAATGGCAGGCGCAACGGCCGATGCCGTGACGTTCACCCGCTCCGAGGTGCCATATGCTCAGGTTCTCTCTCCCCGCGCTCGTCCTCGCGGTTGCCACCGCGAGCAGCGCGAACGCCGCCGGGCTGCTCATTCCCGAAGACAAGAAACTCCCGCCGCTCGCGATGGTCAACCACAAGGTGGTTGTGACCATTGACGAGCAAGTCGCGATCACGACTGTGGAACAGACGTTCCGCAACCACACCGACCGGAATCTTGAAGCGACGTACCTGTTCCCCGTGCCGAAGGGCGCGAGCGTGGACACGTTCACGATGTGGGTGGACGGGAAAGAACTCGGCGGCGAACTGCTCGACGCGAAGCACGCACACACGGTGTACACGGAAATCGTGCGCCGCACGCAAGACCCCGGTTTGCTCGAATACCTTGGCAGCGGCCTGATGAAACTGCGCGTGTTCCCGATTCTGCCGAAGAGCGACCAGAAGCTGAAGATCAGCTACAAGTTCGTCGCGCCGAAAGACGGCAGCGTCGTGGAGTACGTCTATCCCCTCAAGACCGACGGGAAAGCGACGCGCACCCTCGAAGAGTTCTCGGTGGCTGTGAACATCAAGTCGCGCAACACCGTGCAGAACGTGTACAGCCCAACGCACGCGATTACGACCGCCCGCAAGAGCGACAAGGAAGTGAACGTCACCTTTGAGCGCAACCAAGCGCTGCTCGACAAAGACTTCACGCTCTACTACGGGTTCGGCGACAAGGACATCGGCCTCACGCCGCTGCTCTCGAAGCCCATCGCGGTCGAAGACGGGTACTTCATGTTCCTCGTGTCGCCGCAAGTCGAAGCCGAAAAGAAGCGCGTGCCGCGCGACCTCGTGCTCGTGCTCGACACGTCGAGCAGCATGAGCGAAATCAAGATGCAGCAAGCGAAGAAGGCGCTGAAATACTGTTTGTCGAACCTGAAGCCGGAAGACCGGTTCAACGTGGTGAAGTTCAGCACCACCGTCACGCCGTTCCGCGACAAACTCGTGGACGCGAGCAAGGACTACCTCGACGCCGCGACGAAGTGGATCGACGGCCTGAAGCAGAGCGGCGGCACCGCGATTCTGCCGGCGCTCGAAGACGCGCTCGCGATGCGCAGCGGTGATGCGGCGCGTCCGTTCACGATGGTGTTCTTCACCGACGGCCAACCGACCGTGGACGAAACCAACCCCGACCGCATCGTGAAGAAGGTGCTCGAGAAGAACAACGGGAACACGCGCATCTTCACCTTCGGTGTGGGCGACGACGTGAACGCCGCGATGCTCGACCAACTCGCCGACGCGACTCGCGCCGTGAGCACGTACGTGCGCGAGGCCGAAGACATCGGTACGAAGGTCGCCGGGTTGTACGGCAAGATCAGCAACCCGATTCTCACCGACCTGAAGCTGACCGCGACCGCGAACGTGCAGATTCACGAGATGTACCCGCCGAAACTGCCGGACCTGTTCCAAGGCAACCAACTCGTGGTGATCGGCCGCTACACCGGCAACGGGCACAGCGCCATCAAGCTCACCGGGATGGTCGGCAAGGACAAGCAAGAGTTCGTTTACGAGCTGAACTTCCCCGAAAAGACTTCGGGCGACAGCAACAAAGATTTCGTGGAACCGCTGTGGGCGCGGCGCAAGGTGGGCTACCTGCTCGATCAGATTCGCGTGAACGGCGAGAAGAAGGAACTGATCGACGAAGTTGTCGCGCTGGCGAAGAAGTACGGGATCGCGACGCCCTACACGAGCTACCTCGTGGTGCCGGACAACGTGATGCCGGTCGTTCCGCCGACGCGCCCCGGCGTGCCCGGCGGCCCGGCTCCGAAGCCCGATCCGATGTTGCCGGCAGCGCCGATCGCGGGCGCGGCGCCGGGCGGCGCGGGCGGTTTCGGCCCCCGCGACGGCAGCGGCAAGCCCGCGAGCACCGCGGACTTCGCCAAAGAACAAGCCGCCGGCGACGGGAAGGGGCTGTACGCGAACCGCGGCTCGAACGCCGAAAAGCAAATCGAAGACGCGCTCGGCCGGCTCAAGAACGAGAAGGACGCTGAGACGCGAAACCGGCTCACCGAGGAGGTGAAGAAACTCGCGCAACAGAAGCAGGTGTGGGACGAAGCCAACAGCCGCTTGAAGGGCGACAAGGGCGGGTTCCAGACCGGGAAGGTCGGCGTGGACCTGTCGCTCGCCGCGAACAACCTGCGCAACCAAGACCGCGTGAGCCTGACCGCGAACCGCGCCGTGAATGGCCGCCAGTGTCTCGAACTCGGCGGCGTGTGGATCGATGAAGCGTACAAGGCCGACATGAAGACCGTGACCGTGAAGGCGCAAAGCGATGCGTACTTCCGCATCCTCGAAAAGCACGCGGGGATGAAAGACGTGTTCCGCCTCGGCAACCACGTTGTGTGGGTGACGCCCAACGGCACGGCGCTGGCGATCGACGCGAACAACGGGGCGGAGAAACTGACCGACAGCGAGATCGACGCGCTGTTCGCCAAGAAGTAAGCGCGATCGGCCGGCTTCGCGCGCCGTCACTCGAAAGTGATTGCCCGCGGAGCCGGTCGCTTGCGGAAGCGGATGCGGCACGCAACGCGTGTACCAAGCCGTTGTTCACCTGCGGGATTATGTGGTTTCCCGGATCCCATTTTGATTCACCCGCTCCGCGAAGTGTTTCACCGGCTCCGCATAGTGATTCACGCGGAGGGGTGTCACAGTCGGCGTGAACCATTGCGGACCTGAACGCTGTCGGGAGCGCTCGCCGTTGCTCCGTCCGCCCGGTGCCGTTGCGCCGGGCTTTTTCGTTTGGCATTCGGCCGCGCCGCGGGCACAATCGGCGCGTCACTCCGAACACGAAAGGGAACCGATGACCTCTCCGATCTCGCGCCGCGCGTTCCTCGCGTCGGTCGCCACCGCGCCGCTCCTCGCCTCGCGTGCCGCCCGCGCCGCGGACGACTTCGCCGGCTTCGCGGTAGGCGTACAGAGCTACACGTTCCGCAACTTCGACCTCGAAGGGATGCTGAAGCGCACGAAGGAACTGGGGCTCAAGAGCGCGGAGTTCTACTCGAAGCACATCCCGCCGAACAGCAGCCCTGAAGCGCTAAAGGCGATTCTCAAGCTGTGCGACGAGTACGGAGTGAAACCGGTCGGCTTCGGCGTCTCCGGGTTCACAAAGGATCACGACGCGAACAAGAAGCTGTTCGAGTTCGGCAAGGCCATCGGCCTGAAGTACCTGAGCGCCGACCCGACGCCGGACGCGTTCGACAGCCTCGACAAACTGTGCGAAGAGTACAAAATCGCCATCGCGATCCACCCACACGGCCCGTCGGGGAAGGGGCGCCACCGGTGGTGGTCCGCGGAGGTGATCCTGAAAGCGGTGAAGGACCACCACAAGCTCATCGGCACCTGCTTGGACACCGGGCACCTGATTCGCATGGCCCAACTCGGTGAAAAGCTCGATGTGGTCGAACAGATCAAGACGATGGGCGCCCGCAACTTCGCACTCCACCTGAAGGACCACGACAACAAGAAAAAGCAAGACGTGGTCTTCGGCGATCCGGTGGGCGCGCTCGACGTGCCGGGCGTCTTGAAGACCTTGAAGGCGCTGAAGTTCTCCGGGCACCTCGCCATCGAATACGAGGAGCACCCGAACGACCCGTCGCCGGACATGAAGAAGTGCGTCGCGTACATCAAGGAGACCGCCGCGAAGGTCGGCTGAACGCTTCGCTTTTCCTTCGTATAATTGGGATGTGAGTGCGCACCCTCGCCCACAAAGCGAGGGTGCGCCGTTTGCGCCAGAAGGAAGCCGTTCGCGATGACCGCCGCCGAAATCGCCGACCTCCGCGCGCGCCGGTACAACGCGACCGTCGTCGGCGTTCGGCGCGTGAACCCGGACCTGATGGCGATTCGGGTGAAACCGGACTTCCCGATTCACGCACACCAACCCGGCCAATACTGCACGCTCGGCCTCGGCTACTGGGAACCGCGCGTCGAAGGGTGTCAGGCCGAAGCGCTCGCGCCCGGGGAAGAGCAGAAACTCGTTCGCCGCGCGTACTCGATCAGTTGCCCGATCTTATCGGACGCCGGTCCGACACTCCACGTCGCGGACGGCTGTGAGTGGCTGGAGTTCTACATCGTTTTGGTACGGGAAAACCCCGACGGTCGTGTCCCCGCGCTGACGCCGCGCCTGTTCGCGCTCAACGTCGGCGACCGCGTTCAGATGGGGGAACGCATCACCGGGCACTACACGCTCGACCCGGTGAAGCCCGGCGACACCGTGCTGTTTCTCGGTACCGGCACCGGAGAAGCCCCGCACAACTACATGACGTGGGAACTGCTTCGTCGCGGGCACACCGGGCGCATCGTAAACGCCTGCTGTGTGCGATTCGCGCGCGACCTTGGCTACCGCGACACGCACCGCGAACTGATGTCGCGGTTCCCGAACTACACCTACGTGCCGCTGACGACTCGGGAACCGGGCGTCACGCGTAAAGTGTACATTCAGGACGTCGTTTCCAGTGGCGAGTTAGAAGAGCGCGTGGGTCCACTGCACCCGGAAACGACGCACGTGTTCCTGTGCGGCAACCCGAAAATGATTGGGGTGCCGCAGCGCGACAAGGAAACGGGCGCGGTCACGTACCCGCAACCGCCGGGCGTGATCGAAGTGCTCAACCGCCGAGGTTTCGTCGCCGATGTGAGCGCGCAGAAAATCAAGGGTAACGTCCACTTCGAAGAGTACTGGTGAGGTGCCGGATGGCCGACATCAACGAGGTGATCGACGGCTACAAACTCCGCTCGCTGCTCCAAACCGGGCAGACGTCGCAGGTGTTCGAGGTGGTCGAACTGAAGAGCAACCGGCACTTCGCGATGAAGCTGCTCCTGCCGGAGTCCGCGGACAAAGCGGAGCACCGGAACACGCTGTTCAACGAGGCCGAGATCGGCATCAAGATGACGCACGCGAACGTGATTCGCATCACGCGCGTGAGCCGCTCGAAGACAACGCCGCACTTCATCATGGAGTTTTTCCCGTCGGGCAGTTTGCGGCTCCGTCTTCAGGCGAAAGATTTCGCCTTCATTAAAGAGCACAGCCGGAAGATCTTCAAAGGCGCGGGCACCGGCCTCGCGTACATGAACGCCTCGAACTACGTTCACCGCGACGTGAAGCCGGATAACATCCTCGTTAACTCGATTGGCGACACAAAGATTATCGACTTCGCGATTTCGCGGAAGGTGCCGACCGGGTTCGCCAAGTGGTTCCACAGGCGCGGGCGACCGCAAGGGACGCCGAGTTACATGAGTCCGGAACAGATCCGCGACGAGGTCGTCGACGGGCGCGCCGACATCTACAGTTACGGTTGCATGCTGTACGAGTTGACGACGGGCCGTCCGCCGTTTCGGGGCACGTCGCAGAACGACTTGCTGAGTCGGCACTTCGGCGAAAAGCCCGCGCCCCCTTCCGCGTACAACCCGGACCTGACCGACGAGTTCTCTGCGCTGGTTCTGAAACTCCTTGCGAAGAAGAAGACCGACCGGCCGGACAACTTCCACCAAGTGCTGATCGAATTGCAAAAAGTGAAGCAGATTTACAAGTCGGTCGCTGAAAAGCCGACCGAGTACGAGTGACCCTCTTGAGGCCGTGCTAGTGACGCCGCTTGCGTTCGAAACCGACATCCACGAGTTGGAACAGGCACTGACGCGCGCGGAGGCTGCCTCGCCCCCAGACGCGGAAACCGTGAAGGCCCTGAAGCGCGATCTCGCGGCCCTGAAGCGCGAGCGTTACGCGAACCTGTCCCCGTGGGAAACGGTGCTGGTGTCGCGCCACCCGCAGCGCCCGCAGTTCCTCGACTACGTCGAACTGGCGTTCGAGGAGTTCGTTGAACTGCACGGCGACCGGGCGACCGGAGACGACCGCGCGATTCGGGCCGGGTTCGCACGCTTGGACGGGCGGAAAGTGGTGCTCGTCGGTCACCAAAAAGGAAAGACCTTAGCCGAGCGGCAGCAGTGCTACTACGGCTGCGCGCACCCCGAAGGCTATCGCAAAGCGCTCGCGAAGATGAAATTGGCGGCGAAATACAACCTGCCCGTTGTGTGTCTCATCGACACCCCGGGCGCGTTCCCCGGTGTCGGAGCTGAAGAGCGGGGGCAGTCGCAACTCATCGCGACGAGTATTCTCGAAATGGCGCGCCTCAACACCCCAGTGGTGTGCGTCGTGATCGGAGAAGGCGGTTCCGGTGGCGCGCTCGGGATCGGAGTCGGCGACCGCGTCGCTATGCTCCAGCACGCGTACTACTCGGTCATCAGCCCCGAGGGCTGTGCTGGCATCCTTTGGAAGGTGGCAACAGAAGAGACGAAACCGCGCGCCGCGGAATCGCTACGCTTGACGGCACCAGAACTCGAGAGGCACGGAATCATTGACCATATCATCGCCGAACCGCTCGGCGGTGCGCACCGCGACCCCCGAGCTGCAGCAACAAACCTCAAAGCCTACCTGACACGTCAACTTCGCACTCTTGACGAGTTCGCGCTGCGCGACCTGTTAGCAAATCGATACAAGAAGTTCCGTGCGATGGGCAACTTCATCTCTTGAAGTCGGGGCAGATCATAGACCCACCACACACACACCGACAACACATAATATCAATTATCGGTCATGTTTGTTGCAGCCCCAAGAGGGCGAAAAGTGTCACGGCCAATTTCTAAGTCCGATAATGTATCTTATGTATTAATGTATATTCCGGCTGTTGCTGATTGTTTGGCTGCTTGGAGTCTGTCTCGGCTTGGGCTACCATAACTCGATGGAAAGCGTACTCGCCCCGAAGCTTCTGCGCTTCGGGATGGTCGGCTGCGGGATGATCTTCGATGAGACCTATTGCCCCGCATTCGAGAGGGCCGCGCGCCTTCCTGTCGCGCACGACGAGGCCGGCCCAATTGCCGTGAGGCTCAGCGGTGTAGCTTCGCGCACCGGCACGCGGGCCGCGCGTCATCTTGAGGCCAATTCATCGCTGGCGCCCTTCACCAATTTTGCCGGCCCGGACTCGGTCCAAAATCTGTTGGCATCAGGGGTCGATGCCGTGTGCGTCGCCACACCTGATGACCGCCATTTCGGTCCCGCACGCTTGGCCCTCGCTGCCAACAAGCACGTTCTGCTTGAGAAGCCGTCCGTACTTTCGCTTCGCGAACTGGACGAACTCACCGACCTCGCGGCACAACGCGGGGTCCTCGCGAAGGTCGTTTATCACAAACTCGCTGATCCTGACCACAAGAAACTCCGCACGCTGTACCAAGACGGCACCTTGAAACACGTTAACACTGGCTACTGCTCTCTGCTCGAGCCGAAATCGATCAGCGGCGGCCAGTTCGCCGAGTGGATCACCGGCCGTAACCCGGCAACCTACGTCGCGTGTCACTACACGAAACTGATCGATTTTACCTTCGGCCCCAACTGGAATCTGGATCGTGTGAGTGCGACCGGCCAGCGCGGGCTCGTCGGACCCGCTGACGGCGCAACTTGGGATTCAGTTCAGCTCCAAGTCGTCTATCGCCACCCGGACACCCGCGAGGCCGCGTTCGACATTCACACCAGTTGGGTCACGCCCGATAACTTTCCCGGCTATGTCGAGCAGGAGGTTCAGTTCCGGTTCGACAACGCGGTCTGGGCCGCGCATCAACGCAAACGAGGCGTCGAACTCACGGTAGAAAATCGCACTCCGGGCGAACTCAAGAACACCCCGAACTATCACTACAACGGAACCTTCCTCGAACCGTGGGGCGAACGGTCGCAACGCGGGTACGGGGTCGAAGTCATCGAGCGATTCTTCCGGGAGGTCGCGTTCGTGGAGCACGGCGGGCCGGCAAGCGGGCGCGCAGAGCGCCTCGCGCAGACGCGCGCCCTTACCTACAACGACTTGAGCGCTGATCGCAACTGCGTCGCAATCGTGCAGGCGCTCGAAGCGATTCTGGCGCGCCACGCGGCCGGGCACCCGAACTGCGTTGCGAAAGTCAACGGACCGCATGGTGGGTTGGTGCTCTACGAACCCGGCTCGGCCGAACCGCTCGTCCTTTACGAAGGGCCGGTGTGACGTGGACGACAAGCGTCGAACCAAGATCAGCAAGTTCGTGTCCCTCGTGTTGCGACACCAACCGGAAACGGCAGGCCTCACGCTCGAACCCGGCGGTTGGGTACCAGTCGCCGCGCTTCTGACCGGTGCCGCGAACGCCGGAATACGGTTTACCACCGAGGAACTCCGAGAGGTCGTTCGTTGCTGCGACAAGCAGCGCTTCGGGTTCGATGACACGGGCACGAAGATTCGCGCGAATCAGGGTCACTCCGCCGAAGTCGAATTGCATTTCACAGAAGCCGAGCCGCCCGCCGTGCTCTACCATGGCACCGCAGACCGGAACTTCGGGGTCATCACGCGCGACGGCATCCTGAAGATGGCCCGCCACCACGTTCACCTCTCGACCGACACAGACACAGCGAAAAGTGTCGGTGGCCGGCACGGCAAGCCGGTGGTGTTCGCGGTCGACGCCGCAGCAATGCGTGCGGCGGGCCACACCTTCTTTCGCTCGGCGAACGGCGTTTGGCTTGTGGAACACGTTCCGCCCCAGTACCTTCGGGTTCTGTAAACGGGAGCACCTATGAACGCCATCCGGCACCCGAACGAACCGCAGTCAAACGCGAACCGCGAGGCCACTGCGCACCTCGAACCGCTCGCGCTTCGCACCTTCACGCCGACACAGGCCGTGATCGCGAAGAGCGCCGGCGCGTTCCACTTCACACCCGAAGGCCGCCGGCTCTACGACTACACTTCCGGGGTACTCGTCTCGAATCTCGGTCACAACCCGACGGAATGGACGCGCCGTTACTTCGAGTACATGGGTTGGCCCACGAACAGTTTGCACGCACGCGGTGCGTACTTCACGGCCGTTCCGATGACCGCGTACAACGCGATCACGCCTATTGAAGTGGACGCGAGTAAGCGGTTGCTGGACGTGCTGCACGGCGCGCCGGGCGGCGGGCGCATGGAGCGCGTGATGTGGGCCGCGTCCGGTTCCGAAGCAGTTCAGAAAGCGCTGTGGGCCGCACTCGCGCGCGACCGGACGCGGAGCATGATCGTCGCCACGCGGTTCGGGTTCCACGGGAAGAAAGGGTTGGCGAACGCTGTGACCGGCAGCGAGACCGACACGGAGCGCGACCCCCGCGTGCGATTCGTCTCGTTCCCGATGGCCGATTGTGCGGACCTTTCAATGCGCGATGCCGCATTCGACCCGACCCCGTATCAGACGGAACTCGACGCCCTGCTCCAACAGTTCGGCCGCAAACTCACGGCGCTCATCACGGAACCGTACCTCGGAGGCGGCGGTTCGTATCACCCGCCGAAGGCGTACCTGCAACTGCTCCAACGGTTCTGTCGCGAGAACGACATCGTCTTCATCTTGGACGAGGTGCAATCGAACTTCGGGCGCACCGGCGCGCTGTTCGCGTACGAAACCTACGGCCTCGAACCGGACGTCGTCGTGCTCGGCAAAGGGCTCGGGAACGGCGTTCCGGTCGCGGCGGCGGTGGGCCGCGCCGACCTGTTCGGCGCGATGGGCTACGGGGAAGCGTCGGACACGTGGAGTGCGAACCCGCTGTGCTGTGCGGCCGTACTGGCTACACTGGATGAATTCGGGGCGCGCGACGTGCTCGGCGCGATGAAGGAAAGCTCTGCGATCATCGAACGCGGGTTGATCGGACTGAAGCAACTGCCGTTCGTGTCGGCGGTGCGCGGCGAGCACGGCGGGATGGTGTGGGGCGTCGAAACCCGCGACCACGCCGGGCGCACCGCGGCGGAGTGGGCGAGCGCGCTCGTTCTCGCCGCCTACGAAGGCGACGGCCCGGACGGCGATGGCGTCCACCTGCTGGGCCCACTCGCGAAGAAAGTGGTGCGGGTGTCGCCCCCACTCACAATCGCGCCCGCGGAAGCAACTGCTTCAATCGCACTGCTCGCGCGCGCCGCTCAGCGCATCAGCGCGTAGCGCTATCGGTTCCCAGAGGGCCACATGCCGGACGAACTACTCGCCGAACTGATCCGCTCGCTCGCCGACTGGTTCGGCACCGAGTTGTTCGTGGTGAAGAGCATCCTGACGCTCTTCGTCATGTGCCTGCTGTGCGGGTTGATTGGGGCGATGGTCGTCGGCAATCGGATGGCGTTTTTCAGCGACGCGATGGCGCACTGCGCGTTCGCGGGCGTCGCGCTGGGCTACCTTTCGGTGCTGTTCACCGGCGGCGACCGGGCGACGGCGGCGTGGCTCATTCCGGTGGTAATGGTCGTGTTCGGCGTCCTGGTCGGCGGGCTAATGGTCTTCGTCCGCGACCGCACCGGGCTGGCGCACGACACGGTCATCGGCGTGTTCTTCGCGTTCGCACTCGGGTTCGGCGCGATGCTCGTGAAACTCGTGCAGCAAGAGAGCACGGTGAACCTCGAAAACTTCCTGTTCGGGAACCTGTACTTCATTTCCGAGTCCGACCTCGCGCTGCTCGTTGTGGCGCTGCTGCTCACGTCCGGCGCGTTCCTGTGGCGGTACAACCAACTCATGTTCGCGAGCTTCAACCCGAGTCTCGCGCGCACGCGCCGTATGAGCGTGACGTTCAACAACTACCTCTTCATTCTGCTGCTCGCGCTCGTGGTGAATCTGTCAATCAAGGCGGTCGGTGCGTTGCTCATCAACGCCCTGCTTGTGGTGCCTGCGGCGGCAGCAACGAACGTGTCGCGGAACGTGCGCCAGATGTTCTGGGTCACGGTCGCGTTCAGCCTCCTTTCCGGTGCGCTCGGGTACTGGTTCAGCCACACGCAGACGATCAGCGTGGGCCGCATCAAGAACGTGTCGTTCGGGCCGAGTGGCGTGATTGTGGTCGCCAGTGTCGCGGTATTTTTCGGCTCTATGATCGTTGCGGCGGTGTGGAACCGGTTCGCGCCGATCTTCGGCGGGCAGAAGTTCCGGCGCCCCGGCGGGAGCAACCCGGACGACCCTTGCGGCCTTGGGCACGGCTTCGGACAATGCCCCTAGCGCGCCGATGCGAACACGCCCCCGGCGCGCGGCGTAGAATGGGTACTTCGCCGCTTCCGCTCCGGGTGATCCGTGCAGCCCAGCATCCTCGACTTCCTCATCAACTTCAGCTCCGTCCTCTGGGAGGCGCTGCCGTTCATCGTGCTCGGCGCGCTCGTCGCTGGCGTCCTCGAAGAACTGCTGCCACAGCAGTTACTGACGAGAGTGCTGCCGAAGGCGTTCGTCCCATCGGTGCTCATCGGGGGCGCTCTCGGACTCGTGTTCCCGATGTGCGAGTGCGGTATCGTCGTCGTGATGCGGCGGTTGCTCCGGAAGGGGTTACCGCTGTCGTGCTGCATCGCCTACATGCTCGCCGGCCCGATCGTGAACGGCGTGGTCATCTTTAGTACATGGGTCGCGTTCAAGGATCACAAGATCGGCCCGGAGATGGTGGGCTTGCGTATCGGGTTCGGTTTTTGTGTCGCGATCATCACCGGGTTCGTAGTTCACTACCTGCACAAGAAGCACGGCAACGATCTGCTGAAGCCCGTTGCGGTGCCGCCGGTCGAACCGCCCGCGCCTGAGGCCGCTTACGAGGGTGCCAACGGGAGCGCGCCGACAAACGACCCGAGCGCCCCGCCCAAGCGCACGATCGGTCAGCGCCTCGGGAACATTTCCGGGACCGCTCTGGACGACTTCGTCGATATCACCGTGTTCCTGATTTTGGGTGCGGCGCTCGCCGCGCTGGTGCGATCGTACATCAGCACGGCCGAAATCGAAGCGTTCTCGCGCGAGCAGCCATACCTCGCGATCCCCGCGATGATGCTCCTCGGGTTCCTGATGTGCCTGTGCAGCGAAGCCGATGCGTTCGTCGCGGCCAGTTTCACGAACATGCACATCACGGCGAAGCTCGCGTTCCTCGTGCTGGGGCCGATGCTCGACATCAAACTGATCCTGATGTACACGCGGGTGTTCCGGCTGCGGCTCATCCTTACCATTGTCGCGTGCGTCGTGGTGCTAGTGCTAGCGCTGTGCCTCGGGCTGTATCAGGTGTACCAACTGAACGGTTGGTCCGGGGTGCCGCCGGGCGCGCAGTAACGGCTCCGATCCGCTTCGCCTTCATTCGAGGTGCGCGAAATGCCGCACAACCACTCCGGGTGCATGTCGCCGCGCGACTACTTCACCGAACAACTGCTCACGATCCTCGTGTGCGCGGGTATGGGGTTCGTGGGCGTGCAGATGTACCGCAACGACATGTTGCAGCACATCCTCGCCCCGCAGTTCCACTTGCCGGTGCTCATCGGGAGCATCGGCGTGCTGCTGCTGGTCGTGCTTCGCGCCGCCGCGGTGTGGAAGGAAGCGGGCGAACTGCAACCGGTCGGCGACATGAACTGTGACGTGAACCACGTCCACACGGCGGCGTGCGCGCACCCGTTGCCGGGGTTGCCCGCTGCGACTGCCGACGACAACGTGAACGAAACAGACGGGCACACGCACGACATGAGTTGGGTGTTCGCCAGTATGCTGATTTTGGTCTTCCCGATCGCACTCTTCATGATGGGCATTCCCAACGGCGGGTTCAGCATCGAGCGACAGCGTAAGATGCTCGGCACCGAAATGGCCCTCAGCGACCCGCAAGAAGGCAAACGGCTGGCTCTCGACCCGGCGACCAAGCCCGAACCCGGCAGCGAGAAGACCGAAGCGAACGGAGCAGTCACGCGCGTGCTCGTCTATCCGAAGCAGGTTGAGGGCAGCGCGGAGCCGAAGCTCGTACGCATCCGCGAGATCAAACCCGCTACGGGCGAACCGAAGTACATCATCCTTCCCGAAGCCGGGACCGAAATGCGGTTCAACGACCTCGCGGACGCCGCCCTCGACGGAGACAAGCGCAACGCCTACAGCGGTCAGACCGCGATCCTCGAAGGGCGGTTCAGCCCGATCGGCGACAAGCAGTTCACGTTGTTCCGCTTGAAGATGACGTGTTGCGGTGCCGACGCGGTGATGCTGAAGGTGCGCATCTTCGCACAACAAGTGCCCGCGCACCCGGCCGGGGAATGGGTGCGCGTGAAGGGTGTCATACAGTTCGTTCAAGACCAAGACGGCCGCTACAACCCGGTGCTCAGTGTCGCGGACCTTACCGACATCGTGCCCGCGAAGGTGAAGAACGAGTACGAGTTCTGAGTGTGGCAAGCGTGCCGGTGGGTTGGTAACCGGCACGCTCACCCGTGCCGCTCGCCCACATCACTTCCCCGCGACTCTGAGATAAGCGAACAAGTCTGCGGTGGTTTGCGGTGTCAGTTCCTTCTCCAACCCCACCGGCATCAACGAAAGCGCCGTGCTGCGGATCGACGACACGTTCGCGCGCAAGATCACGTCTTCCTTTCCGTCGGCACGGCGGAGCGTGATGCTGGTCGGGGTTTCCGTTGCCACCACGCCCAACAGCACGCGCTCGTCGGTCGTCACCACCTGATACGAAACGTAGCGCGGGTCCACCTCGCGGTTCGGGTCGAAGAGCGCTGCGAGCAGGTCTTCGCCGGACTTATTGGGTAGCGCCGCGAGCAGGTTCGCACCCACGTCCGAACCCACGCCGTCGAGTTTGTGGCACGCGGCGCAACTCTTCTTGAACACCGCCCGACCCTTTTCCGCATCGCCCTTCAGGTCGAGGGCGGCGGCGTACGCCTTCACCACTTTCGCGCGATCCGCGTCCGCGGATTGGGTGAACACGGCAGCGGCCTTCGCGCGCACGCTCGCGTTCGGGTGCGCTTTCAACTGCTGTACGGTCGCTGTCGCGAACTCAGTGACCGGGACAGCCTTCGACGCGACCGCGTCGAGCAACTTGAATGCGCGATCGGGGCGCGCGAGCATCGCGTCTTGTGCGTCGCGCCGGAGCGCCGGCCCGAAGCCGCTCCAGCGCTTCAACAGCAGGTCGCTCACGCTCGCGTCGGTGTGCGCGGCGAGTGCGCGAAGGGCTGCGGCCTGCACGTCGCCGGGAACCGCGGGTGCGAGCGCTTCGGCGAGCGCGCCGCCTGCCAACTCGAATGGGCCGTATGCGAGTAACTCGGCGGCGCTCACGCGCGCCGGGGCGGTCGCGCTTTCGTCGCCGAGCGCCTTCGCCGCGCGCTCGAACCGCACGCGCAGTTTCGGCATCACGTCTGCGGCTTCGGCCGGCGGCTTCGCCCACCACGTCGGCAACGGGCGCGCGCTGGCGCGCATCCCCTGCCCCAACCCGTCGAGAATCGCCGGGGCCGCTCCGCCGGCGACAAGCGCGAGTGCTCGGGCGATTTCCTTCGGGTCGCCTTTCGCGCCCACCATCGCAGCGACGCGCGACACGACTGCCGGGTTCGGGGACTGGCTCGCGGCGAGCGCGGAAAGCAGTTCCGGCCCGCACCCGCCGGCCGAACTGAGCGCCGCGGTCACAAACCACGGGTCGCTCGCGTCCTTGGCGAGGAGGTCGGCGAGCGCACGGGCCGCGGAGGGCGGTGGCATCCTGCCCGCGCTCAGGGCGAGTTGGAACCGCACGCGCGGCGAACGGTCATCGGCGAGGTTCCACGCACTCGCGAGTATCACGCGCGATTCCGCGAGGTACGGTTCACACAGCCGAAGCGCCAGTTCTCGATTGCCGGCGAGCGTATCGAGCAGCGGGGCCGAAGCCAGTGCCGGTGTCAGTCGATCAAGCCCGTGAAGCGTCCACAACACGTTCGGCAGTGCGCCGGTCCCCGTAGCCTTTGGTAGCACGTCCCGGGCGGCCTCCGTCGTGAGCGGCTCGCGCCGTTCGACGATCAGCCGCTGTGCGGTCAACCGCCGCCAACTGTTCGCGCTCACCAGTTCCTCCGCCAACTCCTTTCCCTTCAGCGCGCTCAGGTCCGGCAGCTTCGCGGGTTTGAAGTCCTTCGGGGCGATGCGCCAGATGCGGCCCCGGCCGCGGCTTTCGAGGTTCAGTTGCGCTTTGATGTCGTCGGGCAGCGAGAGCGGCGTTTCGATCGCTTCGCGGTAGAAGTCCAGCAGGTAGATCGCGCCGTCCGGGCCGTGTTTCAGTTCGACCGGTCGGAACCAATTGTCGGTCGAAGCGAGGAACTCGCGGTCGTCGTAGGCGCGCACGGCCTTGAAGACCGCGCCGTTCTCTTTCAGCAGTTCGCGGTGAACGAGGTTGTTCGCCGGGTCGCACACGAAGTTGTTGCCGTGGAACTCCTTGTCGAACAAGCCGCCGGTGTAGATCAGCGGGCTGCACGCGGAGGTGATGTAGCCGCCGGGCACGAGTTCCGTTGTCGGGAACCGCTTCGCGTCCGGGCTTCCGGCGCGCCGCGTCGTGCGTTCGACGCGCCACGGTTCGAACGGGCTGATGCGAAACACCTTCGCCGCCGCGCCGTGTTCGGGGATGTCAAGTGTCACCGCGCTCGCCGCGAGGTAGGGGTTCCGCTTGAGGTAGTGGTCCGGCAGCACGATCTGCCGCAAGTGCTGGCTGTTGGTCGCGGTGAACCAGCGCTGGAAGTCGTCGGCTGTGAGGCCGTACTGCCCGCCGGAACTGGTCGGTTCGAGGCTCCCCGGTTCGCCCGGCTTGAACCGAAACCCGCGATTGCGGAGCGCTACCGCGGGCATGTCCTTCTTCTGCGGCGAAGTGACGGTGCCGCCGTCGCTACCGGCGATGCCGTAAACGTAGTTGTCCAAGCCCCACTGGAGGCTGTTCACCATCTGCTGAATGTTGCTCAGGTTGAACCCGGTGTAGAGCACCGTCGTCTTGTCGGCTTTGCCGTCGCCATCGGTGTCTTCGAGGTACAGAATGTCCGGCGCGACCGCGACAATCACGCCGCCCTTGTAGGGGGTGATGCCCATCGGGAACCGCAAGCCTTCGGCGAACACGGTCGTGGTCTCGAACGCGCCGTCGCCGTCGCGGTCTTCGAGGCGCTTGATTTTGCCGCGCGTCTCCTTCCCGGTGCCGACACCGCCGTTCGGGTAGCCGCGCATCTCGCACACGAACAGCCGGCCCTTTTCGTCGAAGCACATCGCCACCGGATCGACCACATCTGGCTCGCTCGCGACCAGTTCGATCTTGAACCGCTCGTCGAGTTTGAATGTCTCCTTCTCTTCTTTGGGCGTGCGCGCGCCGGGCGCTTTTTTCAGGGGCGCGACCGCGTGCGCCAACTCCTTCACCTTCGCAACGATCGCGTCTTCAATCGCGGGCGACCACTTTGCGGGCATGCCGTAGTAGATTTGCGACGAGTCCGCTTCGTAACCGCCTTCCTTCAGCACGCGGGCGCTCGGAATGTACGCCATCACATCGTTCGCGTAGCCCATCACCCACAGCGCGCGACTCGTGGGCACGTCCTTCTTGAGACGCAGGTTGTAGTCAATCACCACCTCGCCACCGAGCGCGACCCACAACACTTGGTCGCCGAGCGCCCACGTTTGTACAGGATAGGTCGCGTAAGTGTCCGACAGCTTCCCGTTCGCGTCGAGTTCTTTCAGCAGCCGTTCGGCGCGCTTTTGCACCGCGAGTGTTTTGCTCAGCGCCTCGGCCGTGAGTTGCTGCTTGGTGGGCAGTGCGTCGAACTTCAGCGGGATCGTTTCGTACTTCGCGGCGAAGTTCCCGGTGATCGGTTTCGCAGATTTGAGCGCGTCGGTGGTCGCCTTCGCCAACTCCTTGCCGTAATCCGCGCACAGTTTGACGTTCCCGCGTGGGAGCGGGTTCGCGTCCGCGCCGCACCCGGTCCAGAACAGCGCGGTCGCGCCGGGCAGCGCCTTCTGCACTTCTAGCTGCGCGTAGCCGGCGTAGTCGCCGCACCACTCGTAGCCGCTCAGCGTGGTGTTGTGGCACGCGTACCCGAACACCACTGCGAGCGGTTTGCCGTCCACCTCCACCGCGAGCACCGGCACCGTGTGATCGACCGGCCCCGCGGGGTTGCGGCCGTTGATGATCCCCTTCTCCGTCGGCTCGCGCCGGTTCACGGCGAACGTCGCTTTGCCCGCGCCGTACTTCAGCGCCGCGGGTTTCAAATCCTTCAGGCTCTCGCCGACGAGCGCGACCAAGTCGCGTTGGAGTTTCTGCGTGTACTCCTCAACCTTCGCGGCCATTTCCTTCGTGAGCGGGTACATGTCCACGAGGTTCTCGCGGATCACCGGGCCGCTGTGCGTGTGCGACGAACTCAGAATCAGCCGGTCGCGCTTCAGTCCGTGCTTCTTTTCCACTTCCGCAGCAACCGCTTCGCCGAGCGCGCGCGGAATGCCGATCAGGTCGGTCGTCACCAGAACGAGGCGCGTGCCGGTGGCGTCTTCGACGCACAGCGCCTTCGCGTAAAGCTCGTGGTGCTTCCCCTCCGCGGGCTTGTTGCGCGACGCGTACCCGGCCATCCACATCGCGCCACTCGGCGTAATCACCTTCGACGCGACCCCGGCCTTGTACGCGGGCGCGGCGGCGGCCGTCGCGTGCGACGCGAGCGCGAAACCGAGCGCGAGTGCGAGAAACCGTTTCACTTGCCACCCTTCCCTTCCGCCTTCAGCAGTTTGCGAATCGCCTTCAGCAGAATCTCTTCGCTGTCCGGGCCGGCGAGGGCGACCGTCGGTTCGTAGCCGCCTTCGAGGTACGCCTTCGCCGTCGGGATGTAGCCGGGGCCGTCGTCGCCGTACGCCGCGACGTTCACCACCGCACCCGGCTTCATCTTCTGCGCCGCGAGTTGGTACTCCACGAACGCTTCACCCGGCAGGAACAGGTTGAAGTGCGAATCGCCGAAGCTGAGGCAGTTCACCTCGATGGGCGTGTCTTTCCGCTTCAGCCACGCGCGTTGGTAGGCGGCGTTGTTGCGCTTCGCTGCGGTCGCTTTCTCGTCGGTGAGCGCCTTCGTGCTTTCCGCTTCGCCGAAGTTCATTTCGGTACGCGGCGGCAGTTTCACGGCTTCGAAGCGCCAGTCCCATTCCTTCACTTCGGTGCGCTTCGTGTCCTTCCACGCGGCGACTATGCCGGCGTAGACGCGGTCGCGCAGCACGGCGCGGTTCTCTTTCGCGCCATCGTTGTACTTCCCCGCCGTTACGTTTCCGCCACAGCCGTTGAAGTACACTTGGAACACCTTCGTTTCGTCGTGCCGCTTCTGGCGCGCGAGGCCGCAGAAGTCGGCCGTCACGCGGCCGTCGCCGTAATAACTCATCGGGTGGCACGCGTAGAAGTGCAGCGCCGCGACGGGCGTGTCGCCATCCCAAAAGCTGAGCGTGCGGAGCTTCGGGTCGATCAGCCCTTCCGGCGCTTCGCGCGCCTCTTTGTTCTTGGTCGCGCTCGTGCGGGTGAACTTCACCTTCCCGTCGTCGCCGAGCACGCGGCGGTTCGATGCGACTTCCTTCACCTCCCCACTGCCGGTGCCGACGTGCGTGAACTTCACCGCCTTCAATAGCGACGCCTTCAGCGCTTCGGCGGACCGCTTCACGCACCCCTCGTAAAACTTGAGATCGAGTGAGATCGGGGCGCGCGCTTCCGCGATGAGTTTCTGCGCTTCAACGTCCGCGAACGGCGCGTTGTGCGGGTGAACGCAGTGCAGCGAGACGTGTTCGGGCGTGGTGTGGGCGGCTTCTGCAAGCGCCGCGCGCCAGATGCGGAACGCGTCGTTGCGAAGCCCGGTCCAATCGACCGCGCACAGCACCACCGGTTTGCCGCTACCGAGGAGCACGACACCGAGCGCCTTGAGCGGGTCATCGACGCCGCGCACCGGCGCGATCCAACCGCCGCACAGCGGGTGATCGAGCGGCGGTGTGACGTCGCACTCGAAGGTAGCAATGTGAAGTGGTGGCATCGCGGTACCGCGGGGAAGAACGGCGGACCCGCATTATGCGCGCTCGCGGCGCGCGTGTCTCGCGCCGTTTCGGTGAAGTTGTGTTCGTTGCCGAGGCTGCCAAGTGGCTCAGAATGGGCGAGATTGCCACCAGTTGGCAGTCTCGCTCGGCGTTGAAAGTCACCTAGAAATCCCAGCATTTCTGAGAGATCCGGGGGCGAGGCTGCCAAGACTGCCAACTTCCGCGCGCTACCCCCTCCCGAACGAAAAAATGGACCCACACGGGCGCGTTCAGAGTCGCGTCGCGTTCGCGCGTGAAAACGAAAACCCCCTATGGCACACGCGCCGCTTTCAAAAATAGTATTCACATGAGCATTATTTGTCAACGACCGGCGTGCCGCTTCGCGGCAGGTAGCGCCACACCAGCGCGAGCAGGATCAGCCCGCCGCCGGCCCACATCGCGGGCGTCGGTGTGTCCTTCGCGGGCGTCAGTAGGTACGCCCAGACCGGGTTCAGCAGGGGTTCGATGAGCGTGATGATCGCGGCCTCTTGCGGCGATACGGCCCGCAGCCCGCGCGAGAACAGCCAGTACGGGATCGCCATTTGCACCGCTCCGAACACCGCGAGCACTGCGAGTTGTGCCGCGCTCGGCGCGGTGATCCACTCGGCGAAGGCGTCCCACCCGTAGCGCGCCCACACGAACCCGCCGAGCGCGACCGCGGTGCCGAGGAGGTTCAGCGCAACCAGCCACGCGGACGATTCGTCTTTCAGTGCGCGCAACAGAAGCACGACCATCGCGTACACGATCCCGCTTCCGACGCCCATGAACAGAATCACGACTTGCGTTTGTTGTTCGTCGGGCGGGAGGTCAGTCGGCCAGTTCCCGGCGACGATGACGACCGCGCCGGCCGCGCCGATCAGCACCGTTTGCCAGCCCACGCGGTCGGCCTTTTCTCCGAGACACAGCACCGCAATGACGAACACCCACAGCGGCGCGGTGTTCTGCAAGAAGATGGCGTTCGCCGCGGGGCCGAGCGCGAGCGCGGAGAGGTACAGGGCGCTCATCACGGTGAAGATCAGCACCATCGCGCCCATCGCGGGGCGCACCCTCATTTCCGCGCGGCGCACGAGTAGCAACATGAGAGCGCCACCGAACAGCCCGCGGAAGCACGCGATCTGCAGCGGCGTGAGGGCCGGTTCGTGCAACCCGACGCCGAGCGGTTCGCGCAGCAATCGCATGAACAGACTGCCGAGGCTCCAGAGTACCGCCGCGAGCACGAGGCACGCGCGCGCCGATGCGACCGACTGGACGTGTGGGGACGAAGACATGTGTTCCCGCGATCCGGAGGGCCGCGGAAAGTGCCCGCGACCTGAAGAGGTGATTATTGCGACGAAGTCGGCAACAGGCTATGCGGCGGGGGAACGTCGCACGTTGCGGCGGGTGGGTCGCTGCGTCCGGGTGCGGCGGAGCGCGTCAGTGCTTGCGCCGCGAGTGCCCCGAGTATTGCTCCGGCGGCGAGCCACGGCCACACGCCCGCGGCGCGGGCGCGCGGGGGGGAACCGCGAACCGGGTGGCGAACGGCTCCGCACCGGGCGGCGGAACCGCGCGCGCGGCCGCGCGCACGTCCGGGCGCGTCGGGCAGTCGGTCGCGACGGGCGATTCGTCGCCGGCGACCCCGAGCGCGCGCGGGGGAATCGCGGTCGCGAGGTCCAGCGCTTCTAACTCGCGCGCGAACTGGCCGACCTTCTGAACGCGCGCGCGCGGATCGAGCGCGAGCGTGCCTTCGATCAGCGCGGCCAGCTCGTGGGGCACCCCGGGGTTCAACTCGCGAATCGGGCGGAACGCGCCGCTCCACTTCTCGCGCTGGACGTCGTCGGGCGTCGTCCCGGGGAACGGCACCGCACCCGTTAGCAAGTGGTACAGGGTTGCGCCGAGCGCAAAAATGTCGGAGCGGCCGTCGACGAGGTTCGCGTTAACCGACTGTTCGTAGGGCATGTAGTACGGCGTGCCGATGCCCTGATTGAGGGCCGTGAGGTGCGACTCGTCGTTCAGGTGTTTGGCGAGGCCGAGGTCGGCGAGTTTCGCGCCGCCGGGGTGAAGCAGCACGTTGTCCGGCTTCACGTCGCGGTGAACGTAGCGGCGCTCGTGGAGGAACTCGAGCGCGTGTGCAATGTCGATACCGACGCGCACGGCCGCCCCGACCGGGAACCGGCCGAGGCGCTCGAGCGCCGCGTGCGCGTTCGGGCCGTCCACCAGTTCCATAACGAGGTAGTGCTTGCCGGTCGCGCGGTCGAAGCCGCTCGCGAACCCGCGGACGAGGTTCGGGTGTTCGAGTGTGGAGCTGAGCCGGGCCTCGCGGTAAAAGCGGCTCACGAACTCGGGCCGGCCGGCGAGCGCGTCCGACAGGAGCTTCACTGCGACCGGGCGCGCCGCGGTCACGTCGAAACTCTGGTACACGGCGCTCATGCCGCCCGCGCCGATCTTGCGCAGCAGTTGAAACCCCGCGACGGCGCGCGGGGGCGCGGGTTCGACGGCGGAAACCGCGGGGTCTGCGTCGCGCTCCGGCATCGCGGCACCTCCGTCCTGTTGGTACGTTTCGAACGCGAAACGGTTCGCACGCTTGCGCGGGGGGGCTGTGCTTGGTGAAGACGCCCCGCGAGTGGGGCCGTTTCAGCCGCAACGCGCGGCGCACCGTTGCCGTTGGTGTGTTGTACCAAGCCCCGCCACCGTCTATTGCCCGGTCGCGGGTCGGCGCGTCGGTTCGTGTTGTGTTTTTCGCCCGCGGGGTGTGAATATTGGACGCGCGCGGCGGGAAAAATGTTCGCGATTATTGCGCGAGGGCGGGCAAGTGCGCGGCGCGCAGCGCGCGGAACCGGTCGAGGAGCGGTTTCGGGCGCCCGGCCGCGTCCAGCAACCCGCCGTTCGGCGTCACGTGCGCTTCGGCGTCGGTCCAGTGGTCCCACGTCACGGCCCGCACTTGCGGCAGCGCGAGCGCGAGGCGCGCGACCGATTCGCCCCAAGCGGCCTGCGCGTCGGGCGTCGGCGCGCCCGGCCAACCGGGCAGCCACACCTCTTGCCCGTGCGCCGCGGCGCGCGGATCCGGGTCCGCGCTGGAGGGCAAGCCCAGCACCACTTCGAGCGGAAGGCCGAGCATGGCGAACGTGTCCAACAGTTTCGCCGTGTCCAACAGGTCGCGGTTGAAACTGCCCCGAGGGTGTACGGCGGTGCGCAGTTCGAGTTCTAGCGCCGAGAGCCGAACGCCGGCCCGCACGAGGTCGTCCGGAAACGTGATCGGCGAAATCGTTTGGTCTTCTTTCGCGAGGTACTCGCCCCACGGTTGGGCGAGGCTCAGCACCAATTCGAGGTTGCCGTCGACTTGTGCCGCGGCCTCGTACAACCGGTACGCCAAGCGCAACCGGTCGTCATCGACGAGGCCGTAGGCGTCGGCTTGGTTGAACCCGGCACACACGATCCACCGCCGCACGTCCCCGCGGTACCGGGTCACAACGGTTTCCACGTAGTCGCACATGAACGCGGCGAGGCCCGGCAGGTCGGCCTCGAAGCGCGACGCCCACGGCGGCAACATGCCCGGCGCGAGATCGATCAGCGGCCCGATTGTCACAGGCATACCGGCCGCGCGGGCGGTGGCGACCGCGGAATCGGCCTCGGCCCAATCGTATTGGGCTTCGCTCGGTTCCACGTCGCGCCAACGGAACGCGACCGAAGCGGCGTTGAAGGCCCCAGAGTAGAGATCGAACTCGGGCCCGCGCGGGGGGTGCGCGAAGCGCGCCGCGAAGCGCGTGGGGAGGGGACCGCCGGCGTGGTGCCGCGTCGCGCACATTTGCTCGACGTAGTCG
>Ga0169931_10004095_pt1 | contig 22830 bp, 20 predicted proteins | sample Kivu_15m_20L_FD_129675 | JGI IMG/M metagenome (GOLD analysis project Ga0169931, IMG submission 129675) | Freshwater microbial communities from Lake Kivu, Western Province, Rwanda to study Microbial Dark Matter (Phase II) - Kivu_15m_20L... | ecosystem: Environmental > Aquatic > Freshwater > Lake...
CCGACGAGTCCGTGCTGGTGGCTGCCGACGGCAGCGACCGGCTCTCGGCCTGGCGCCAGGGCACGGGCCAGCTCGTCTGGACGAGCGAGAAATTCCTGTTCCGCCAGTTGTCGGGCCTCACCGCGGCCGGCAGGGCCATCGTCTTTGGCGATCTGGACGGCCAGTTGCATTTCCTCGACCGGCAGGACGGTCGTCCGCTGCTGCGCCTGCCTACCGACGGCAGCGCCGTCGTCACCACCCCGGTTCTGGCGGGCACCACGCTGCTGGTGGCGACCCGCTCCGGCGGCGTGTTCGCCTTCCGCCCCGAATGACGGCGACCGCGCTGCCGCAGCCGTGAAGCCCGTCATCGCCATCGTCGGCCGGCCCAACGTCGGCAAGAGCACGCTGTTCAACCGCCTCACGAAGAGCCGTGACGCCATCGTGGCCGACTTCCCCGGCCTGACGCGGGACCGACATTACGGCAACGCCCGACTCGGGCCGCGTGAGTTCATCGTCGTCGACACCGGCGGCTTCGAGCCGGACGCCGGCACCGGCATCGTGCGTGAGATGGCGCGCCAGACCCGCCAGGCGGTCGCCGAGGCCGATGTCGTCATCTTCGTCGTCGATGTCCGAGCCGGGCTGTCGGCGCAGGACCACGACATCGCCGGCTACCTGCGCAGCCAGCGCAAGCGCGTGGTGCTGGCCGCCAACAAGGCCGAGGGCATGCGCGAGTCGCCGCTGCTGGCCGAGTTCCATGAGCTGGGCATCGGCGAGCCGGTGCCCGTCTCCTCGGCCCACGGGCAGGGCATCCGCAGTCTGGTCGAGTTCGCCCTGGATCAGTTGCCGCCGCAGGACGACGAGGACGCCGCGCCGGACGATGCCGACCGCTCCGTCCGCCTGGCGGTAGCCGGACGGCCGAACGTGGGCAAGTCCACGCTGATCAACGCCTGGCTGGGCGAGGAGCGCCTGATCGCCTTCGACCAGCCCGGCACGACCCGGGACGCGATCTCGGTCCCGTTCGAGCGCGACGGCCGGCGCTTCGAGCTGGTGGACACCGCCGGCCTGCGCCGCAAGGGGCGCGTCTTCGAGGCCGTGGAGAAGTTCTCCGTCGTCAAGACACTGCAGGCCATCGAGCACGCCAACGTCGTCGTGCTGCTGCTCGACGCCACGCAGGGCGTGTCCGAGCAGGACGCGCACATCGCCGGCTACGTGCTGGATTGCGGGCGCGCGGTCGTGATCGCGCTCAACAAGTGGGACGCGGTGGATGCCTACCAGCGCGAGATGCTCCAGCGCTCGATCGACCAGCGCCTGAGCTTCCTGCGCCACGCACCGATGCTGCACGTCTCGGCCCTGCGACGCCAGGGGCTGGGCCCGCTGTGGCGCGCCATCGGCGAAGCCTACGACTCGGCCATGAGCAAGATGTCCACGCCGGCCTTGAACAAGGTGCTGCAGGAGGCGGTGGCGCATCAGCAGCCTGCGCGCGCCGGTCGCTTCCGCCCGAAGTTGCGCTATGCGCACCAGGGCGGCATGAACCCGCCCGTGATCGTGGTCCACGGCAACTCGCTCGAGCACGTCAGCGATGCCTACAAGCGTTACCTGGAGGGCCGGATCCGCGATCACTTCCGGCTCGTGGGCACGCCCTTGCGCATCGAGATGCGTTCCGCGGGCAACCCTTTCGTCCAGCAGGATTGAAACCTGCGTCCACCGGCCCTTGTCCACGGCGGGCGCAACCCCATGTGGTAAGGTGTTTTCTCTTTCATCACGGAGCATATCGTGAGCAACAAAGGCCAGCTTCTCCAGGACCCGTTCCTCAATCTTTTGCGCAAGGAACATGTCCCGGTGTCCATCTACCTCGTCAACGGCATCAAGTTGCAGGGGCACATCGAATCTTTCGACCAGTACGTCGTGTTGCTGCGCAACACCGTGACCCAGATGGTGTACAAGCACGCGATCTCCACTGTCGTCCCGGGGCGTGCGGTCAACTTCCACCCGAGCGAGCCCGAGCCTGTCTGAACCAGCGGTCGGGCGGCTCGAGCACCCCTTCGTGAAGCGCGATCGTTCGTTGCTGCCGCATCCCGCCCCGAGCCCTCGAGCCGCAGTGCCATGCACGCCTGCACGGAGCATCTGTCTTGAATGAGGCTCTGCGCCCGGAGCTGGTGCGCGCGGTCCTGGTCGGCGTCGATCTCGGGCCCGGCCACTTCTTCGACCCTGGGCTGGACGAGCTCGCTCTTCTGGCCTCGTCGGCCGGTGACGAGCCCGTCGCACGGATCACCGCCCGGCGCAAGGCGCCGGACGCCGCCCTGTTCGTCGGCCAGGGCAAGGCTGAGGAGATCAAGGCCACGGTGGTCGACCGCAGCGCCCAGGGCGTGATCTTCGACCAGGCGCTGAGCCCGGTGCAGCAGCGCAACCTGGAGCGCCTGCTGGGCGTGCCGGTGTCCGACCGCACGGCGGTGATCCTGGACATCTTCGCCGACCGCGCGCGCAGCCACGAAGGCAAGCTTCAGGTCGAGCTCGCGCGCCTGCAGTACCTCTCGACCCGACTCGTGCGCCGGTGGTCGCACCTGGAGCGCCAGCGCGGTGGCATCGGCACCCGCGGCGGCCCGGGCGAGACCCAGATCGAGCTGGACCGGCGCATGATTTCCGAGCGCATCAAGTCGCTGAAGGCGCGTCTGGACAAGGTGCAGCGTCAGCAGGCGACCCAGCGTCGTACCCGGGAGCGTCGCGGGACCTTCCGCGTCTGCCTCGTCGGCTACACGAATGCGGGCAAGAGCACGCTCTTCAACGCCCTGGTCAAGGCGCGCAGCTATGCGGCCGACCAGTTGTTCGCGACCCTGGACACGACCACGCGCGAACTCTGGCTGGAGGGCGCCGGCGCCTCGGTGACGCTGTCGGACACCGTGGGCTTCATCCGCGAACTCCCGCACAAGCTGGTCGAGGCCTTTCGCGCCACCCTGTCGGAGGCCGCCGACGCCGACCTGCTGCTCCACGTCGTCGATGCTGCAAGCCCCCTGCTGCAGGAGCAGCGAGCGGAGGTGGACCGCGTGCTCGAGAGCATCGGCGCCGGCGACATCCCGCAGGTCCTGGTCTGCAACAAGACCGACCGGCTGGAACCGGACGCGCAACCGCGTGCCCTGGCGGACCTCGTGGCGCGAGCCGACGGCACACCCATGCCCCGTGTGTTCGTCAGCGCGCTGACGGGCACCGGGCTGGATGCGCTGCGCCATGCCATCACGCAGGCGGTGCGCGACGCCGCGCCTACCCCTGCGCCCACGGGTGCATCGGCACCCGACGATACTGCACTTCCATTGCATTCAGCATGAACTCGACGATGTCCGATCGTTTCCCCGCGATGGGCCGCCTGGGCGCGGTATTCGCGTCCCTCGTCCGTCTGTCCGCGGGCGCCGTGCGCCTGGCGGCCCTGCGGCTCGCCGTCCTGGCCGGCCGGCCCCGGCCGGTGTGGAATGCCGGTCGTCCGGACGGTCCGCCCGACCTGGACGAGTTGTGGCGAGACTTCAACCGCAAGCTCAACGGCCTGCTGGGTGGCAAGGGGCGGGCGCGGCCCGAGGGCCAGCCCCCGTCGCCGCCGGGCCAACGTCCGCCCTCCGGCCCGCCGCAGTTCAAGGGTGCCGGTATCGGCGCCGGCCTGATCGCCGGCGTGGCAGCACTGATCTGGCTCGGCAGCGGCTTCTTCATCGTCCAGGAAGGCCAGCAGGCGGTCGTGACCTCCTTCGGCAAGTACAGCCACACGTCCGACGCCGGTTTCCAGTGGCGCTTCCCCTATCCCTTCCAGGCGCACGAGACCGTGGCCGTGACCCAGTTGCGCTCGGTGGAGGTTGGCCGCAATTCGGTCGTGCAGGCCACCGGCCTGCGCGATTCGTCGATGCTCACCGAAGACGAGAACATCGTCGACATCCGTTTTACCGTGCAGTACCGGCTGAAGGATGCGCGCGCCTACCTGTTCGAGAACAACCGCCCCGACGAGGCGGTGGTGCAGGCGGCCGAATCGGCCGTGCGCGAGATCGTGGGCCGCAGCAAGGTCGACCAGGTGCTCTACGAGCAGCGCGACGCGATCGCGAGTGACCTGATGAAGTCGTTGCAGTCGCAGCTCGACCGCCTGAACGCAGGCATCCTGATCGCCAACGTCAATGTGCAGAACGTGCAGGTACCCGAACAGGTGCAGGCGGCCTTCAACGACGCGGTGAAGGCGGGTGCCGACCGCGACCGTTTCAAGAACGAGGGTCAGGCCTACGCCAGCGACGTGATCCCCAAGGCCCAGGGCACCTCCGCGCGCCTGCGCGAAGAGGCGGAAGGCTACAGGGCTCGCGTCGTGGCGCAGGCCGAGGGCGATTCGCAGCGCTTCCGCTCTGTGTTGACCGAGTACCAGAAGGCGCCCGCGGTCACGCGCGACCGCCTCTACCTCGAGACGATGCAGCAGGTGTACTCGAACGTCAGCAAGGTCATGGTCGACAGCCGCAGTGGTTCGAATCTTCTGTATCTGCCCCTGGACCGGTTGATGCAGCAGGCTGGCGCGCCAGCGGGGACGGCGGGCGCGGGCATGGCCCCCGAGAGCACCCCCAGCCCGATTGCGCCAGCCCCTCCCGCGGCGCCCGACGCCCGCACCCGTGACGGCGCGCGCGTGCGTGACCGCGAGACCCGTTGAGGAGGAGAGCACCATGAACCGCCTTGGAGTCATCGGAGCGGGCCTGATCGTGGCCTTGATGCTGCTCGCCTCGAGCCTGTTCATCGTCGACCAGCGCCAGGTGGCCGTGGTCTACGCGCTGGGTGAGATCAAGACCGTGATCACCGAGCCCGGCCTGAAGTGGAAGCTCCCGCCGCCGTTCCAGAACGTGGTCTTCCTCGACCGTCGCGTGCAGACGCTGGACAGTCCCGAGACGCGCCCGATCTTCACCGCCGAGAAGAAGAGTCTCGTGATCGACTGGCTCGTCAAGTGGCGCATCAGCGAGCCGCGGCAGTTCATCCGCAACAACGGCACCGACCTGCGCAATCTCGAGAACCGTCTCAGCCCGGTGGTGCAAGCCGCCTTCAACGAGGAGATCACCCGGCGCGACGTGCGCGGCGTGCTGTCCAAGGAGCGTGAGCGCGTGATGAACGACGTGCGCAGCCGTCTGGCTGACGAGGCCAAGGGTTTCGGCATCGAGATCGTCGACGTCCGCATCAAGCGGGCCGATTTCGTGGCCGACATCACGGATTCGGTCTACCGTCGCATGGAGTCCGAGCGCAAGCAGGTGGCGAACGAACTGCGCTCCAAGGGCACGGCCGAGGGCGAGAAGATCCGCGCCGACGCCGACCGCCAGCGCGAGATCATCATCGCCGAAGCCTACCGCGACGCACAGAAGATCAAGGGCGAGGGCGATGCCAAGGCCTCGGCGCTCTATGCCTCGGCCTTCGGCCGCGACCCCCAGTTCGCCCAGTTCTATCGCAGCCTCGAGGCCTACCGCGCGAGCTTCCGCAACCGCTCGGACGTCATGGTGCTGGACCCGTCCTCGGAGTTCTTCCGCGCCATGCGAGGGGGCGGTCCGACCCCGCCGGGACGTTGAGTCGCGGCTGGAAGTCGTCCGACGATGGGTGAAGGCCTGCTCGCGGCGCTCGCCCTGGTCCTGGTGATCGAGGGCTTGCTGCCGCTCCTGAGCCCACGCACCTGGCGGCAGACCTTCGAGCGCGCCTTGCAGTTGAAGGACGGGCAACTGCGCTTCCTCGGCGTGCTGAGCGTGGCTGCGGGTCTGGCTTTGCTGCTGGTGAGCGGGCTGTGACCCGGTGGCCAGAGGCGCCCCGGTACAATCAGGGTTTTCTCCTAGAGCCCGTTCATGTCCAGAGCCTGGCTGCTGCCGGAGCACATCGCCGACATCCTGCCAGCCCAGGCCGCCCGCGTCGAACAGGTGCGGCGCCAGTTGCTCGACCAGGCCGGACGGCGCGGCTTCGAACTCGTGATCCCGCCGTTGCTCGAGCACCTGGACTCGCTGCTGTCGGGCACTGGGCGCGAGCTCGACCTGCAGACCTTCACGCTCGTGGACCAGCTCAGCGGGCGCCTGCTCGGGCTGCGGGCCGACACCACGCCGCAGGCTGCGCGCATCGACGCCCACCTGCTCAACCGTGCGGGCGTCACGCGCCTGTGCTACTGCGGGCCAGTGCTGCACACGCGCCCGGCCGGTCCGGGGGCCACGCGCGAGCCGCTGCAGTTCGGCGCCGAGATCTTCGGCCATGCCGGGCTCGAGGCCGAGATGGAGGTGCTGGACCTGGCGCTGGACGCCCTCGCAGAGGTTGGGGTGGCGGCGCCGGTGGTCGACCTGGCGGACGCGCGCATCCTGCGCGGGGTTCTTGCGGGTGTCCCGCTGGACGCGGCCGGCCTTGGCGACATCGTCGTGGCCTTGTCCCGCAAGGATGCGGCTGCCGTGGAGCGGCTGGCCCCGGGGCTGCCCGCGGCGGCCCGCGAGGGCCTGCAGGTCCTGTTGCGAGCCTATGGCGGCAACGACGTGCTCGCGGGGGCACGGTCGGCGCTCCCGGCCCGGGCGCCGATCGGCGCGGCGCTGGACGACCTGGAGCGGCTGGCCGCCCACCTGCAACGCACCCACCCGGGTGTCCGCGTGGGCTTCGACCTCGCCGACATGGGCGGTTACGCCTACTACAGCGGGACGCGCTTTGCCGTCTACGTGGAAGGGACGAGCCAGGCGCTCGCCAGGGGCGGTCGATATGACGAGGTCGGCGCGGTCTTCGGCCGCAACCGGCCGGCGGTGGGTTTCAGCCTTGACGTCAAGGCCCTGGCGCAGTGCGCCTCGGGCCCGGGTGCGGCCGCCCCCGTCGTGCGTGCGCCGTGGAGCGACGCACCGGAGTTTTCTGCCGCGGTGCGACGGCTGCGTGAGGCTGGCGAGACCGTCGTCATCGATCTGCCCGGTTCTCCGGCCGAGGAATGCGGCCGCACCTTCGACCGGGTGCTCGAGCAGGTCGCGGGACGCTGGGTCCTGCGCACACTTTGAACAGGCGCGAACATGATGCGAGACACGGGCGCGGCGCGGCAGTCCCCTGAGGGAGGGCGCCATGTCGTCGTCGTCGGCACCCAGTGGGGCGACGAGGGCAAGGGCAAGGTGGTCGACTGGCTGACAGATCACGCCCAGGGCGTGGTGCGCTTCCAGGGCGGCCACAACGCGGGCCACACGCTGGTGATCAAGGGCCGCAAGACGGCCCTGCAACTCATCCCCTCGGGCATCATGCGCGATGGCGTGGCCTGCTACATCGGCAATGGCGTCGTTGTCGATCCGACCCACCTGCTCAGCGAGATCGAGCGCCTGGAGGCGATCGGCGTGGAGGTGCGCTCGCGCCTGATGATCAGCGAGTCCTGCCCGCTCATCCTGCCCTTCCACGTGGAGGTCGACCGCGCGCGTGAGGCGTTGCGCGAGTCCAGCGGTTCCGGCAAGATCGGCACCACGGGCAAGGGTATCGGACCAGCCTATGAGGACAAGGTCGCGCGCCGCGCGCTGCGCGCCCAGGACCTGAAGCACCCGGAGCGCTTCGCGCGTCGTCTGCGCGAGGTGCTGGAGGTGCACAACGAGGCCCTGCGCGGCGCCTTGCGGTCGCAGGCGCTCGACTTCGACACTGTCTTCGAGCACGCGATGAGGGTCGCGCCGGCTCTGCTGCCCATGCTCGGCGACGTCGGGTACGCGCTGCATCGCAGCCACCTGCGCGGCGACCGCCTGCTGTTCGAGGGCGCGCAGGGCACGCTTCTCGACATCGACCACGGCACCTATCCCTACGTCACCTCGAGCAATTGCGTGGCTGGAAACGCCGCAGCAGGGGCGGGCGTCGGGCCGCAGATGCTGCACTACCGGCTCGGCATCACCAAGGCCTACACCACGCGCGTGGGCGGCGGTCCGTTCCCGACCGAACTGCCGATCGACACGGCGGGGAGTGTGGGCCACCACCTGTCCACGGTAGGACAGGAGCGTGGCACCGTCACCGGCCGCGCGCGCCGCTGTGGCTGGCTCGATGCCGCGGCGCTCAAGCGCTCGATGATCATCAACGGCATCTCGGGCCTGTGCATCACCAAGCTCGATGTGCTCGACGGGCTGCAGGAGATCCTGGTGTGCACCGGCTACGAGCTGGACGGACGCGCCATCGACATCCTGCCACTGGACGCCGACGAGATCGCCGCCTGCCGCCCGCGCTACGAGCGCTTTGCCGGCTGGCACCAGAGCACGGCCGGCCTGACGGACTGGGACGCGCTGTCGGTCAACGCGCGCCGCTACCTCGAGTGCGTCAGCGACGTGATCGGCGTGCCGATCGACATGGTGTCCACCGGCCCCGACCGCGAGCACACCATCGTGCTGCGCCATCCTTTCAAGCCCTGAGGAGTCCTCTGCGATGCTCACCGACGACGGCAAGCACCTCTACGTGTCCTGGGACGAGTACCACCGCCTCATCGAGCGCCTGGCGCTGAAGGTGGCGGGCTCGGGCTGGGAGTTCGACCAGATCCTGTGCCTGGCGCGGGGCGGCATGCGCCCGGGCGATGTGCTGTCGCGCGTCTTCGACAAGCCCCTGGCCATCATGTCCACCAGTTCCTACCGGGCCGAGGCCGGCACGATCCAGGGACGGCTCGACATGGCCAAGTACATCACGATGCCCAAGGGCGAACTGGCCGGGCGCGTGCTTCTGGTCGACGACCTGGCCGACTCGGGCATCACGCTGCGCGCCGTGGTCGACCGCCTGCGCGGCATGCCCTCGATCTCGGAGTTGCGCACCGCGGTGATTTGGGTCAAGGCGGTGTCGACTTACGTCCCGGAGTATTTCGTCGAGGCGCTGCCCACCAGTCCGTGGATCCACCAGCCCTTCGAGGAGTACGACAACCTGCGGCCGCAGGAACTGGCACGCAGGTACGCGATCTGAAGCGTCCCGGCCCTCTGTGTGGCCTGAGTGGCCAGAAGGAAGAAGCCGGGCACAGGGCCCGGCCGTCCAGGTTGACGCCGAGCGCGGAATTCGGCTTGCCAAGAAAAATCCGGGCTCGAGGCCCGGATTTCCGATTGACTGTCTGGTGCCCAGGAGAGGACTCGAACCTCCACGGAGTTACCCGCTAGTACCTGAAACTAGTGCGTCTACCAATTCCGCCACCTGGGCTTTCAGGAACCAAGGACTATATCATTAATTCCGAGCATTCTCGCAACAGCGAACCCAAGCTGACCGAAAGCCGCACCAGCCCCGACCTCTTCGCCGAGGCGCGCGGTATCGTCGAAGGCCATCGCGACGGGCACGGCTTCGTGTTCCGCGAGGACGGGCAGGGCTCGATCTACCTGCCGCCCGCGGAGATGCGCGCCGTTCTGCACGGCGACACGGTGGTCGTGCGCGTCGTCCGCCAGGACCGCAAGGGCCGGCCCGAGGGCCGGGTGGTCGACATCGTCGAGCGCCGCAAGGCGCCCGTGATCGGCCGCCTGCTGCAGGAGGGGGGCACCTGGATCGTGGCCCCCGAGGACAGGCGCTACGGCCAGGACGTGCTGATCCCCCGCAACGCCACGGGCACGGCCACGGCCGGGCAAGTGGTCTGCGTGGAACTCACCGAGCCGCCAGCGCTGCACGCGCAGCCTGTGGGCCGCGTCGTCGAGGTGCTCGGCGAGATCGACGACCCCGGTCTCGAGATCGAGATCGCCGTGCGCAAGTACGGTGTCCCGCACGTGTTCTCCGAGGCCACCCAGCAGCAGGCGCAGTCGCTGCCTTCCCGCTTGCGCGCCGTCGACCGGCGCCAGCGAGTGGACCTCACCGACGTGGCGCTCGTCACGATCGACGGTGAGGATGCGCGCGACTTCGACGACGCCGTCTACGCCGAGCTCCTGGAGCCCGGCGCCGGCGGGGACAGCGCCGCGCAGTGGCGCCTGATCGTGGCCATCGCCGACGTCAGCCACTACGTCAAGCCCGGCGAGGCGCTCGATACCGACGCCTATGAGCGCGCCACCTCGGTCTATTTCCCGCGGCGCGTGATCCCGATGCTGCCGGAGCGTCTGTCCAACGGGCTGTGCTCTCTGAACCCGGACGAGGACCGTCTGGCCATGGTCTGCGACATGGTCGTCGATGCCCAGGGCGAGGTGCAGGCCTACCAGTTCTATCCCGCGGTGATGCGCTCGCACGCCCGCTTGACCTACACCGAGGTGGCCGCCATCCTGGCCAACACCCGGGGTCCGGAGGCGCAGCGTCGCGCCGGTCTGGTGCCCCGCCTGCTCGATCTGCACGAGGTCTACCGCGCGCTTCTCAAGCAGCGCGCGCGGCGCGGTGCGGTGGACTTCGAGACCACGGAGACGCAGATCGTCTGCGACGACTCGGGCCGCATCGAGAAGATCGTGCCGCGCACGCGCACCGAGGCACACCGCCTGATCGAGGAGGCCATGCTGGCGGCCAACGTCTGCGCGGCGCACTTCATCGAGCACGGGGGCCATGCCGCGCTGTTCCGGGTGCACGAGGGCCCGACCCCCGAGAAGCGCACCGCGCTGCAGAACTACCTGCGCGCGCTGGGCGTCGGGCTGAGCGTGGGCGAGGAGCCCAGCCCCGGCGAGCTGCAGGCCATCGCCCAGGCCACGCGCGAGCGCCCTGACGCTGCGCAGATCCATCAGATGCTGCTGCGCTCGATGCAGCAGGCCCTCTACACGCCGTTCAACAGCGGGCACTTCGGTCTCGCCTACGGCGCCTACACCCATTTCACCAGCCCGATCCGGCGCTACCCGGACCTGCTCGTCCACCGTGTGATCAAGGCGTTGCTCGGCGGTAAGCGCTACCGCTTCATGCCGGCCGAGGTCAGCACACCGCGCATGGGGCGTGCGCGTCCCAAGGCGTCTGCGGCGGCAGGCGGGCCGAAGGCGCGGGTCGCGGACAAGGAACTGCAACCCTGGGAGGCCGCCGGCGCGCACACCAGCGCCTGCGAGCGCCGCGCCGACGAGGCTTCGCGCGATGTCGAGGCCTGGCTCAAGTGCCGCTTCATGCGCGACCGCCTCGGTGAGGAGTTCGCCGGCACGGTCACCGCGGCCGTGGGCTTCGGTGTGTTCGTCACGCTCGACGAACTGCACGTCGAGGGCCTCGTGCACATCACCGAGCTGGGTGGCGAGTACTTCCGCTTCGACGAGGTGAGGCAGGAACTGCGCGGCGAGCGCAGCGGCATGCGCTACGGGGTGGGCACGCGCGTGCGGGTGCAGGTCAGCCGGGTCGATCTGGACGCACGCCGCATCGACTTCCGGCTCGTGCGCGAGGGTGGCGACGAACGCCTGCTGACCCGCAGCCGCGCCAGTACGGGTCCGGCCGTGCCGGCGACCCAGGCCCTGGCGCAGACCCAGACGGCCGACCGGGCCGTCAAGGCCGCGACCAAACGCGCGCGCGCCGCGGCCAGCCGCAAGACCGCCACTCCGGCTGGCGACGCAGGCGCTCCGCGCAAGGCCGCATCGCGTTCGCGCAAGACCACACCGCGCAAGCGCGCCGGGCGCTGATCAGGGCAGGGGCTGCTCGGCCAGGTGCCGCATGCGGTCGATCAGGTCCTGCGCGCGCACGGTGTCGCCGGCGATGGTGCCGGGTTCGGCTGCGGCCCCGTGCAGCCAGACGGTCTGCTGAGCGATCGCGTGGGCCGACCCGTGCGCGGTTGAATCTTCAGCGCGCCGACGCGACCAGCTGCCGCCCAGCCAGCCGGCCAGCACGTCGCCGGTGCCACCCGAGGCCAGGGCGGGCCCGCCGGTGCCGTTGATGCCGGTCGCCAGCCCCGGGGTGCAGACGACCGTTCCCGAGCCCTTGAGCACGATCGTCACCTGCAACTCGCTTGCGAGCTGGGCCGCTGCGCGCAGCCGGTCGGCTTGCACGTCGCGGGTACTCACCCCGAGCAGGCGCGCCGCCTCGAGCGGGTGGGGCGTCAGGATGCTGGCGAGGCCGTGCCGCGCACGACTCTTCAGCCCCTCGCGCAGGCGCTCGTCGCGCGCCAGTGCGTTCAGCGCATCGGCGTCCAGCACCAAGCGCGCGGCTCGGGCGAGCAGCCGTGGCAGTGGGGCGCCCACGGCCTCGCCGCCGCCGCAGCCGCAGACCACGGTCGCATCCCCCCACCACCCGGGCTCGGCCAGGGCCGATGCCGGTCGCCACAGCAGTTCCGGCCTGCCATCGTGGCGCAGCGGCGCGTCCGCGTCCAGCGGCACCGCGATCGTGCGCCCCGAACCGGCGGCAAGTGCGGCCTGGGCCGCCAGGCTGAGCGCGCCGGCCATGCCCGGCGCGCCCCCGACGACCACGGTGTCGCCGAAGGTGCCCTTGTGCGAACCATGCGTCACGCCACCCGGCCGCGCCGGCGCGGCAGGCGCGTACAGCTGTGCCACCGGCGGCTCCGAAGCGGCGGTCGCGATGCCGAGGTCGTCGAACCAGATCTCGCCCGACAGCTCCCGCCCCATGCCGGTGAACAGGCCGGGCTTGAGCGTCAGCAGCGACAGCGTCCAGTGCGCGCGGACGACCGGATCGCCCAGGGCGGCGCCGGTATCGGCGTGCAGCCCGGTGGGAAGGTCGACGGCCAGCACCGGGGCGCCGGCAAGCTGCAAGGCTCGCACACCGTCGAGCACGGCGCCGTCCGGCGGCCCCCGGCTGCCCAGGCCGAGCAGGGCGTCGATGACAACGTCCGGACTGAAACCGGTCGGCGCGCGGTCGGTGACCGGCACGCCCGCGCCGAGCGCGGCACGCAGGCCCGCCGCCGTGTCGGCCGGCAGGCGTGCCGCGTCGGCGTGCAGGCTCACACTGACGCGGTGTCCTCGGCGCGCGAGCAGCGCTGCGGCGTGCAGCCCATCGCCTCCGTTGCCACCCGGCCCGCAAGCCACCCAGATGCGCTGTGCATGCGGCGCGACCGCGGCCACCCAACGCGCCACCGAGGCGGCAGCACGGCGCATGAGCGCGCCCCCCGGCTCGGCCGCCAGGGCCCGCGCCTCGATCGCGCGGCTGGCGGCGGTGTCGTGCAGCACCCAGGCGTGGCGCGCGGGCAGCACGCGCCGCGGTCCCGCGGCCCGGGAGGGCGGTGAGCCCGTGCCGTTCCACCCGGAGCCCGGGGTGCTCGCCATGGCGCTTCAGCCGATCCGTGCCGGGTCGATCAGGCGCGCGTAGCCCAGGCGCGCGTCGTCGACGGCCGGTGCACGCCCGGCGATCCGGTCGGCCAGCAAGCGCGCCGATCCGCAGGAAAGCGCCCACCCGCTCGAACCGTGTCCCAGGTTCAGCCACACGCCGGGCACGGGCGAAGGGCCGACCACCGGAGGGCCGTCGGGCAGCATCGGGCGCGCGCCCTTCCACAGCCGCGCGCGGGAGACGTCGCCCGCGCCGGGGAACCAGTCCTGCAGCACCTTGTACAGCGTGGCCTGGGCCGATACGGCCATGCGATCGGCCTGACCGCCCAGCTCGGCGCTGCCGGCCACGCGGACCTGCTGTCCGAGGCGCGTGATCGCGACCTTGTAGCGCTCGTCCATGAGCCCGGCATGCGGGCCCAGACCGAGCGCTGCGGCCGGGTCGCGCAGCGGCATCGTCGCCGAATAGCCGTACACCGGCAGGAGGGGCAGGCGCAGGCCCACCGCGCGTGCCAGCGGGGCCGCCGCCACGCCGGCGCACAGGACGACGGCGTCGAAGCGGTCTTCCCGTGCATCCGCGGGCGCGGCAGGGCTGCCGGGGGTGGGAGTCGCTGCATGCCAGCGCAGGTGCAGCGGCTCGGCTGCATTCAGCGGCAGGACCTCGACGCCGAAGCGGAAGCTCACCCCCGCCGGCTGGGCCAGCGCGCGCAGTTGGTGGGCGAAGAGCCTGCAATTGCCTACGCCGTCTTTCGGCAGGTGCAGGCCCGCATGCAGGGGCGTGTGCGCGCTCAGGCCGGGCTCCACGGCGCGACAGCCCTCGGCATCGAGGACATGGACGGTCGTGCCGACGTCCCGCAGCAGGCGGATGCCGCCCTGGGCGCGTTCGAGGTCGCGTTCCTGGCGCAGCAGCACCAGGTAGCCCTGCGCCTGCTCGTAGTCGAGTCGGTGGCGCGTGGCGATGGCGTCCAGGCGCTCGCGGCTGTAGCGCGCGAGCGTCTGCATCGCGCGCCGGTTCGCCTCGTGCACGGGCCGGCGGCACGCCGCGAGGTAGCGGCGGATCCAGGGCAGACAGCGCCAGACCCCGCGGCCGAAGCGAACCGCCGTGTGCGCCGACAGCAGGCCGCCCAGCACCTTGGCCGGCATGCCCGGCGCCGCCCAGGGTGTGACGTAGCCCGGGGCGATGACGCCGGCGTTGGCGTAGCTCGTCTCCTCGGCGATGCGGGTGCGGCGTTCGAAGACGGTGACCTCGTGCCCGTCCTCGGCCAGTTCCCAGGCGGTGGTGATGCCGACGATGCCGGCGCCGATGACGGCGATACGCAAGCGGGGACTCCTGTGGGCCTGGGGCCCGTCCCGGGCGGGACGGGCCGTGTTAACATCTTCAGGTTTGTCCGGGCTGCGAGCGCTCGATCGAGCATCGATGCGACGCTAATTTCGTTGCTCGTGACTGGGCAGATCAATCGCGAATCCGGCCCCCGGAAGGTGTCACGGGTGTGGGTTGGGCACGAGCTTCCTCGTGCGACAGCATCCACATCTTGTGATGTGTGTCGGATTCTAGAAGCAACCTTCGGAGTCTCTCCATGTCTGTCTCCATGCGTGAAATGCTGGAAGCCGGTGTCCACTTCGGACACCAGACGCGCTTCTGGAACCCCAAGATGGCCCCGTTCATCTACGGCCATCGCAACAAGATCCACATCATCAACCTCGAGAAGACGCAGCCGCTCTTCAACGACGCGATGAAGTTCGTGCGCCAGCTTTCCAGCCGCCGCGGCACGATCCTGATGGTGGGCACCAAGCGTCAGGCGCGCGAGGTTGTGGCGCAGGAGGCGCTGCGCTGTGGCATGCCCTTCGTCGACCAGCGCTGGCTCGGCGGCATGCTGACCAACTTCAAGACGGTCAAGGGTTCGCTGAAGAAGCTCAAGGACATGCAGGCCACGCGCGAGGCCGGCACCGAGGCCATGATCAAGAAGGAAGCGTTGATGTTCGAGCGCGAGCTGACCAAGCTCGAGAAGGACATCGGCGGAATCCAGGACATGAACGCGCTGCCTGATGCGCTGTTCGTGATCGACGTCGGCTACCACAAGATCGCCGTGGCCGAGGCCAACAAGCTGGGCATCCCGGTGATCGGTATCGTCGACACCAACCACTCCCCCGACGGCGTGCAGTATGTGGTCCCGGGCAACGACGACTCGGCCAAGGCCGTCGCGCTGTACGCGCGCACCGTGGCCGACGCGGTGCTCGAGGGCAAGGCCAACGCCACCGCCGAGGTCGTGCAGGCCGTGGCCGGCAGCGACGAGTTCGTCGAGGTCAGCGAAGAAGCCTGATCAGGTTCTTGCGGGCGGCCGGCGCGCGCCGCGTGCCGCCCGCCCGTTTTCTTTCCAAGCGGAGTCAACACAAATGGCAGTCATCACTGCAAGCATGGTCGCGGAGCTGCGCGCCAAGACCGACGCCCCGATGATGGAGTGCAAGAAGGCGCTGACCGAGGCTGACGGCGACATGGGCCGTGCCGAGGAGATCCTGCGCGTGAAGCTGGGCAACAAGGCCGGCAAGGCGGCGGCGCGCATCACCGCCGAAGGCGTGATCGCCGCGGCGGTGGACGGCGCCACCGGCGCGCTGGTCGAGGTCAACTGCGAGACCGATTTCGTCTCCAAGAACGATTCCTTCCTGGCCTTCACGCGTTCGTGCGCCCAATTGGTGGCCAGCCACGCGCCGGCGGACGTGGCGGCGCTGTCGGCATTGCCGCTGGCGCAGGACGGCTTCGGCCCCACGGTGGAGGACGTGCGCAAGGGCCTGATCGGCAAGATCGGCGAGAACATGTCGATCCGCCGCTTCAGCCGCTACGCCGGTGGTGGCCGCCTCGCGAACTACCTGCACGGCACGCGTATCGGCGTGCTGGTCGAGTTCGACGGCGACGAGGTCGCGGCCAAGGACGTGGCGATGCACGTGGCGGCGATGAAGCCGGTGTCGCTGTCGTCCGCGGAAGTGCCTGCCGAGCTGGTCGAGCGCGAGCGTCGGGTCGCGGCCGAGAAGGCGGCGGAGTCCGGCAAGCCGGCCGAGATCGTGCAGCGCATGGTCGAGGGCTCGGTGCAGAAGTTCCTGAAAGAGGTCTCGCTGCTCAATCAGCCCTTCGTCAAGAACGACAAGCAGACGGTCGAGCAGATGCTCAAGGCGGCAGGCACCACTGTGCGGCGTTTCACGCTGTACGTCGTGGGTGAGGGCATCGAGAAGAAGACCGACGACTTCGCGGCCGAGGTGGCTGCGCAGGTCGCGGCTGCCAAGGCCCAGTAAGCCCAGGTCGCGGGCGCGCGCGCCCGCGCTTCGTCGCGCCGCCCCCGGGCGCGCGTAAACTCCCCTGGTTCAGATTCTGGGAACACGGCATGCCGCGCTACCGGCGCATCCTGCTCAAACTCTCCGGCGAAGCCCTGATGGGCGATGACGCCTATGGCATCAACCGTTCGACCATCGTGCGCATGGTGCGCGAGGTGCAGCAGGTCACCCGTCTGGGCTGCGAGGTGGCCGTCGTCATCGGCGGCGGCAATATCTTTCGCGGCGTGGCCGGCGGCTCCGTCGGCATGGACCGGGCCACGGCCGATTACATGGGCATGCTGGCCACGGTCATGAACGCGCTGGCGCTGGCCGACACGATGCGCCAGGAGGGGATGACGGCGCGCGTCATGTCCGCCATCGCGATCGAACAGGTCGTCGAGCCCTACGTGCGGCCGAAGGCGCTGCAGTATCTCGAAGAGGGCAAGGTCGTCGTGTTCGCCGCCGGCACCGGCAACCCCTTCTTCACGACCGACACGGCCGCGGCCCTGCGCGGGGCCGAGATCGGCGCGGAAATCGTGCTGAAGGCCACCAAGGTCGATGGTGTCTACAGCGCCGATCCGAACAAGGACCCGTCGGCCGAGCGCTACACCACGATCTCCTTCGACGAGGCGATCTCGCGCAACCTGCAGGTGATGGACGCGACCGCGTTCGCGCTCTGCCGTGACCAGAAGCTGCCGATCAAGGTGTTCTCCATCGTCAAACCTGGCGCGCTCGAGCGTGTCGTGATGGGCGCCGACGAGGGCACGCTCGTGCACGTGTGACAGGTGATGCCATGACCACTCCCGCCGAGATCCGCAAGACCGCCGAGGCCAAGATGGGCAAGTCCCTCGAGGCCTTGAAGACCGAACTGCAGAAGATACGCACCGGCCGTGCGCATCCGGGCATCCTGGACCAGGTCCACCTCGACTACTATGGGTCGATGGTTCCGATCAGCCAGGTGGCCAACGTCTCCCTCCTCGATGCCCGCACGATCAGCGTCCAGCCCTGGGAGAAGGGCATGGGGGCCAAGATCGAGAAGGCGATCCGCGAGTCCGATCTGGGCCTGAACCCCTCCTCGCAGGGCGACCTGCTGCGCGTGCCGATGCCCGCGCTGACCGAGGAGCGCCGGCGTGAGCTGACCAAGGTCGTCCGCCATGCGGGCGAGGAGGCCAAGGTCGCGGTGCGCAACCTGCGCCGCGAGGCCAACGAACAGCTCAAGCGCCTGCTCAAGGACAAGGCAGTCTCCGAAGATGACGAGCGCCGCGGCCAGGACGAGGTGCAGCGCCTGACCGACCGGGTCGTGGCCGAGGTCGACCGCCTCGTCCAGGCCAAGGAAGGCGAGGTCATGGCCGTCTGACGACGGTCTGGACACGCCATGGATCGTCACGCCCCGGTGCCGCGCCACGTGGCCGTCGTGATGGACGGCAACGGCCGCTGGGCGCGGCAGCGCTACATGCCTCGCTTCTTCGGACACAAGGCCGGGGTGGATGCGCTCGTCCGGGCCATCGACCTGTTCGCTGACCGCGGTGTCGAGTTCCTCACCGTGTTCGCCTTCTCGTCCGAGAACTGGAAGCGTCCGGCCGACGAGGTGTCCGGCCTCATGGGCCTGGTGTTGGTGGCGGTGTCCAAGTACCTGTCCCGCATTGCCGCCAAGGGGGTGCGCATCCGCATCATCGGCGACCGGGAGGCCATGTCCGAGCGCTTGCAGGAGGCCTGGAGCCTGGCCGAGCGCAGCACGGCCCACAACACCCGGATCACGTTGACCGTGGCTTTCAACTATGGCGGACGCTGGGACGTGGCACAGGCCTGCCGGCGTGCGCTGGCCGACGGGGTCAACCCCCAGGATCTGGACGAGCAGGTGCTCGGCCGCTACACCATGCTCGGCGACCTGCCCGACCCCGATCTCTTCATCCGCACCGGTGGCGAGATGCGGATCAGCAACTTCCTGCTGTGGCAGGTGGCCTACGCCGAGTTGTACTTCACCGAGACCCTCTGGCCCGATTTCGGCGCGCGCGACATCGACGCGGCGCTGGCGGCCTATGCGGGCCGCGACCGGCGTTTCGGCGGCATCCAGCCCGTGTTCGCAGGTACCCCCTCGGGCTGACGGCGATGCTCGGCCAGCGCATCGTCACAGCTGTCGTGCTGCTGGCCCTGTTGATCCCGGCGCTCTGGAGTGAAGCCGCCTGGCCCTTCCCGGTGCTGACGCTGGCCTTCGTGGGCGCGGCCGGCTGGGAGTGGGCGCGCCTGAACGGCGCTGCGGGTGCGGGCGCGATGGGTTGGGCGGCCGCGGTCGTGCTGACGGGGCTGCTGGCTGGGTGGGCGGCCTCGTCGGGGACGGACCTGCATGGCGTCGTGGCCGTGGCCGCGCTGGCCTGGCTGGTCGGTGGACCCTGGGCCCTGCGGGCTGGCGTCGACGGCTGGGCGCGTGCGCCAGCCTCCGCGCGCCGTGTCCTGGGCGTGGGGATCGTCGTTGCCGCATGGGTGGCCCTCGTCGAGGCGCGTGCCCAGGGTCTGGCCTTCGTGCTCTCGGTCTTCTGCACCGTCTGGGTGGCCGACATCGCGGCCTATGCCGGGGGGCGCGCCTTCGGGCGTCGCAAGCTCGCCCCGCGCATCAGTCCGGGCAAGAGCTGGGAGGGCGCCCTGTCCGGGGTGCTGGCCGTCTGGGGGCTCGCCTGGGGCTGGACGGCGCTGCAGGCGTCGTGGCCGGCCCTGGGGCCGAGCCTGTTCTCCGCGCTGCACGAGCGCTTCGGCCTGGGGCCGGGACTCGTGCTGCTGACGGGCCTGGTGGGCATGAGCATCGTCGGCGACCTGTTCGAGTCGCTGCTCAAGCGGGCGGCCCATGTCAAGGATTCGAGCGCCTTGTTGCCGGGTCACGGTGGCGTGCTGGACCGCATCGATGCCCTGCTGCCGGTGTTCCCTCTGGCCCTGGCCTTGACGTGGCGCTGAAGAACTTCCAGCATGCGCGGTGGGCGCACGTGAGAGTGCGCTTGCCCGTGCATTCTCGGCGCCCTTGCCCACTTTTCCCGACGTGAATCCCTCCACCCCCTCCAGGCCGCAGCGTGTGGTCATCCTCGGCTCGACCGGCTCGATCGGCGTCAGCACCTTGGACGTGATGGCGCGCCATCCCGCACGCTTCCAGGTGGCGGGCCTGTCGGCCTGGCAGCGCATCGACGAGCTGGCGGCGCAGTGCCGGCTGTGGCGCCCGCGGCACGCGGTCGTGCCCACCGACGCCGCGGCGGCGCGCCTGCGCGCTCTGCTCGGCCCGGCCGAGGCCGAGGTCGAGGTGCTGGTGGGTGAGGGCGCGCTGTGCGAGATGGCTTCCGACCCCGAGGTGGACAGCGTCATGGCCGCCATCGTCGGCGCCGCCGGGCTGGCCCCCTGCCTGGCGGCTGCGCAAGCCGGCAAGCGCCTGCTGCTGGCCAACAAGGAAGCGCTGGTCGTGGGCGGCGCGCTGTTCGTGCAGGCGGTGCGCGCCGGCGGCGCGACCATGCTGCCGATCGACAGCGAGCACTCGGCCATCTTCCAGTGCCTGCCGCCCGATGCCTCGCGCTGGCCGGCCTTCATCGACCGCATCATCCTGACGGCGTCGGGCGGGCCGTTCCGCACCCGGGATCCGGCCAGCTTCACCGACATCACGCCCGCGCAGGCGGTCGCCCACCCGAACTGGGTCATGGGGCGCAAGATCTCGGTGGACTCGGCCACGATGATGAACAAGGCGCTGGAGGTGATCGAGGCGCGCTGGCTGTTCGACCTCGAGCCCTCGCGCATCGAGGTCGTCATCCACCCGCAGAGCGTCATCCACTCGATGGTGGTCTGCCGCGACGCCTCGGTGCTGGCGCAACTGGGCACGCCCGACATGCGGGTGCCGATCGCCTACGGGCTGTCCTTCCCCGAGCGCATCGAGTCCGGCGCGTCGCGCCTGGATTTCTCCGCCATGGCGGGCCTGAGCTTCGAACCCCCCGACGCGACGCGCTTTCCCGGGCTGCGTCTGGCCTATGAGGTGCTGTCCGGTGCCGAGGGCGACAGTGTCGTGCTCAATGCCGCCAACGAGGTGGCGGTGGAGAGCTTCCTCGAGGGCCGCATCGGCTTCCCGCACATCCATGCCGTCAATGTCGCCACTCTGGCGGCGCTGGCGGGCGCAGGCCGTCCGCCGGCCAGCCTGGGCGACCTGCTCGACCTCGATGCCCGCTCGCGCGACGTGGCCCGCCGCCATGTGGCGCGCCTGTCCTGAGGGCGCTGGCGATGCTGACCGTCCTCGCCTTCGTCGTCACCCTCGCGCTGCTGATCGTCGTCCACGAGTGGGGGCACTACCGGGCCGCGGTCGCCTGCGATGTGAAGGTGCTGCGTTTCTCAGTCGGCTTCGGACGCGTGCTCTGGAGCCGAAGGATCGGCCGCGACGGCTGCGAGTTCGTCGTCAGCGCGCTGCCCTTGGGCGGCTACGTGCGCATGCTCGACGAGCGTGAGGGCCTCGTCGCGCCCGACGAGCGGCAGCGCGCCTTCAACCGCAAGCCCCTGTGGCAGCGCGCCTTCGTGGTGGCCGCCGGCCCGGCGGCCAACCTGGTGCTCGCGGTGCTGCTCTATGCGGCCGCCCAGGCCTGGGGCGTGCAGGAGCCCAAGGCGGTGCTGGGCACCCCCGCGGCCGACAGCGCTGCCGCACGCGCCGGCCTGCGCGCGGGTGACTGGGTTCGTGCCTGGTCGTCCGACGGGCTGGACTGGCAGGACATCCGCTCGATGAGCGACCTGCGTTGGCAGGCCATGCAGGCCCTGCTGGAGGGCCGGCCGCTGCACTTGTCGGTGAGTGACCGCGATGGCCGGGGCAGCCGCGCGGTGATGCTGCAAGCGGGCGCCGAGCTGTCCCGGGACGTGGACGCGCAGGCCTTGAACCGCCTCGGCCTCGGTACCCCGTACAGCGAAGCGCTGCTCGGCGACACCGTCGCTGGCGGGCCGGCACAGGCCGCCGGCCTGCGCCGCGGCGACCGCGTCCTCGCCGTGGACGGGCAGGCCGTGGCCGATGCTGCCGCGCTGCGGCAGGCCATCCGCGCCGCGCCGGGCACGGCGATGCGCTGGCTCGTCGAGCGCGACGGGCGTCGTCTCGACATCGTCGTCACGCCCCGGGCCGTGGAGGGCGCGCGGGGCGCGGGCACGATCGGCCGCATCGACGCCGCAGTGGGGGGGCCCGTCGAGCGCGTGACCGTGCGCTCCGGTCCGGCCGATGCGCTGGTCGAGGGCGCGCGCCGCACCTGGAAGGTGTGCTCGCTGACGCTGGGCATGATCGGCCGCATGCTCATCGGCGAGGCCGCCTTGAGCAACCTCAGCGGCCCGCTGACCATCGCCGACGTGGCAGGGCAGTCGGCCAGCCTGGGTCTTTCGCACTATCTGGCCTTCCTCGCGCTCGTCAGCGTGAGTCTGGGGGTGCTGAACCTGCTGCCGCTGCCGATGCTCGACGGCGGGCACCTGATGTATTATCTTTTCGAGGCCGTGACCGGCCGTCCCGTGCCGGAAATCTGGCTCGAGAGGCTGCAGCGAGTAGGCATGGTGCTGCTCGTGCTCCTGATGTCGGTGGCCCTGTTCAACGACGTCGCCCGACTGCTCGGATTGCAGTGAGTTCCCCTCGATGACCGACCGATTCCGCCACGGCAGGCTGCATGCCTGGATCCTGGCTCTCCTGTTGTGCCTGGGCGCCCTGTCGCCCGCGGTGGCCGTGGAGCCCTTCACCATCCGCGACATCCGCGTCGAGGGTCTGCAGCGCACCGACCCCGGCACGGTGTTCGCATCGCTGCCGTTTCGCATCGGCGACGTCTACAACGACGACAAGGGCTCGGCCGCGCTGAGGGCGCTGTTCGCCACCGGGCTGTTCAAGGACGTGCGGCTGCAGGTCGAGGGCGACGTGACCGTCGTCATCGTCGAGGAGCGCTCGGTGATCGCCGCGGTGTCCTTCGTCGGCGCGGCCGAGTTCGACAAGGACACCCTTGGACGCGCCCTGAAGGATGTCGGCATCGCCGAGGGCATGCCCTTCGACCGCGCCGTGATCGACCGCGCCGAGCAGGAGATCAAGCGCCAGTACCTTTCACGCAGCTTCTACGGCGCCGAAGTCGTCACCACGGTGACCCCGGTCGAGCGCAACCGCGTCAACGTCACCTTCACGATGAACGAGGGCGAGGTGGCGCGCATCAAGGAGATCCGGATCACCGGCGCCAGCGCCTTCCCCGAGGCCGAACTGCTCGGGCTCCTGGACCTGGGCACGACCGGGTGGATGTCCTGGTACACCAAGGCCGACCGCTACTCGCGCTCGCGCCTGAACGGCGACCTGGAAAAGCTGCGCGCGCACTACCTCAACCGCGGCTACCTGGAATTCGCGATCGAGTCCACCCAGGTGACCATCTCCGCGGACAAGCAGGACATCTCCGTCGTCATTGCCGTGCGTGAAGGGCAGCGCTACGTCGTGACCGGCGTGCGCCTGGAGGGCGAGTTCCTCGGCAAGAGCGATGAATTC
>Ga0169931_10004096_pt1 | contig 22828 bp, 16 predicted proteins | sample Kivu_15m_20L_FD_129675 | JGI IMG/M metagenome (GOLD analysis project Ga0169931, IMG submission 129675) | Freshwater microbial communities from Lake Kivu, Western Province, Rwanda to study Microbial Dark Matter (Phase II) - Kivu_15m_20L... | ecosystem: Environmental > Aquatic > Freshwater > Lake...
CTGAAGACTGATTGCTGAATACTGAACACTTCCCCACTCGTCCGCCATTCACTCATGCGCCCCACGCTTCTCCTCGCCGTCTCCCTCCTCGCCATCGCCACGCACGCCGCCAACTGGCCGCAGTTCCGCGGGCCGGACGCCGTCGCCTCCGCCGTTGGCGCGGGCAAGGCCCCCGTTCACTTCGGCCCGAAGACCAATCTCGTGTGGAGCACCGATCTGCCGCCGGGCATTTCCTCCCCCGTGCTGTGGGGCAGTCGAATCTTTCTGACCGGCGTGGACAACGGGAAACTCGTCACCCTCGCGCTCGACCGCTCGACCGGCAAAGTGCTCTGGTCCCAGCCCGCGCCCGCCGAAAAGCTCGAGGCCGCCCACCGCATCGGCAGCCCCGCCGCGCCCACGGCCTGCACGGACGGCGAGCGCGTGGTCGCCTACTTCGGCAGCTACGGACTGCTGGCGTATGACTTCGCGGGCAAGGAGCTGTGGCGGCATCCGCTGCCCGTGCCCGTGGTCGAGTTCGGCTCCAGCAGCTCGCCCATCCTCGTCGGCGACCTCGTCATCCAGCTCTGCGACTCGGACATGAACTCCTTCCTCGTGGCCGTGGACAAGCGCACGGGCAAACAGGTTTGGAAGACCGCGCGGCCCGACCACCGGCGCGGCTTTGCGACGCCCTTCGTCTGGCGGCACGACGGCATCGAGGAGCTCATCGTCAACGGCTCGCTCAAGCTTTCCGCCTACGACCCCAGGACCGGCGCGCTGCGCTGGACTTCGCGCGGCATGGCGCGTGTGGCGAACGCCTCGCCCGCCGCCGGCGACGGCCTGCTGTTCATCGCGAGCTGGAACATCGGCAGCGACGCGAGCGACAAGCTGGTGCTCCCGCCGCACGCCGAGTTTCTCGCGCAGCACGACAAGAACAAGGACGGCAAGCTGGCGAAGGACGAGTTCCCCACCGGCCCGTTCCGGGATCGCTTCAGCCAGTTCGACCTCGACAAGGACGGCCTCGTGACCAAGGCGGAATACGAGGGCATGGGCGACCAGTTCGTGCAGGCGGAGAACGCCATCTTCGCTGTGAAGCCCGGCGGACGCGGCGACATCTCCGAGACGCACATCGCGTGGAAGCACAACCGCAGCCTGCCGTATGTGGCTTCGCCGCTCTACCATCAGGGCCGCGTCTATTCCGTGCGCAGCGGCGGCATGGCCACCTGCTACGACGCCAAGACCGGCGAAGTCATCTTCCGCGACGAGCGCCTCGGCGCGCTGGGCGACTACTACTCCAGCCTCACGGCGGCGGACGGCAACGTCTTCGCCATCTCGCAGCGCGGCGCCGTGACCGTCTTCAGCGGCAGCAATGCGCTCGAAGTCGTCGCCCGGAACGAGCTGGGCGAAACCGTCATGTCCACGCCCGCCATCGTGGACGGCCGCATCTACCTGCGCACGGAGAAGCGGCTGATGTGCTTCGGGAAGTGACGGCCGCTGCGGTTGAAGTTGGTTCCTTGCTGTTTTCAGTGGGTGACGATGTGTTTGGCCCTGGCCCGGAGGGCCACCGGAACTCAGCCGGGGGCAGCGCCCCCGGTGTTAGGCCCGTTGCAAATCCCGCCCTGAAGGGGCGGCGGAACACACGGCTGGCCGGTTCCCGCACCCCTCCGGGGTGCCAACTGGTTGCGGCCAGTTCCGGGGGCGCTGCCCCCGGCTAAGTTCCCCCGGCCCTCCGGGCCAGTTCAACCCGGCGGCGCGCTGAACACCGCGCGGAGCCGGTTCAGCCGCCAGCTTTGTCCGCCCCAAATCTTTGGGTTCCCTTCCGAGTGCGCGGGCTTTTCCGTAGGCAAAGACAGTTGGCCGCGCCGCGCGCCTTTGGTAGCGTTCCCCCGCCGCCCGCGAAACACCGGCGGCCACCAAACGTTCACCATGTCCCAAGCCATCATTGACCCCGCCGAGGTGCGGCGCTTCGCGGAGGAGCTGCGCCGCTTCAACACCGACGTGTCCGAACGCACCGCGCAGCTTCAGGCGCGCTTCGCCGCGCTGGGCGATTCGTGGCAGGACCAGGAGCACGCGAAGTTCGCCGAGGAGTTCAAGCAGACCATGAAGGTGCTGCGGAAGTTCGTCGAGGTCTCGAACCAGCACGCGCCCTTCCTCCTGCGCAAGGCCCAGAAGATCGAGGAATACCTCCACCAGCGCTGATGCCCGAGGCCGCCCGCATCACGTCCGTCGAGGCCGTCGAGGCCTTCCGCGCCGACCTGCTCGTGTATCTGGAGAAGGCCCGGCTGGTCGTGGACGAGGTCGGCGAGGAGGTCACGCGCACGCGCGGGTGGTTGCAGGATGATCGCGGCCCGCACTGGGCGCAGCAGGTCCGCCGCCGCACCATCCTGTTGCAGGAGCGGCAGCAGGAACTCTTCGCCGCCCGGCTCGGCCAGCAGAACATCCAGAGCCAGCTCGTCGCCGTGCGCCGCGCGCAGCAGGCGCTCGACGAGGCCGACGGCAAGGTGAAGACCATCAAGCAATGGCTCCGCGACTATCCCATCGAAGTCGAGCCGCTCGCCCGCCACGCCGACTTGCTCCGCCACGCGCTTGTCAGCGACATGGGTAAGGCGGTGGTGATGCTCACCCAGAGCATCGAGGCACTGCACGCGTATGCCGCCGTGAAAGCTCCGGCAGTGGAAACGACACCGCCAGCCGCCAGTCCAGCCGCGCCCGCTCCCGAATGATTCCTCCTGTGCATCAAACTCCGTCGAACGCCCGCCGCCTCTTCTCCCTCGCCCCCACCGGGGGAGAGGGCCGGGGTGAGGGGGCGGGCAATTATAAATCTCAAATTTCCAATCGCGTATTTGAAATTCCCGTAATTGCCGCATGAGCCTCAACTCCACCCGCACGCGGCTCACCACGCTGACCAAGCAGCTTTCGATTCGCTGGAGCGAGACGCGCGAGCACTGGCAGGACGCCAAGGCCGCCGAATTCGAGAAGCGCCACCTCGACGAGCTGTTCAACCGCGTGAACAACGCCGCCGCCAGCATCGAGGACTTGGAACGCATCCTCACCAAAATCCGCCGCGACTGTGAGTGACCAGATTTCATCAACGCGAATGGGCGCGCGCAAAATGCGCAGCCGCCGTTCTCCCTCTCCCCAGCCCTCTCCCGCTGGGAGAGGGGGAAAGTCAGTCAGTGCTCGAAGTGCCGTGGCGTCCGTGTCAGCCGACGACGGAGTGCGTTCCTCCCTCTCCCGGCGGGAGAGGGCCGGGGTGAGGGGGAAGAGCCGCAACTGTCACCGCCGCGTTCGTTCGCGCACCGCATGAGCCACCTTCTCTCCACCGCCGAGACGCTTGACCTGCTACGTCGCCTGCGCGACGCGGGGCGGACGTTCGCGGCCCGCGAGGAGCAGCTTCAGCGGGAGCAGCAGGCGCAGGAGACGCGGCTCAAACAACGCTTCGAAACCGTCTTCGCCCAGCGCTCCGAGCAGCTTCAAGTTGAAGCCACCGCGCTGGACAACTCGCTGAACGAAGCCCGCACGCGGCTCGCCGCCCGCTGGGACAGCCGCCGCGCGCGGCTCGAACGCGCGCACAAGAACGCCCTCCGCCAGCGCCTCACGCGCATCGAGGAGCGCGAGAACCAGCGCAAGTTCGAGCTGCAACGCGAGCTGCTCAACGCCCAGCGCCAGCGCGAGGCCGCGTTCAAGGCTGCCAGCGCGGCGCACGCTGAGTTCACCGGGCAGCTCAAGTTGGAACAGGAGTCACTGAGCAACCTCACCGAGCAAGCCCGCGTCGCGCTGCGCGGCTACGGCAGTTGGTCGAGCCTTCTCCGTGCCGGCGGCTTCCAGTCGCCGCCCGACGCATCCGCCGGAGGCAACCCAGAGCACTCCCTCGAACTGCTCCGCCTAAAGCTCTCCTCTGCCACCGCCGACTTGGAGCGCGTGCGCGCGGCGGGGCTGCCGCTGGTGTTCAGCTACGTGCCGGTTTGGTGCTGGTGGGGTGCTGTCGCGCTGCTGGGAATGGCGCTCTATTTCACCGATGTCTTTGGCGCGAATCTACGCCGGCTCGCTCCGCACATCGCCGGCGTCGGCTTGTCCCTGGTGACGATTTTCTACCTGGTCGGACAGGCCGTTGCCGGCAAGCCCGCCGTGTCGCTTGCGCTCGCGCTCAACGAAGCCGCCCAACTCGCCGCCGACTGCGAGCGGCAGGCCAAGGCCCGCCGCCAAGCCGAGGAGCAGCGCGCCGAGGCGGAGGCCGCCGCCGTCGGCCAGCGGCACGAGGATGGGTGGAACAAGGCATTGGGTGAGACCGATGTTTCTAAGTCGGAGTGCAAGCGGGAGATGGAAGCCAGGTTTCAGCGTGCGACTGCCCGCTATGAACGAATGCGCACCGCAGCGGCAGACGCCTTCGAGCAGGGCAGCGCCGCGCAGTTTGCCGCCACCAAGGCCGCTGCGGACGAGGAATTGCACGACCTCGCCATCGCCAACGAAACCTCGCAGATGACCGTGGCGAACCAGCGCGAGTCCGCGTGGCTCTCACTGGCCGCCGAGTGGCGCGCGGCCACGGAGCCGCTCTTCGCCGCACTCGGCGCGTCGCAGCGCGCGGCGGCGGGGCCGTTCCCCGCGTGGTCGGCGGACTTCGCGCGGCAGTGGACGCCGCCGGAACAGTTCGCGCACGCGGCGCAGTTTGCCCGTCTGGACGTGGACGTGGCGAAGCTCGCGGGCGCGCTCCCGCGCAACCCGCGCCTTGCGCTGCCCGGCCCGGCGGGCTTCTCCGTGCCGCTGCTGCTGACCGTGCCGCAGCTTGCCTCGCTGCTCGTCGAGACGAAGGGCGACGGCCGCGAGCAGGCCATCGCCACGCTGAACGATGCCATTCACCGCCTGCTCGCCAGCGCGCCGCCGGGCCGCCTGAGCTTTACGCTCGTGGATCCGGTTGAGCTGGGCCGCAGCTTCTCCGGGCTGATGCACCTCGCGGACTACGACGACCGGCTCATCAACAGCCGCATCTGGACGCAGCCCGCGCACGTCGAGCAGCAGCTCGCGCTGCTCAACGACCACATCGAGAAGGTCTCGCAGATGTATCTGCGCAACGAGTTCGCGACCGTCGCGGACTACAACGCGCAGGCCGGGCGCATCGCGGAGCGCTACCACTTCCTCGTGGTCGCGGACTTTCCGGCGAGTTTCTCGGACACGGCGTTGCGGCGGCTCGCGAGCATCGTCGCGGGTGGCGCGCGGTGCGGTGTTCATGTGCTGCTGCATTGGGACCAGCGCAAGGCCGCGCCGGCGGAACTGCCGGGCGAGGAACTGCGCGCGGGCAGCGTGAACCTGCGGCGCGAGGGGAACGCCTTCGCGGTCGGCGGGGAAGTTTTGCCCGGCATCGCGCTTGTGCTGGAGCCGCCGCCGTCGCCGGATGTTGCGATTGAGTTGCTGCGCAAGGTCGGCGAGGCCGGCGTGAACGCGAATCGCGTGCAGGTGCCATTCACCGACATCGCCCCGGCGGCGGACGCGGTGTGGTCACTGGACACGGCGGAGGAGTTGCGCGTGCCCATCGGGCGCACCGGCGCGACGAAGCTGCAATACCTCGCGCTGGGCAAGGGCACGCGCCAGCACGCGCTCGTGGCGGGCAAGACCGGCTCCGGCAAGTCCACGCTGTTCCACGTCATCATCACGGACCTCGCGCTGTGGTGCAGCCCGGAGCAGGTGGAGTTTTACCTTGTGGACTTCAAGAAGGGCGTCGAGTTCCGCTGCTACGCGGCGCACCGGCTGCCGCACGCGCGCGTGGTGGCCATCGAGAGCGACCGCGAGTTCGGCCTGAGCGTGCTGGAGCGGCTGGACGAGGAGCTGAAGCGGCGAGGCGAACTCTTCCGCAAGGCCGGCGCGCAGGACCTGCCCGGCTACCGGCGCGCGACGGGCGCGACGCTGCCGCGCACGCTGCTGCTGATTGATGAGTTCCAGGAGTTCTTCGTCGCGGACGACCGCGTGGCGCAGGGCGCGGCGCTGTTGCTGGACCGCATTGTGCGGCAAGGCCGGGCGTTTGGCATCCACGTCATCCTCGGCTCGCAGACGCTGGGCGGCGCTTACTCGCTGGCTCGCGCGACGCTCGGGCAGATGGTCGTGCGCGTGGCGCTCCAGTGCAACGAGGCCGACGCCGCGCTCATCATGGACGACAACAATCCCGCGCCGCGCCTGCTCTCGCGTCCGGGCGAGGCGATTTACAACGACGAGGCCGGCGCGGTGACGGGGAACAGCCCGTTCCAGACCGTGTGGGTGTCGGACACGGAGCGGGAGGAGTGGTTGAAGCAGGTGAGTGAGCGAGAGAAGGCCGCGCGGCAGCGCGGCCCTACCACGGTTGTGTTCGAGGGCAACGCGCCGGCGGACGTGCGCGACAACGAACTGTTGAACGAGGCGCTCGCTGCAAAAGGCGCGCATCCGGCGGAGGTTCCCCGCGCGTGGCTGGGCGCGCCGAATTCCATCAAAGGCCCTACGGAGTCCGCGTTCCACCGGCAGAGCGGCAACAACCTGCTCATCGTCGGCCAGCGCGACGAGGCGGCGCTGGCGATGCTCGGGGTGTCGCTCGTCGCGCTCGCGGCGCAGGGCGCGGGTCGGCTCGTCGTGCTCGAAGCCAGCCCGCCGGAGTCGCCGCAGAAGCGGTTCTTCGAGTCGGTGGCGCGGGCGATTCCGTGCGGCTGCGCGCTGGCGAAGGCCGGCGACTTGGAGACGTTGATGGCGGAGCTGGACGCGGAGCTGAAGCGCCGGCTGGCCGAAGACCACGGAGCGGGCGCGGCACCGTGCTTCGTGTTTGTCCATGAGTTGCAGAAGTTCAAGAAGCTGCGGCACGAGGAGGATTTCAGCTTCTCGTCGGACGAGTCGAAGCCGCCGGCTCTGGGCGCGGTCTTTGACCGGCTCATCACCGAGGGGCCGGGCGCGGGGATGCATGTCATCGTGACCTGCGACAGCTACAACAGCCTGGCGCGGGCGTTGAGCCGGAAGGCCATCAGCGAGTTCGAGCTGCGCGTGCTGTTCCAGATGAGCGCGAACGACTCGGCGACGCTGTGTGATTCGCCCGCCGCGTCCGACCTCGGCCTGCACCGCGCGCTGCTGCACAACGGGCAGATGGGCTTTCTGGAGACGTTCCGGCCGTATGCGCTGCCGGATGCGGCGTGGCTGGAGAAGGCTGGAAGCTGTCTCGCCCGGCGGCGACAGGATGCACAATGAGTGCGGTTGGAGATGCACGACGCATGCAGTTCCGAAGCGTTCTCCCTCACCCCGGCCCTCTCCCGCTGGGAGAGAGAGAACGTCAGCCAGCGCTGGGGTGCGACAACGCACTTTGTGCCAAGACGCTCGCTCGTGGCTGTTCCCTCTCCCAGCGGGAGAGGGTCAGGGTGAGGGAGAGCGGCTGGAATGCACCACTGGCAATCAGCCTATAATTGGCATCTTTGCACTCCGTTGTTTTCGCTGCTTGCCGCCGCTGAAAACCCACCTACACTACGCACACGTATGAATTCTGAGAACACCTACGACGCCATCGTCATCGGCGGCGGCCCGTCCGGCTCCTCGTCCTCCTACATCCTCTCCGAGCACGGGCACCGCGTGCTGCTGCTGGAGCGCGAGAAGTTCCCGCGCTACCACATCGGCGAGTCCATGATCCCCTTCACCTACGGGCCGATGGAGCGGCTGGGCCTCATCCCGCGCATGAAGCAGTCGCACTTCGTGAAGAAATACAGCGTCATCTTCATCTCGCCCAACGGAAAGGTCAGCCAGCCGTTTTACTTCTTCAACCGCTACGACCGCGAGACGGTGGCGCAGACGTGGCAGGTGCTGCGCAGCGAGCTGGACCAGATGCTCCTCGACCACACGCGCAGCAAGGGCACGACCGTGAAGGAGGAAACCACCGTCAAGGAGCTGCTCCGCGAGAACGGCCGCGTGGTCGGCGTGCGCGCGCAGCACAAGGACGGTTCCGTGGCCGAGTATCGCGCGCCCATCACGCTGGATTGCACGGGCAAGGAAGCCTTCGCCGCCGTGCGCAATGGTTGGCGCACGCGCGACCCGTATCTGAACAAGGTCGCCGTCTGGACCTATTACAAAGGCTCGAAGCGCGAGCCGGGCATTGATGAGGGCCAGACCGCCGTGGCCTACGTGCCGGACAAGGGCTGGTTCTGGCACATCCCGCAACACGACGACATGGTGAGCGTGGGCGTCGTGGCCGAGGGCAAATACCTCACGCGCGGCGGCGTGCGCGACCCGAAGGACATCTTCAACCGCGAGGTCGAACAGAACGTGTGGATCAAGGAGCACCTGGCCGTCGGCCAGCAGGTCGGCCCCTACTACGTGACCAGCGAATACACGCAGCACGCGCGGCATTGCGGCAGCGCGGGCCTGCTGCTGGTGGGCGACGCCTTCGCGTTCCTCGACCCCGTGTTCAGCAGCGGCCTGATGCTCGCGCTCAAGAGCGGCGTGCTCGTGGGTGACGAGGTGCACAAGGCGATTGTGGAAAAGGACTTTTCCCCGGAGCGCTTCTCCGCCTACGCCACGGCGATGCGGCAGGGCGTGGAGAACATGAGGAAGCTCGTGTATGCCTTCTACGACCCGAACTTCTCCTTCAAGGACGTCATCATGAAATATCCCGAGGCCGCCGGCGAAATCACCGACTGCCTCAGCGGCGACGTGAACAAGGACTTCGAGCCGCTCTGGCGGAAGATCCGCGAGTTCGTGCCGCTGCCGGATGACTTGCCGCTGGGCCAGCCGTTGGCAAACTAGGCGGCGATGAACCTCGTCCAGATCACCCCCGGCGCGGGCGGGATGTATTGCGGGAACTGCTTCCGCGACAACGCGCTGGTCGCCGCGCTGCGCCGGCGCGGGCACGAGGTGCTGATGGTGCCGCTCTACCTGCCCATGACGCTGGACGAGGAGAGCCAGGCCGCCGGCGTGCCGACCTTCTTCGGCGGCATCAACGTCTATCTCCAGCAGCAGTCCGCGTTCTTCCGTCGCGCGCCCAAGTGGCTGCACTCGCTGCTCGACTCGCCCTTCCTGCTCAAGCTCGCCGCCGGTCGCGCCGCGAAAACCCGCGCCGCCGATGTGGGCGAGCTTTCCCTGTCCATGTTGCGCGGCGAGGAAGGCAACCAAGTGCGCGAACTCGACGAACTGGTCGCGTGGCTCAAGACGCAGCCGCGTCCCGACGTGGTCCTGCTCTCGAACGCGCTGCTAGTCGGCTTCACGCGGCGGCTGAAGGCCGAACTCGGCTGCAAGGTCGTCTGCAACCTTCAGGGTGAGGATGCCTACCTCGACTCCATGCCCAACCCGTTGCGCGAGCGGGTCTGGTCGCTGCTAGCCGAGCGCTGCCGCGACTGCGACCTCTTCCTTGCGCCCAGCCGCTACTTCGGGGACACGATGGCGAGACGGCTCGGCCTGCCGGCGGATAAAGTCAAAGTCGTGTTCAACGGCATCAGCCTAGAGGGATACGGGCGTAATCAGTGTTCAGTAATCAGTAATCAGTCCGAAGGTGCTCGTGCCGCGAGCGACTCCCCACTGAACACTGAACACTGCTCACTGAACACTGCCCCCACCCTCGGCTACTTCGCCCGGATGTGCCGCGAGAAGGGCCTCGATCTGCTGGTCGAGGCGTTCATCGAGTTGAAGCGGCGCAACGCGGTGCCGGGCCTGAAGCTCAAGGTCGGCGGCGGCTGCGGGCCGGGCGACGAGCCGTTCGTCGCACAGCTCAAGGAGCATCTGCGCCGCGCGCGCTGCCTGGAGGACGTTTCCTTTCACCCCAACCTCACGCGCGAGCAGAAGGTGGCCTTCCTGCAATCACTCACCGTCTTCTCCGTGCCCGCGCTCTACGGCGAAGGCTTCGGCCTCTATCTCATCGAGGCGCTGGCGGCGGGCGTGCCCGTGGTGCAGCCGCGCCATGCGGCCTTTCCCGAACTGGTCGCGGCCACCGGCGGCGGCGTCATCGCCGAGGCGAACGCGGCGGCGCTGGCGGCGGCCATCGAGGCGCTCCTGCTCGATCCGGCGCGGCTCCGGGCCTTGGGTGAAGCGGGGCGGCGCGCGGTGGGCGAGCGGTTCACGGTGGACCGGATGGCGGCGGAGGTCGCGCAAGCGGCGGAGCAACTGGTTCGCGCGCGCGGGTAAAGCGCGGCAGCCCGTCACCGGCGTCACACACCTGCGCTCGGCCGCGACAAAACTTCGATGGCCGAACCAACCTCGATGTCGCCCGCCTCGATGACGCGCCAGTAGATGCCGCGCAGGTTCAGGTGCCGCGTGGGCTTGGTGTTCACGAAGCGCAGCGCGTCGTTGCCGAAGCGCGCGTTGAACTTGCTGCAACCGTCGTGCGGCATGGGTGTGACCTCGACGACCGCTCCGCCCACGCGCAGGCGCGAGCCGATGGGAAGGTTCGCCACGGAGAGGTCGAGATCCACGAAGAGGTTGTCCCCGAAGAGCGCGAGCGGCTGGCCATTGGCGATCAGCTCCGCCACGGCGGTCTGCATCACGGTGAGTTGCGCGGTGGGATCGGGCGAAGGCTTGCTGGCCCAATTGTCGCCGGGCAGCCCGGCCTCGGGCGAGAGCCGCGCCCGGGGCAGGACTTCGCGCGCGTCCTTGGTTGGGCGGCGCACGATGTGGGTCAGCCGCCCGGCGTTCAGCGGCGCCGGCGGCAGCGCGCGCAGCCGGGCCTCCAGTTCGGCGAGCGGCAGGTGTTGCGAGGCTTCGCCGCGCGCGGCTTCGAGACGTGAGGTGACTTCGTTCATGGCAAACTTGCGCCGACGGTAATTCCAAGGCCGGCGGCCCGCAAACCAGGAAAACCATTCCCCACGGGCGGCGGACGCGATGCGATTCGTGCCTCGCGGAGCCGGGATTCATTCGCTGTAGGCTGCGACCGTGCGTTCAACCCGAAGTCGAGTGACCCTGCGCCGTAGCGCAGGCTGGCAGCCTGCCGTGTCCGCCGACTGGCAGTCGGCAGGTCATCCAGCCCACAGCGGCGTCCGGAAAAGTGCGTGGCGTCGGCGGGTTGCCAACCCGCGACACAGCAGGCTGCCAGCCTGCGCTACCACCGGTGGCGCGGCGGCCAACTCCGGCCTTCGGGTTCAAACAGCTTGGATCACCTTCGCCCTGACCGGCGCGCTGCGCTCTCTGGGCACTTGTCGTTTGTCGCTCGTTGCTGCTAGGTTTCGCGCATGAGCACCAATTTCCGCGTGATGCCCTCCGGCGTGGCCAGCCGCCGCGAGTTCCTCGCGCGCTGCGGCATGGGCATGGGCACCGTGGGGCTCGCGGGCTTGCTGCCCTCGGCGGGCGCGGCGGAATCCAATGTCAGCCCGCTCGCACCGAAAGCGCCGCACTTCCGCGCGCGGGCCAAGCGCGTCATCCACTTCTTCCTCAACGGCGGGCCGTCCCATGTGGACACGTTCGACCCCAAGCCCGCGCTCGCCAAATACGCCGGGCAGCCGCTCCCCAACGAAAACCTCCGCACCGAGCGCAAGACCGGCGCGGCGTTTCCCTCGCCCTTCAAGTTCCAGCGCTACGGGCAAAGCGGCTTGGAAATCAGCGAAGTCTTCTCCCGCACCGCGCAGTTCGCGGACGACATCGCGGTCGTGCGCTCGATGTATGCGCAGGTGCCGAACCACGAGCCGTCGCTCATGCTCATGAACTGCGGCGACTCCGTGCAGGCGCGGCCCAGCTTCGGCTCGTGGATGCTCTACGGCCTCGGCACGGAGAACCAAAACCTCCCCGGCTTCATCGCGATGTGCCCCGGCGGCTACCCCATCAAGGACACGCAGAACTGGCAGAACGGCTTCCTGCCCGGCGTGTATCAGGGGACGTTCATTGACCCGCAGCACACGCAGTTGGAGAAGCTCATTGAGAACATCCGCAGCCCGCACGCAACCGCCGAGATGCAGCGGCGGCAGCTCGGTTTGCTCCGTCAGTTGAACGCCGAGCACCAGGCCGCGCGCGCGACCGACTCGCGGCTCGACGCGCGCATCCAGTCCTTTGAACTCGCCTTCCGCATGCAGATGGAGGCGAGCGACGCGTTTGACCTGAGCCGGGAACCCGAGCATCTCCGCGCGCTCTACGGCGAGCACGTCCACGGGCGGCAGACGCTCATCGCGCGGCGGCTGCTGGAGCGCGGCGTGCGCTTCGTGCAGCTCTGGCACGGCGCGGGCCAGCCGTGGGACAACCACGACAACATCGAGGGCAACGTCCGCAAGCTCGCCGCGCAGATTGACCAGCCCATCGCCGCGCTCATCGCGGACCTCAAGCAGCGCGGCCTCTTCGAGGACACGCTCATCCTCTGGGGCGGCGAGTTCGGCCGCACGCCCACGGTCGAGCTGACCGACGCCGGCAAGTCCAAGCTGGGCCGCGACCACAACCACTACGGCTTCAGCGTGTGGATGGCCGGCGGCGGCATCCGGGGCGGCACCGTCCACGGCGCGACGGACGAATTCGGCTTCAAGGCTGTGCAGGACCGCACCTCCGTCCACGACCTGCATGCCACGATGCTCGACCGCCTCGGCTTCGACCACGAGCGCCTCACCTACCGCTACGCCGGCCGGGACTTCCGGCTGACGGATGTGCATGGGCATGTGCTGCGGGACATTGTGGCGTGAAACCGAACTTGCACCGCCTTATCCGCGCCGTTAGCCTCCGCTCATGAAAGCAGCGACGACCCTCCCCCGGGACGAGCAGCGTGCTGAGGCTCAATTCGCTGCGCAGCTTCGGAGTTGCCTCGACGAACTCGCCCTTGTCCGCAAGGCAAACCGGGCGACCGACATGGAAATCCGGCAGCTCCGTGCCGCGACCCGCAAAAAGTTTGACCGCATCCGGGAGAACCTCCGCCATGTGGAAGCAACTCGCTGAAGTGCTGGTCGGCCTGGTGTCCGTGATCAAGGACACGCGGGAAAACAAAGCCGGCCTGGCTGAAGTGCGCCGGGAGATGCATGAGCTGGCCGGGTTGGTGGAGGCCCTTTCCGCCGAAATCAGGCACATTGGCGACCGGGAGCGCTTGGAGCGCGAGAAGCAAAGCCTTCAGTTGGAAAACGCCTTCCTCAAGCTGGAGCGTCGGCTGCCCCCGGGAAAGCCACCAAAGGACCGCCCCTGACGCGCACTCGGCGGGGCGAGTTCTGCTGACGGACGTGCATGGGCATGTGCTGCGGGACATTGTTGGGTGAGTTGGAGGGATTGCACCGCAGAGACGGGACAGGCGCAGAGAGGATATTAACCCGAAGGCCGAAATCCGAAGGCCGAATCGGCCTTCGGCCGGTCGTTGGAAAAATCCCGAACGGCGACCCTGCCCAGCGCGACGTTTCGGGCTTCGGGCTTCGGTTTTCTTTCGGAACTCGGACTTCGGATTTCGGGATTCACTCTGCGCCCGTCCCGCCTCTGCGGTGCCTTCTGATTCCCACCTTGGCAGCGGTTGGCGGCTTGTTACGCTCCCCGCATGAAACGCCCGTCCTCTTTCGCGGTCACCGCGCTTGCGCTCCCTCTCCTCGCTGGCTTCGCCACGGCCGGCCCCGGCGAACAAACCCGCACCGTCGCCGCGCAGGCGAGCTGGATTGTCGCCACGCCGCAGGTCGAGCTGGCGCTCACCAAACTCGGCGGGCACATGGCCCCGGTCACGTTCTTCCGTGACTCCGCCCGGCCCGTGCAGCCTTACCACATCAGCCCGTGGCAGGGGGAGAAGCACGCTTATCCGGTGCCGGTGCTGGTGCCGTTGCGCGGCGATTTCTTCTGCCTGCCTTTCGGCGGCAACGGCGAACCGGTCAACGGCGAGAAGCACCCGCCCCACGGCGAGACCGCCGGCTCGCCGTGGAAGCACGTCGGCACGAAGAAGGCGGGCGACGTGACCACGCTCACCACGGTCATTGAGACCAAGGCCCGGCCCGGCAAGGTCACGAAGGAGCTTTCCCTCGTGGACGGACACAACGTCGTCTATTCCCGCCACGTCATCGAGGGCTTCGCCGGCCGGACGCCCATCGGCCACCACGCCACGCTCGCGATGCCCGAGCAGGAGGGTGCGTTCCGCCTCAAGACCAGCCCGTTCAAGTTCGGCATGGTCGCGCCAGGCTTGTTCAGCGATCCGCGGCAGGCCGAGTATCAGGCGTTGCAGGTGGGCGGCCGTTTCACCGAGCTGGACAAGGCGCCGCTCGCGTGGCGCGGCCCGGCCCACACCGACCTCGCGGCGCTGCCCGCGCGCAAGGGCCACGCCGATCTCGTGCTGCTGCTCAACGAGCCGGGCAACCTCGCGTGGGCCACCGCCACGCGCGGCGACGAAGGCTGGCTGTGGTTCGCGCTCAAGGACCCGGCCGTGCTCAACGGCACGCTGCTCTGGCTGGAGAACCACGGACGCCACGGCCTGCCGTGGTTCGGCCGCAACAACTGCGTCGGCATCGAGGACATCACCGGCCACTGGGCCGACGGCCTCGCCGCGTCGCTCGCGCCAAACGTGCTGACGCGGGAAGGCATCGCGACGACCATCGAGTTGAGCGCCGCGCGCCCGACGGCGGTGAACTACATCCAGGGCGTCGTGCGCGTGCCGGCCGGCTTCGTCGAGGTGAAGACGCTCGAGTTCGCGCCCGGCCAGGTCACCTTCATTGCCACCACCGGCCAGCGCGTCACCGCCCCGGTGCGGCATGAGTTCCTGAAGACCGGCAGGCTGTGAACTGGTGACGGCATGAAAGCGCGCATGAACCGAACCTTCAGCAGCCGGCTCCTGCTTGCGTTCACCGGCATCCTGCTGGGATGGACGATGCACGCCGCTGACCTCGCCCCCGCCCAAGTCGAGTTCTTCGAGAAGCACATCCGTCCCGTGCTCGCTGCTGAGTGCTACGAGTGCCACTCCACTGCGAAGAAGAAAGGCAGTCTCGTGCTCGACACGCGCGACGGCCTGCTCACGGGCGGCGAGTCCGGCCCCGCGCTGGTGTCCGGCCAGCCGGATTCCAGCCTGCTGATGCGGGCGCTCCGGCACACGCACCCGACGCTCAAGATGCCCAAGAACGGCGCGAAGCTCGACGCCCGCATCCTCGCCAATTTCGCCGAGTGGATTCGCCAAGGCGCGCCCGATCCGCGCACCGGCCCGGCCACTTCGTCGTCTCCGTCCGCTTCGTCCGCCTGGGCCGACACCCTCGCCTTCCGTCGCCAGTGGTGGAGCTTTCAACCGCTCTCCCAGCCCGCCGTGCCCACGCCAAAGAACGCTGCGTGGAGCACCAATGCCATTGACCGCTTCCTGCTCGCCGCGATGGAGCAGCGCGGCCTCGCGCCCGGCCCGGACGCTGACCCGCGCACGTTGTTTCGCCGACTTGCTTTCGCCCTCACCGGCCTGCCACCGAAGCCGCAGGCTGTTGAGGAGTTCGCAAGTTGTTTTGCAGACCCGAGGCGCTTCATTCCCACTCCGGTCGGCGCGAGGCCCAGTGGCCGAAGTGTAAGCTTAAGCGAAAGGCAGCACCTCATGGTCGCTGCCGCTGTGGACTCGCTCATGTCATCCCCCGCCTTCGCCGAGCGCTGGGCGCGCCACTGGCTTGACCTCGTGCGCTACGCCGAGACGCACGGCTCCGAGGGCGACCCGGAGATTCCTTTCGCGTGGCGCTACCGCGATTACCTCATCCGCGCCTTCAACGCCGACGTGCCCGCCGACCAACTCATCCGCGAGCACATCGCCGGGGACTTGCTGTCCGCGAGTCAAACCCGCATCCACCAGGCCGACGGCCTGAACGAATCCCGCCTCGGCCTCGCGCACCTGCGTCTGAACGAGCACGGCTTCCAACCCATTGACACGCTCGACGACCAGGTGAAGTCCATCGAGAACCAGATTGACGTGCTCGGCAAAGCCTTCCAGGGCCTGACCATCGCGTGCGCGCGCTGCCACGACCACAAGTTCGACCCCGTCAGCCAGCGCGATTACTACGCGCTCTACGGCGTGCTCGCCAGCGGCCGCCCCGCGCAGGTGCAGGTGGACACGCCCGACGTGCTGAACAAGAACCGCGCGGAACTCCTCGTGCTGAAAGCCCAGATCAAGTCCGCCCTCGCCGACAGTTGGCGCGACGCCATCCCGCAGCTCATCGCCCAGCTCACGCGCGGCTCCAGCGCCGACCCGCAGCTCGCCGCGCTCAACCAACGCATCGCCAAAGCCGAAAGCGAACTCACGGCCCTCGAAGCCGACGCCCGCGCGAAGGCGCTCGCACTTCGCTCTCCCTCGCCCCCACCGGGGGAGAGGGCCGGGGTGAGGGGGCAGAACGCAACGAACACACCGTCCAGCTTTCCCCAGCCCATCTCCCGCTGGTCCTTCGACACCGACGCCCGCGACCAGCTCGGCTCCCTCCACGGCGAGTTGCTCGGCGGCGCAACCCTTCGCAACGGCCGCCTCATCCTCGACGGCAAGGAAGCCCACGTCCGCACCGCGCCGCTTGCGCGCGACCTCCGCGAGAAGACACTTGAGGCATGGGTCGCGCTCGCGAACCTCGACCAGCAAGGCGGCGGCGTGCTCTCGGTCGAGACCGGCAACGGCGTCTTCTTCGACTCCATCGTCTTCGCCGAGAAGGAGCCGAGGAAGTGGGTGAATGGCAGCAACAACTTCCGCCGCTCGCGCACCCTCGACGGCGTCGCCGAGACGACCCGGCCCGGCGAACTCATCCACGTCGCGGTCGTCTATCGCCCCGACAACAGCGTCGCCTTCTATCGCAACGGCGTCCTCTACGCGCCCGCCTTCACCCCGACTGGCGAGGACTCGGCGTTGCGCACGTTCGCGGCGGCCGGCTCCCGCGTGCTGCTCGGCCGCCGCCACACCGGCGGCGGACGCGCCTTCCTCGCGGGCGAGATTGACGAGGCCCGCCTCTACGACCGCGCGCTGACCACCGCTGAAGTTGCCGCGTCCTTCAAAGCCGGCCCCATCGGCGTCAGCCCGGAGGAAGTCGCCAAGGCCATGACGCCGGACCAACGGGCGAAGCAAGCCGCACTCACCGCCGAGTTGAAAACCGCCCGCGCCGAACTCGCCGCCAAGTCACCTTCCGCGAGCGAGGACGCGCTGGCCGCCGCGCTCAAGGACGCCCAAGGAAACATTGCCAGCCCGCTGCATGCATGGGCGAAGCTGGGCAAGCTCGATGGAGCCGCCTTCGCGCAGGGCTGGGCCGACGTGACCAAGAACTGGCGTGACCAACTCGCCGCTGCGCAGCAGCACAACGCACAGTTCAAGACCGAGTGGGACTTCGCCGACGGCGACGCCGCGCAGTGGTTCACCGAAGGCAATTCCTTCGCGTTGGGGAGCGCGCCCGCCTCGGGCGCTGTTTCCCGCGCCCTCGCGGGGAACCTTCTGGCGCGCACGAACGCCGCGCCCGTCCCGATTGGCGGGGCGCCAATCGGAGCGCCCGGGGCGGGCGCGCTCCCCGGCGACTTCACTCTCGAACCCACCGGCGACCGCGTGCTCAAGGGCCTCCTCCCCGCCGCCGTTTCCTCCCACTTGTTGAGCGAAAAACACGGCGGCCTCCTCACCTCGCCGCGCTTCAAAATCACGACGGATTTCATCAGCGTCCGCGCCGCCGGCGGGAAGGGCGCGATGGTCCGCGTCATCGTGGACAACTACCCGCTCGGCTCAAACCCCATCTTCCCCAAGGCGGAACTCACGCGCGACGAGCCGGGCTGGGTGCGCTTGGACACCGCGTATCGCAAAGGCTCGTGGGCCTACCTCGAGTTCGGCACGGCGGACGACCTCACGCGCAAGCTCGGCAAGAACAGCGACCCACAGGGCCGCTCGTGGTTCAGCGCCGAGCGCGTCGTCTTCCATGACAAGGACACGCTGCGCGAGGAACCGCTCGCGCCCGCCGCGTTGTTGGAACCGCGCGTTTCTCCTCCCTCTCCTCCCGGCACGGGAGGAGAGGGCCGGGGAGAGGAGGGGCGTTCCGTTGACTCTAACCGCGCCCCTCTCCCCAACCCTCTCCCCGCTCGTGCCTCGCAGGGAGAGGGAGCCAAAGTGTCAGTCCCGGCCAACGCCATCGTGCTGGCGCAGCGTTACAACGACACGCTCACTGCCGCCGTGGCTGCCTGGCGCGAAGGCAAACTCACCGAATCCCAGCGCGCTTTCCTCGACTTCTTCCTCCGCCGCAGCCTGCTGCCGACTACCCTCGCCGCGCTGCCAAAGGCCGCGCCGCTCATCACCGAGTATCGCCGGCTCGAAGGCGAAATCACCGCGCCGCGCCGCGCGCCCGGCGTGCTCGAAGCCGCCGCGCACGACGCCCCCCTCATGCCACGCGGCGACCACTTGAAACCCGGCGATCCCGTGCCGCGCGGCTTCCTCGAAGTGCTCGGCACAGCAAGGTTTTTCAGCGGGAGCAACGGAGTGATGGAGTCAGGGAGGGATGGCCGGAGCGCCGCCAGGCCCACCACTCCACCACTCCATCACTCCATCATTCCATCCCGCCCCTCTGGCCGCCTCGAACTCGCCCGCGCCATCGCCTCGCCGCAAAACCCGCTCACCGCCCGCGTCATGGTCAACCGCGTCTGGCACCATCTCTTCGGGCGCGGCCTCGTGCCGACCGTGGACAACTTCGGTCGCCTCGGCGACCAGCCCACGCACCCCGAGTTGCTCGACCACCTCGCCGCGCAGTTCATCGCCGACGGGTGGTCGCTCAAGACGCTCATCCGCCGCCTCGTCACCACGCGCGCCTACCAGCTCGCCAGCGAACCCACCGCACTCTCCCGCGAGCGCGACGCGGCGAATGACTTCCTCTCGCACTTCCGCGTCCGCCGCCTCGAAGCCGAGGCCATCCGCGACACGCTCCTCGCCGTCAGCGGCCGGCTCGACGCGGCGCAGTTCGGCCCGCCCGTCGGCATCGGCGACCGCGCGCGCCGCAGCATCTACGTCAGCATCCGCCGCAACAACCTCAGCCCGTTCCTCGAAATCTTCGACGCGCCCAAGCCCTTCACCACGCTGGGCCGCCGCGACGCCACCAACGTCCCCGCGCAATCACTCGCCTTCCTCAACGACCCGTTCGTCATCGAAGCCGCGAAGACCTGGGCCGACCAACTCCTTCGCCAAACGCCGCAGGCCGACGCGAACACGCGCATCCAACTCCTCTTCCACGCCGCCTTCGCCCGCCCTGCGTCCGCCGACGAACTCGCCAAGTCCCGCGCCTACCTCGCCGCCCTCGGCCCGGACGCCAACGACCCGCGCGCCTGGCAGGACTTCATCCAGTCATTGTTCAACTTGAAAGAGTTCATCTACCTGAGATAACTGGTGGCCATGAAAGTCACCTTGGAAATGGAATTGCCCAGTGCGGTCGCTGCCGGTCTGCCCGGTCGGCAGGCGGACTTGCGAAACATCTTCGCGCTTGGCCTCCAGCAATGGCAGACCCCGTCAGGAAGCTATCCGTGGCTGGATGAGGTGTTGGACAAGCTTGCGGACGCGCCTGCGCCCGCCGAGGTGCTGCAATGGAAGTTGTCGCGCAAGGCGCAGTCGCGCATCGAAGCGTTGCTGGAGCGGAATCGCACGACCGGCCTCACGCCGGAGGAGGAGCGCGAGTGGAAGTGCTTTGAACGCATCGAGCATTTCGTGCGACTCGCCAAGACCCGCGCGGCGGCGAGACTCAAGGCCGCTGCATGAGCCGCAAAAGCATCAGCACGCGGGTGCGACGGCTGGTGCGCGAGCGCGCCGGGGGGCGGTGCGAGTATTGCCTTCTCCCTGAGCCGGACTCGATAATCCGGCACCAGTTGGACCACATTCTCGCCCGCAAACATCAGGGACGAAACAGTGCGGCAAACTTGGCGTATTGCTGCGTCCTTTGTAACAAGCACAAAGGCTCCGATGTTTCCTCCGTTGACACGATTACGGGACGACTGGAGCCGCTCTTCCATCCACGCCATCATCTCTGGAAGGAACACTTTCGCGTTGTTGGCTTGAGAATCACGCCGTTGAGCGGCGTGGGCCGCGTCACGGTCAGACTCCTGCAACTCAACCACCCAGACCGTATCGTCGAGCGGCGGTTGAGGTGGGACACCGGTCAAATCTGGCCATGAAAGCTGATTTGCATCCTCGCAGAATTCCTCGCCGGGAAGCGCTCCGCCGCACCTCGCTCGGCTTCGGCTCGCTCGCGCTGGCGGGCTTGATGAACAGCCGCGCGTTCGGCGCTGATTCCGCACTCCGCACTCCGCATTCCGCATTTCCCTCGCCGCACTTCGCCCCGCGCGCCAAGCGCGTCATCTTCGCCTACATGAGCGGCGGGGTTTCTCATGTGGACTCGTTCGACCCCAAGCCCGCGCTGGCGCAGCGCCACGGCCAGCCGATGCCCGTGCCGGTGAAGCCGACGATGTTCAACAACAACGGGAACATCATGTCCAGCCCGTGGGAGGCGAAGCCGCGCGGGCAGAGCGGCGTGGTGATGACGGATCTTTTCCCGAGGCTCGCCGCGCTGGCCGACGAACTTGCCGTCATCCGCAGCATGACCACCAAGGTCAACGAGCATGCGCAGGGCAACTACGCCTTCCACACCGGCTTTCCCTTCATGGGCCATCCCAGCGCGGGCGCGTGGATGAGCTACGGCCTCGGCGTCGAGAACCAGAACCTCCCCGGCTTCGTCGTGCTCCAGAGCGGCGGAGCGGTCGCGCCGCACGGCGGCGTGGGCCTCTTCAGCAACGGCTACCTGCCCGCGCAGCACCAGGCCAGCATCATCCGCGTGGACGAGCAGCCCGCCTTGCCGAACATCCAGCCCCGCGAGAGCGACGACCTTCAGCGCCGCCGCCTCGACTTCATCCGCGCGCTGGACACGCCCTTCGCGCAGGCGACCGGCGAGGCGGCCATCGAGGGCGCGATTCGCAACTACGAGACGGCTTACCGGATGCAGTCCGCCGTGCCGGAGCTGTGCGACATCTCCGGCGAAAGCGAGGCCACGAAGAAGCTCTATGGCCTCGACTCCCCGCACAGGCAGACCGCCAGCTACGGACGGCAATGCCTCGTCGCCCGGCGGCTCATCGAGCGCGGCGTGCGCTTCGTCGAGTTGAGCTGCCTCAACGAAGGCATCGGCGCGGGCGGCGCGGCGAACCCGTGGGACCAGCACGGCAAAATCAAGGAGGGCCACGGCACCATGGCGCACCAGGTGGACACCGGCCTCGCGGGCCTCATCACCGACCTCAAGGCCCGCGGCCTCCTCGACGACACGCTCATCCTCTTCAGCGGCGAGTTTGGGCGCACGCCCTTCTCGCAGGGCAGCGACGGGCGAGACCACAACCCCTACGGCTTCAGCCTGTGGCTGGCGGGCGGCGGCGTGCGGGGCGGCACGGCCTTTGGCGCGACGGACGAGCTGGGCTACTACGCCGTCGAGGACAAGTGCGAGATATACGACCTCTACGCCACCGTGTTGCACCTGCTGGGGCTGGACCACGAGCAGCTCACCTACCGCTTCGGCGGCCGCGACTTCCGCCTGACGGACGTGCATGGGCACGTGATCCGGGAAATTCTGGCGTGATCGGAATAAGCGCAGACGACAGGGACAAGCCGCTGAACTCGCCGGGCTTTGGAGGCGAGCCTGCTATTGAGAGAAGATGTAGGCACCCCCGACAACCAACCAGCCGCTGGCCAGCACGCGCAAGGCAAACGTAACGGTCGGAGGGAATCGGAAGCACCAAGCCAGATGGTTTAGCAGCAGCAGGAGGCTGACGACCAGGTTCGCGTAGCGGTCACCGCTGTAGCCATGACTGAGGTTCAGCCGCCACTTTGTGTCCCAGACCAGCAGCAACAGGACGACCACCAGCATCCCCCAGCGATAGGCCGGGCCAAAATCCTTCGACGGCTCCCTGAATCCCTCGCCAAAGCGCGCACCCAGGTTCTGAGCGGAGAAATGGCTGGACGGCGCGGTGGGCCATTCGCGAATCGCGGTGCGCAAACTAGAGAGGAAGAGAAAAATAAAGAATAGAAAGAGAGCGAAGAAGAAGATCATCGTGCCCATGCCAATCACCGACTCGGCACCATGTTCCATGAGCATCCGCCTGCCGTTGTGCATCGTCAGCGCTATCTTGCCCATGACCACAACGCCACCGGCCATGAGGACAACGAGGAGACCTCGCATTAACCGTGTCACTTTGGGTGGTTCGGACATGATTGGCGCAAATTAGTCTGCCGAGGCTGTTTGAGGGTGTTTCGGCTTGTTGGAACCGGGAATACGCTGCAAACGGTAACGACGGACGGAAGCGCGTCAAGGCTGGGGTGAGAGGACTGGCCCCTCTGGCCGCCGTCTAGCGCACGGCCCTACTGGCCAGCCGCCGGCCGCTGGTAGAGCCGCGCGAGGTCGAGCAGCATCGGCTCCAGCAGCTTGTAATACTCCGGCTCCGGCATTTCCGTCTTCCGGTCGCGCAGCTTGCCGATGGCGAGTTCGAGTTCGTCCCGCTTCGCGCGCACGGGGGGCGGCAGCTTCTTCTCCTGCTCGCTGAGCACGAGCACGAACTGGTGCGCGCGCAGGCCGTCCGCGCTCGCGCCTTCCTTCGCCTTCTTCACCGCGCGCACGCCGCGAAACCAGTCGGGCGGCGTGCCGAGGCCGTCGCCGTTGTCATCGAGCAGCGAATGCTCCGTCGCGAGCCGGCCCTCGGTGTTGTAGAACTCCGCCACGCGGCTGGACGCGACCAGATACGCCTCCAGCAGCGAGGTCTGTCCGTCCTTGTCCAGGTCCGACTCCGGGCTGCTGATGGCGTCGGCGAAATGCCCGGCGAAGCGCGTGTAATTCACCTCCTGCCCGCTGCGGGTGGCCGTCACGACCACGCGGCCCGCCGCCGAGAGCTTGTTGAGGAACGGCCCGCTGGCGGACGCGCAATTGACCACCGCGACCGGGCGCTTGAACGGCTTGAGCCACTCCGCCAGTTCGCCCCCGCTGAAGTCCGGCCCGCGCAGGTTGAACTTGGATTCCTTGGTGTC
>Ga0169931_10004097_pt1 | contig 22827 bp, 19 predicted proteins | sample Kivu_15m_20L_FD_129675 | JGI IMG/M metagenome (GOLD analysis project Ga0169931, IMG submission 129675) | Freshwater microbial communities from Lake Kivu, Western Province, Rwanda to study Microbial Dark Matter (Phase II) - Kivu_15m_20L... | ecosystem: Environmental > Aquatic > Freshwater > Lake...
CACTAAAACGTCCGTCTTCATGGGCTGGGGCTTTATCAAAAACAAAACCCCCGAGCGACTCCGAAAAGTCGCCCGGGGGAAGTTATCGTTTACCATCCTGAACTCAGGGGTACATCAGTGCTTGACGGCTCGAGTTCTTGCCCCTGTCGTCTCTTCTCGGTTGGTCAGATCGATCGGAGCGGCAATCAAAGTGTCCGGAATATTTGGACCTTTCTTCACCAAAAACTCCTCAGGTCGATCCAGCTCAAGTGCAAGGCGAAGGACCTGATCTGCGTGTTCGACGGGAATGATCCGCAACCCTTGAGTGATGTCTCTTGGGATTTTCTTCAGATCAGGCACGTTTTCCTTAGGAATGAGGACCGTAGAAACATTCCCCACCTTCGCAGCTAGGATCTTTTCTTTCAGACCACCAATCGGAAGGACACGACCCCTGAGAGTAATCTCCCCGGTCATCGCCACATCCCGCTTCACGGGCACTTTAATCAGAGCACTCGTGATCGCAGTCGCCATGGTGATTCCAGCGGAAGGCCCATCTTTCGGGACCGCTCCTTCAGGAACGTGAAGGTGGATATCCACATTTTGATGGAAATCATCCTTCAACCCCAAGAGGTCTGCTCTGCTGCGCACATAACTCATTGCAGTCTGAGCCGATTCTTGCATGACTTCGCCGAGCTTCCCAGTGATTCGGACCTGACCTTTACCCGGAAGAACACTCACTTCGATCTGAAGCAAATCTCCACCGACTTCGGTGTAAGCCAAACCATTGGTCAATCCGATCTCGTTGTGAAGCTCGGTTCGACCGACTTGGTACTTGGCGGGCCCTAAGAAGTCCTCAAGATCCTTCTCGTCTACGACGATTGGAGCGTGAGACGTTCCAGCCGTGAGAACCGTCGTCTCTGTCTTCGAGACAGAAACAGACTTCTTCGTCGACTTCTTGATCACTGGAGTGCTTTCGATTTCTACGACCTCAGGACTACTTCCCAGAGCTCGCTTTTCGACGATGAGCTTTGCAACCTTACGACAAACTGTTGCAACCACTCGCTCGAGATTCCGCACTCCAGCCTCTCGGGTGTAATTGCGGATCAAAGCATATACAGCCTGATCAGTGATCTCCATATCCCCAGTGCGCAAGCCATGGGCTTCCATCTGCTTGGTCACCAAGTACCGGCGGATAATGTTGAACTTCTCCACTTCCGTGTAACCAGAGATCGTGATGACTTCCATCCCGTCGAGCAGCGGCTTAGGAATATTATGGAGAGAGTTGGCAGTGAGCACGAACATCACTTTTGAGATGTCGTAGTCCACCTCCAAATAGTGATCTCCAAAGTTCAAGTTTTGCTCCGGATCCAACACTTCCAACAAAGCGCTCGAAGGGTCACCCCGGAAATCCATGCTCATCTTGTCTACTTCATCGAGCAAGAATACTGGGTTAGAGGACCCTGTTTTCTTGAGCGACTGAATGATTTTTCCAGGAAGCGCCCCAACATAGGTCCGTCGGTGTCCGCGAATCTCAGCTTCGTCCCTCACCCCACCTAAAGATGTACGGACGAACTTCTTATTCAAGGCTTTCGCAATCGAACGGGCCAACGAGGTTTTACCCACTCCCGGGGGACCGGCAAAACAAAGAATCTGCCCCTTCGAGTTCTCGGTCAATACTCGTACAGCTAAGTATTCGAGAATCCGCTCTTTGACTTCCTCAAGGCCATAATGATCTTCTTCGAGAGTCTTTGCTGCCAAAGCGAGATCGTGACGATCTTCGGTCATCTCACCCCATGGCAAAGTGATCAACCAGTCGATGTAGTTACGAACGACTGTTGCCTCAGCAGACATTGGAGACATCATCCGTAGCTTCTTGAGCTCGCGATTTGCTTTCTCCTTAGCTTCTTTGCTCATCGGCTTAGTGCGAATCTGCTTCTCGATGGCTTGCAATTCGGCCTTGAACTCGTCTTTCTCGCCGAGTTCTTTCTGAATCGCCTGCATCTGCTCGTTCAGGTAGTACTCCTTTTGAGAGCGCTCCATCTGCTTCTTCACACGTGAGCGAATTCTACGCTCCACCTGAAGAATCTCGATTTCCCCCTGCATCAGTTGCAGGAGTTTATCGAGCCGCTTGCCGGCATCCGCAATCTCGAGGATCTCCTGCTTATCTTCCAACTTGAGGTTGAGATGAGCGACCACCAAATCTGCCAATCGCTGCGGCTCTTCGATGTTGTTCACACTCATCAACATCTCAGGTGGAATCCGCTTATTCAGCTTCACGTAGTTCTCAAATGTCGCCTTGAGAGAGCGAACGAGCGCCTCCATTTCGACACCCGATGCTACAACTTCAGGTACCTCCTCGACCGTTGCCTCGATCATTCGATCGGTCTCCCGATAATCGATGATCCGAGCACGTCTCTTCCCTTCGATCAGAACCTTTACGGTGTTGTCTGGAAGTCGAAGAATTTGAAGAATTGTCCCGAGGGTACCCATTTCAAAAATGTCATCGGCACCTGGACTCACCGTGGTTGCTTCTTTTTGAGCAACCAGGAATAGATCCATCTTTTTGTTCACGCACTCTTCGAGAGCGTTGATGGACTTTTCGCGTCCCACAAACAAGGGCACGACCATATGGGGAAAGATGATGACATCCCTGAGGGGAAGAAGGGGAACACGAATCGCTGAGGTCTTTTTCTCTTTAGATTCTTTGCTCATGCCGGCGTCCTTGGCTTTGGGGTTTGATAGAAGTGGTGATTCCTTGAGGATCCTCCCCAAGACCACTTCCCCTTAATTTCACTACAGCACACGATTCTAAGCCCTGCAAACTAAGGGGCATCTTTTTTTAAAAAGGGCCTCATGCCGCGAGAATCAAAGCTCTTTTTTAACGCAAAAAGCCCCCCGACTCGTCGCCGGAGGGCTTTTCTTACGAAATTATTGCCTAGCTCCGAAGAACTACGCGCTTTCGGCCTTTCCTGCTTCCGCTTTTTTGGCCCCGACCGCAGGTGAAGCTCCCCCGCGAACTTCGGTTCCATCCGCATAAACCAAGACCGGACGCTCGCCCTTCGTGATGGATTCCTTAGTCACAATACACTTTTTGACCTCGCCTTGCGTCGGAAGCTCGTACATCACTTCCAGCATCGCTTGCTCCAAGATCGCACGAAGACCACGTGCCCCCGTGTTTCTCTTGATCGCTTCATGAGCGACTGCGTAGAGCGCTTCCTCTTCAAACTCGAGCTGCACGCCGTCATATTCAAACAGCTTTGCGTACTGCTTGGTGAGAGCATTACGTGGCTTCTTGAGAATCTCGATCAGCGCTTTTTCGTCGAGCTCTTCGAGGGTCGCAATTACAGGCAAACGTCCAATAAACTCCGGAATCAGACCAAACTTCACCAGATCCTCTGGCTCCACCTGCGCAAAAAGCGTGGAGGTATTCTCCGAGTTCTTGGAAGTTGGATTAGAGTGCAACCCAAGAGAGCGCTTCCCCTTGCGCATCGAAATCACACGATCGAGCCCCACAAAGGCTCCACCGCAAATGAAAAGGATGTTGGAGGTGTCGACTTGTACGAATTCCTGCTGAGGGTGCTTACGACCACCTTTAGGAGGAACGTTCGCGAGCGTTCCTTCGATGATTTTAAGAAGGGCTTGCTGAACGCCTTCCCCACTCACATCACGAGTGATCGAAGGGTTCTCGCTCTTTCGAGAGATCTTGTCGACTTCATCGATATACACGATCCCTTTTTGAGCACGCTCGACGTTGTTGTCACAAGATTGAAGCAGATTGAGAATAATATTCTCAACGTCCTCACCCACGTAACCTGCTTCGGTCAGAGTCGTCGCATCCGCCATTGCAAATGGAACATTCAACAAACGAGCAAGTGTTTGCGCTAAGAGGGTCTTCCCCGTACCGGTAGGGCCGATCAGCAGGATGTTACTCTTGGTCAGCTCCACGTGCTCCTTCGCCTTCTTATCTCCGGAATGCTGAATCCGCTTGTAGTGATTGTACACCGCTACAGAAAGCACTCTTTTGGCCCGGTCTTGGCCAATGATGTACTCATCGAGATTCGACTTGATCTCGGCAGGCTTAGGAATGCGGTCAGCGTAACGGGTTGGCCCCTCTTTCTGGCCTTCTTCCGCAATGATGTCGTTACAGAGCTCGATGCACTCGTCGCAAATGTACACTGTTGGTCCTGCGATGAGCTTCTTGACCTCCCGTTGGTTTTTCCCACAGAAGGAGCAGCACAGATTCCCGAAACCTTCTCCGTACTTCTTGCCGTCCATTTGACTCCTCTCGATTGATTTGAATCGCCTTGGTTGGATTTGATCCGATCCGAAAAGCTCTTGTCAATCTCAGTTGATTTCTCGTTTACTTCGAAAACCGCCTGCTTTCCCTAGGCACCAGCAAGCGACCTATCCTTAGCCTCTAGAATGCTTCTCAACCACTTTGTCGATCAAACCGTACTCAACCGCTTCCTGAGCAGAGAGGTAGTTATCGCGATCCGTATCTTTTTTGATCAGATCCATGGGCTTGCCGGAGTGCTTTGCCATGATGCCGTTCAGCTTATCTTTGAGATAAAGAATTTCTTTAGCCTGAATTTCGATATCTGAAGCTTGTCCACGAGCTCCACCCAAAGGCTGGTGAATCATGATCCGGCTATGAGGCAAGCTATAGCGCTTCCCCGCCGCCCCTGAACAGAGCAACAGAGCCCCCATGCTGGCTGCCAAGCCGATACAATAGGTGGAAACATCTGGCTTCACAAACTGCATAACATCATAAATACCCAGACCTGCTGTTACACTTCCGCCTGGCGAGTTGATGTAAAGGTGAATGTCCTTATCTGGATCCGAGGACTCCAAGAAAAACATTTGTGCCACAAGCAAGTTCGCGACCGTATCATTCACTTCTGTTCCCAAGAAAATGATTCGATCCAACAATAGGCGAGAATAGATATCGTACTGACGCTCACCTCTAGCCGTTTGCTCGATCACGATTGGGTTCGGGATGTAGGCTTGAGGCGCATCCATCGATTGAGCATAAAATCGATCAAAGCCTACTGCTTCTGGGGAAATCAAACTGGAGGGGACTTTAGGACGGGATGACAAGATCAACATGCTGGCTCTCCTTCGAAGGTCTTTTAACAGTATATCCCCTCGGGAAAATGTCGCACCGAGTAAGATCAAAAAAAATGCCGCTTAATGAAGCATCGATCGAAGCTTCCTTTTTCTTAAGCAGAATCCGAAAAAAACGCTATTTTGCCGACCCCTCATTCAATCGGCCGACAAAAATTCGACGCCAAACCGGGGGAATCCATGCGGCCCAAAGGAGAGCCGAATAACCGAGGGGCAAAGTACGGGGACGAGGGATTGGCGAGAGTTTTTGATAAGGAACCAAGGGATGAGCGTGATGTTCGGCATGCATTCCCAAATTGAACAAGAACCAGTTCGTGAACCGATGAAGTGAGTTCCAAGAATGAACTTCAGTCACAGCTTCGTAAACTCCGGGCCGCAACTCTTTCCGGCTGAGTCCATAATGCTCAATATAGTTCACGGTCTCCAGCATGAGGATCGCTACCGCGCTCTGAATGAGATGAAACAGCAACGCTGCGGGCCCCGCCAGAAATGCCACTGCAAGGCTCAAGGCGAGCTGTAAGACGAGGGCCTTCACGACGAATTTCCGATCCAGATGAAACGCACTCTTAAGCGAACCCAATAAAGTTCTCGGAAGAAACCTAAAAAGAGACTCCCCTTCACGCGCAGTCGCCGGATCCCGGGGCGTTCCCACCCAACGGTGATGACCTAAGACATGCTCCACTCTAAAGTGAGTGTAGTTTACCTGAAACAAAAGGAGGATCCCGATGCCCCTCTCCCAGCCACGCCTCCGGTGAATCAATTCGTGCGCAATCGTGATCCCCATCCCCCCTGAAAGTGTCCCCACCGAAAGGGCAGAAGCCCAAAACCCCAAATCCTCAAAAGGCATCCCGCCGCTCCCCACCTGATTCAGCGCCATTGCGAGGACCAGTGTCTGAGCTGGGAGATACAACCAGAGTAAAGCGCTGGCGAACCCATGGGTAAAAGAGCTTCCTGGATAAACGCCACTATCGGATGCCTGCCCTCCAAAGTGGTCCAATATGGGGTGAAAAACGAAGACAAACAGGAACCCCGAAAACGCCCAGAGCCCCCCTTGGAGCACCCCCAACAGGGTTACGACCAGAACCAAATATGGCGAAAAAAACGGTATAAAACTCAAAATTGAGCGCAGTGGCCCCATCTTTAGACCCTCTCCATTACCTTAAGTTTAGCGCGAAACCCGCCCCCGAAGAAATGCCGTCTCCAGAATGCGATGAGCGTTCACTGAGTCTCAAACGACACAGCTCAATTACTATGGAACCCAGATCAACTTCTCCAGGAGAACCAGCTGCCCCTCCTCGCGACGAAACTCGAATGGATAAACCACCCCGTTCGTGATGGGCGGAGGAAACCCCCCGTTAGGAAGCGCCCGTTGAACCAATCTCCGCACCACGCCACCATGAGAACAGATCGCCAAACGGGCCACAGGTTGCACGCTCAAATGATCTTCGATCGCTGCCATTGCTCTCTGAACGACCGCATCCCCACTTTCACTTCCGAGGGTCACGACGTCTGCGTCACTCAAAGGAGTTGAGCGCAAACGATCGGAAAACTCCGTTCCGTACTTTCCTTCGATCTCTTGTCGAGTCAACCCCTGCACTCCCCCGAGAAAGATCTCGCGCAATCCAGCAGCAACAGCGACATTAAGCCCCAACTGAGTCGCTGGAATCTCTGCAGTCTCCCTCGCCCGGGAGAGATCCGAGCTGAGGAACCCTTCCACCTCCAGTCGCTGAAGGACCGGAATCAAGCGACGAGCCTGAGCCCTTCCCTCATCATTCAGAGGGATATCCAAGTGGCCTTGAATCCTTCCCTCCTTGTTCCAATCGGTCTGACCATGGCGAAAAACGTAAAGAATGGGTCGCGTACTCATACGTTTTTGAGTTAAATCCTTTCCCATGGCAATTCGCAAGATCGCCCGCATGGGCCACCCCGTTCTCCGAGAAAAAGCACGCGACCTCAAACCCGAGGAGCTGAAGAGTCCAGCCATCCGGCAACTCATTCAAGATATGATCGAAACCATGGAAGAGTATGGCGGGATCGGAATCGCAGCGCCCCAAGTGAGAGAACCCATTCGCCTCGCATTGATCGGATTTGACGAGGAAAACGACCGCTATGCAGAGACTGCGGCAGGGGGCCCGGGCCTATTGGTCATCGCCAATCCAAAGGTCACCGTTCTCGATCAAACACTCCAAGGGTTTTGGGAGGGCTGCCTGTCGGTTCCTGAGCTGCGCGGTTTTGTCGAACGGCCACGAAAGATTCGGGTCGATTACATGGATCAAAATGGAAAACCTCAGAGTATCGAGGCTGAGGACTTCTTGGCGACCGTTTTTCAACATGAGCTGGATCATCTCGATGGCGTTCTGTTCATCGATCGAGTGAAGACAGAGCCTGGGAAAACCAAACTAGCCTTCACCGAAGAGTTCTCCAGATACGATCTCTCCGGTGAAGACGAGGTCATGGAAGATTAACGAAAAAGGGCGAAAAGAAGAGCGTCACTCCTCGTCGGAGGTCTCTGAACGCTCTTCTTCGTGCCGCTTGAGCTCTTCAGCGAGACGCATCCGAGCTGCACGACGCTTCATCGCAGCTTCATAGCGTCTTTTTTCTTCAGGACCTTCTGCAAGCACCGGAGGGACTATACAGGGACGACCATGCTCATCCAGGGCAACAAAGGTCGCATAAGCGGTCGCAGTGTGGTGAGTCTCCCCTGTTACCGGGTTTTCTGAATCCACACGAATTCCGACCTCCATCGAGGTTCGCCCCGCATAATTCACACAGGCTTTGATGTGAACGACATTCCCTACCTTGACGGGAGCCACAAAATGGAGCGCATCAATCGAGGCGGTCACGACCACTCGCCGAGCATGTCGACCCGCTGCAATCGCTCCTGCAATGTCGATCCAGGCCATAATTTTGCCGCCAAAAATGGTACCAAGAGCATTGGCATCGCTGGGCAGAACAATCTCAGTCATAGTGACCTGAGACTCTTTAGGGGACTTTCCAGGTGATGTGGACTGTTGCTTCTTCATGGTGCTGTGCAAGGTACCCCCGAGCCCGAATCCTGCAAAAGAAAAATTCTCCTTGTCGGGCCGAAAAACCCATACCTATACTCGAAACACCGGAAGGACCTGAGGCCTACCCGGAAAGGCAGTTTTGAATCACGCCAATTGCGCGGAGAAACGGAAGTCTCCAACATGAAAAAAGATGAAACACTGACTCACGGGGCCCCTCCCTTCAGCCCAACCCTGGAAAACCCGATGGATACCCGATCAGAACAAAAAACAACCGGTATCCAACCCCAGGACCTTCATGGCGAGGCACTTCTCAATGCTGTCGCAGAACTCTCTGGGGTTGACTCACCTCTGTTTCGCTCCGGACTCCAAGATATCGTAGAAGCCGATGGCTGCGACCCCAAGGAGCTCACGCTCGAAGCCTTTCGTGAATCCCTCCTCAAATATCTGGATGAAATTCACGAGACCATGACCAAGTCCCTTTCGGAAGAAGAGCTCAACGCCCTCTCCTCTTCCGATGAAGAACCCGGCCAAAGTACCCACTGACCTCATCCAGTTGCCTTACTTTTTTGGAGCTGATTTTTCGTAGATCCCCTGAAGCTTCTCCGAGGACTCAGCTTCGATGTCCTTATGGAGAGAGTTTCCGTGCGCGTCGATTGTGACGACCACTGGGAAGTCCTTGACTCGCAGCTGCCAAATCGCCTCTGGGCTTCCGAATTGCTCAAGCCCAAAAACACCCTCGACCTCTTGAATCGACTCAGCAAGAACTTGAGCTGCGCCACCCACGGCGTGAAGATAAACACACCCAAACTTCTGACAGGCCAGGCGCGTCTTCTCACCCATTCCACCTTTTCCAATGACCGCGCGAATCCCGTGCTTTTCGATGATTCCGGCTTGGTAAGGCTCTTCACGGATCGAAGTGGTTGGCCCCGCAGCGGTCACGGTCCACTTCCCTTTCTTCTTCATCACGACTGGGCCGCAGTGATAAATGATCCCGTCCTTGAGACTCATCGGAGGATTGTTTCCTTCGTGGAGCCACTTGTGGACAGCATCGCGTCCAGTGAGGACTAACCCTGAAATCTCGACTTGATCGCCGACTTTGAGGTTACGGATTTTTTCTTCAGTAAATGGAGCTTCGAGTTTGATGACCATGAGTCTAGATCCTTTGCAGTTTCCCGATTGCTAGATTTGAAACGCCTCGACCTCTAATAGAGCCACTTCTTGATTTCGCCTTTGGTGGTCACCACAGCACCCTGGCGACGAAAAGCCCAGCACATGTAGGACACACTTACGAAGAACGAAGCAGGTAAGCGGTTCAAGGCTGCAACCTTGACACCCAACAATGTCGTCTTTCCGCCGAATCCCATCGGACCAATACCCAACTGATTGGCATCGTTGAGAACCTCTTCCTCGAGCTGAGCCAACGCAGCAATTTTATTTTTATCACCCATTTTTCGGAGGAACTGCTCCTTGGAATGAGCGTACCCCGTGCCGCGATCGCCACCGATACAAACCCCTAAAATTCCGGGGCCGCAGCCTTTTCCCTGGGCCTGCTGGACTGCATCCAGGATCACTTTCTTTACTCCGGCGAGATCTCGACCAGCACCTATTCGAGTATCGGGCAGACTGTATTGTGCACCGACATTCTCGCACCCGCCGCCTTTAAGCATCAGGCGAATGTCGAAATAGTCTTTTTTCCATGGCTCCATATGAATCACGGGTGACCCCGGCCCCACGTTGGTTCCACTATTCTTACCGGTCAGCGAATCCACTGAGTTCTGACGGAGGTAGCCTTTTTTGGTGGCAGCCATCACTGCTTTTTTGAGGAGTTTACTCAAAACTTCCGCATCCGTTTTGGCGGGATAATGGATATAGAACAGGATCGTTCCCGTATCTTGGCAAAGAGGCTGGCTCTTGACTCGTGCAAGATCGATATTCTTCTCAATAATGCACATCGCATAGTGCGCACGAGACTGATCTTGCTCGGTCCCGCGCCCCTTCTGCACAGCCTCAACCACATCTTTGGGGAGGTCCGTGGAGGTCTTACGAATGATTTCAAGAAAGGACTCAGACAACTTCTTCTGGAGGGTCGCGTTCATAATGGCGCGAACTTATGCCCTCAAAAGCCGACAAGCAACACGAAGTTGAGCCCTATCGGTTCCGCACAAGGGATCGCGCAGTTTTTTTTAAGGAGCCCCCATGAATCTGGGGAATCTTTCACTCAAGTCAACCAACACCCAGCACATGGCGCGGAGTTATCCCCCCTCTGAACACTATAGGAGCAAAGGAGAGCATTAGACGGCGGGCATCGACCTTGCTCCACCTAAAGCGCCTCCTCCGTCTTTAATGGAGGAGCTGACTTACTTCTCTCTGAGGGAATAAGGAAAAAACTCATGAGTAAAAAAGCGCTTCCAAAGTTATTTAAAAATTGGATCCCAGGCACAGGGTTCATTTTGATGATTTCCTGGCTGCTCAATACGGTCAACTCGCCCTCTCTCTCTGCTTCCAGAAACCTGGCTCAGTCCCCCCCCTCTCCATCGGAGTCGGTCGCGTCGGCGCTTCAACTCCTCGAGCAAGGTCAAGATGAAGAGGGCGCAAAAACCTACCAATGGCTCATCGGGAGGCTCCAATCACCGGAGATCAGTCCAACGCAAATCGAAGAGATCTACCGAGAAGCGAGCAAACACCCCCAACTTCTTGAACGAATCCAAGACATCCATGAGGTGCTGAAAATTGGAGTGAAGCGGCGTGCCCCGTTCGCCCCAACAAGTATCAGCCACAACCAAAAGGTCCAGTTGGATTACCTCGATAAAATCCTCACTGACGCGACCTCTCCCTCTCGATTCGGCAACACCCCCGGGCTCTATTTCGGAACACGAAAGATCCGACTGAGCAGCAAAGAAACCCTGGAACTCAGGCACCTTAAGCAGAATATTGCCGCACTCAAAGCGGGCTTTCGGGAGAGAACCTCTCATCTCAAAAAAATCATTGCTCGCGAGCTCATCCTTCAATCCATCGAAAACCAAACTCAAGAATGGATTTCGCGAATAGAGGATCTCAAGGAGGAGCAAACCACTCGCGATATAGAGCGAGCCACATTACATCAAGAGAACTGGAACCTAGTCAAAGACCTGTCCCACTCTACCTTGAGTACGATCGCATACCTCAAAGGAGGAAAAACCGGAGCAGCAACAGTCAGCTTACTGTTCTGCGTTGTGGAGGACCAGGTTCTCCGTTGGTCCCTGGGAGAAAACAGTAGGGATCGATCAAATCCCAATCCCAGTTTAATTAAGATGGCGACAGGCTGCGTACTTCAGTCTGCAATACAAACAGCGGGAAGCGGAGCAACAGTTTATGCCTCCAGACTCATTCAAGAGTCAGCACTTCCATTGCTGGCCTCTCAAGTCAGTAAGGCACTAGCCACTGGCGCCAGCGCTACTGTAATAAGTCAAATCACAGGAATATCCTCAGGCGTGACCGAGTGCACTCTCGCGCAAGAGAATTTTCCGACTCTAGCAGAGGTAGGCGCGATCGCTCAAACCCAGATTGAGCACGAATTATCGCGCTACACTACAGCACAGGGGCTCACTTCGCTCATCGCAGAAGCATGGTTGTCTCACAAGGTTTTCCAAATTCATCGCCAAGAGCAGGCACGCCATTCGGGGCATGACTCTTCACAGACCCACTCAAGTCTCCCAGCGAGGGGCCAGGTTATTCCCATTTTGGGACGAACCCCTAGCACTCGGGATAATCATCAATTTATTTCTTTGATGCAAAATCCTAATCTCATCCGACAACAAAAGCTGCGCTTTTTTGAAGTGGAAAACTCCGTTCTCAAGGCACTCAACGACAAAGTCTTCAAGAGCAAAGACATCTCAGAAATCTTAGAGAACCGTTGGCGATCCATCCTACTCAGACACCTTAAGTCCGATCCCACACTCATTCGTCAGGTCCGCGCGCAATACGAAGATTACAAGAGCTTTAGATACGCCTTTGAAGTTCATCCCGAACTCGAGTCTCGCTTTGCACAAGCCTACGAACGGGCAACCCAAGAATTCAAAACCCAACTGGAGAACTCTGAGTATGCGAAGACTTATCAATCCTTTAGTGGCTCCTTAGCCGACCCTGCGCGTTGGCACATGGCAGGAGTGGGCAACACCCCTGATGAAGCTGGCGCGACCTGTCGATATGCACGGACTCTAAACTCAGGCGATGAAGTATCCCTGAGGTCTTTTGAACACGCTCTCCCTTGGATTCGGACCCAGGCCGTTCAAGCAGAGGTCCTGAGGAAAAAGTGGATTAAAAGTCTCAGCAAGGAGGAGAAACAAGTCCTTCTCCAGAAAGAGTTAGGAACTCCCGCTGTTCCTGTAGACGGGGCTTTTGAGCTCATTAGGAAAGTAGACTTCGCAAACTTCGAAGCAGGAATTGAAGATTTAGGAAAACGAATTACCAAAAGATTTGGAGTTCAACTCACCAGCGAGCAGCTCCGAGTTTTTCATGCTTATTCAAAGTCAGTTGACTCGTTTTCGGCTGGCGTCTTGATTCCCGAGCGACAAAGTAATGACTTGAGTCCCGCTCAGAACGGAATCATATCTGCTGACTTTGCAGGCCAGGGGGGACGAAACCTCGGAGAAACTGCCCTTGCTCTTGCAAGAACCTCCAGCGCTGCAAAAAAGGCAGATACTCAAGCCATTATTGTGGAATCCAGAGAAGCACTCCGTCGAGCTTCGGAGCGAATGTACCTCTTAAATGACCACTATCGCGAGGCCCTGCAGCGTACGGTTGGTAAAGAAGCCGTTAAGCGCCTCACCTTCTCCGGGGATGATGGAATATTTCTCCCGGAGGCCGATTGGAAGCGAAAGGATCGACTCAACCTCCTCTCTCACCTGATCGAAATCTCGCCGAATCCATCCCAATTTCGACTCACTTGGGTGCCCACCACTTACCCCGACGGAAGTACCATTCCTGCCGCCATCCGATCACGACTGGTCAATCAGGCTGAATCTGTCGAAAAGAATGTTCGATCCCACTTGGAATCTCATTTGCCACGCAAGACTCTTCAAGGAACGACGATTCTCATCGAGTTTCGTCCGTCCTCACCAAGAAGCATGGAGTCGGGGGAGTATTCTGTCTTGATTGGAGTTCAATCCGAACTCTCCGCGAAAGCGAACCTCCAAACGACCACCCAAAAACTGCTTCGTCATGCTCTGGATGAACTTGCCGGGGACTCTCCTCGAGAAACACTCATCCTAGGGGAAACGCTCGTAACAGAGGAACGATCACAAACTGTCAGTCTCCCTCAGTGAGACTGAATCACAAGGACACTCGAGTTGACCACACCTGTGCCGCTCGCCCCTTGGGTGTAGAGCGGATAAATGCGATAGTCCGTTCCCATATCATCAATCTCTCGCGCTATCGTCTCCATGAAAAGGGCCCTGATTCCCGAGTCACCTGTCCGACCATAACGAGCAAGATCAACCGCAACTCTCGATGAAACATCGGAGTAGGTGCTCGATGTCGCCAAAGATTGATACCTTCCAACGAGATAATAAACCTCTGCAGAAGTCAGATCCGCTAAATTCACCCAGATCCCTGCCTTGCACAATGAGGCGTTGGGAGAACCAGAAGTCTTACTCAGCTTTACGGTATAAGATGCCTCGTTCGTTAACTGTGAATCTGTTAGGGTCGCCCGAGCATGGTTAACCGTATTGGCACCTCCAGTCGAAGTGACAAGGGACGATGAAACCACGGATGTCCCCGCATACAATCCAGCCCTGACTGAGGTCGACTTATCTGATGCAAAAACCGCTTCAAACTCCCATGCAGGCACCGCTGTACTTCTTCCTTGAGAGTTCCAGACTGCACTGTCTCTGGTCCAGATTCGAAAATAATCCGAAGTAGGAGCTGTGCCTTGAGTTCCACCCGTAGTGGCTGCAGCAACAATAAAAGATCCACTAACTGAAGTGAGGGCCCCCTTCGTCCCCGAGCTTACGACCTCCGTCTTTCCCAGACTGCGCGAATGCCAGTTCTGAGGAATAGTGATGTTGAAATTTTTACTCAACAGCTGGAGGCGGCGCCTTCCCATTGGTTTCGTAATGCTGATGCGGATGAGCTTTATTTTGTACACGCTGGAGATGGAGAGCTGGATACCGACTTTGGTCGCCTTCGATACCGCACAGGAGATTACCTCCTGATTCCTCGTGGAACTGTATACCGAATGGAACCTGCCTCTCGAACTTGGTTGCTCGGTATGCAAGCGTTCAGCGAGTTCCGATTTCCGGATCGAGGAATGATTGGTCAACATGCGCTTTTTGATCCCGCAGTCCTCCGAACTCCAGAACCGGACGCTGCGCGAATTCATGAGCAACTCCACACTGTGAAGTCGGGTGAGGAATTTGAACTTCAAGTTCTGCGAATGGGCGAAATCACGCGAGTGTTTTACCCGACTCCACCAATCACCACGATGGGCTGGAAGGGAACACTCAGTGTGCTTGCACTCAATGTAGATGATATCCGCCCCATTTCGAGCGACCGATACCACCTTCCGCCTTCTGCCCATACCACCTTCCTGGCGGATGGATTCGTCGTCTGTTCATTCCTGCCTCGCCCACTTGAAAATGGTGACCCTGGAGCGATGAAGGTCCCCTTTTACCACTCTAATATCGATTTCGACGAAGTGCTTTTTTACCATGCGGGGGACTTTTTTAGCCGCAAAGGAATCGCCCCAGGAATGCTGACCTTTCACCCACTAGGGATTCACCACGGACCACAACCCGGAGCAGAAGAACGGACCTCAAAACTCACTCACTATTGGGAAAGCTGGAGAAATTAATGATAACCTCACAAAACCCAACTGGGCTCGCTGGAATTCAGTTCATTGAATTCGCCTCTCCACACCCTGATCAATTGCATGACCTTTTTCTACAGCTTGGATTTTCACACGTCATGGTTCACTCCACGCGGAAGATCGACCTATACCGTCAACACTCTATTGCTTTTTTGATCAATCGCGAGCCAATGACCTTTGCGAATGACTTCAGTCAAAAGCACGGCCCCTCTCTTTGCTCTATGGGGTGGAGAATTGAATCTGCAGCTCAGGCCTTCTCTACTACAATAGAGCGAGGACCAAGCGCCAGTAAGTGTCGAGATTACGACCGTCTCGCTGCGATCGAAGGTGTTGGCGGCTCAAATATTTACTTCTGTGATACTCATGAAGCAGGCAGTCCTCAATTCTACCTCTCACTCGGATTTCGAGAGCTCACTCAGCCGAATCTCGTTCCCGATAAAGGGTTTTTAGCGATCGACCACCTCACGAATAATGTTGAGAAGGGTGAGATGGGCCGCTGGGCAAGCTTCTATAAATCGATCTTTGGTTTTACAGAAGTTCGATATTTTGACATTCGCGGAGCGAAGACCGGACTCACTTCCTATGCTTTACGTTCTCCCGATGGCAGTTTTTGTATTCCGATCAATGAAGGCACAGAGGCCAAATCGCAAATCAATGAATACCTCGAAGAATATCGAGGAGCCGGTGTTCAACATCTAGCATTCCTAACAGAGGACATTCTCGGCTCTCTAGGAAAGCTCGAGGGCAGCGCAATCCAAACTCTGGATATTGATTCTGAATATTACCAGGACATCTTTACGAAGATCCCAGGGGTGACTGAAGACCATCGTGAGATTCAGCAAAGAAATGTACTCATCGATGGTGACAACGAAGGTTACCTCCTTCAAATCTTTACCAAGAACCTCATCGGTCCAATATTCATCGAAATCATTCAAAGGAAGAATCATCTGAGCTTTGGTGAGGGTAACTTTGGAGCTCTTTTCCGATCGATTGAGAGGGATCAAATGAAAAGAGGTTACCTGAAATGAGTTGGATGGATCGTCCACTTCGAAAATTTTCGGAGAAAGAGCAGGACACCTGGCGCATGCTTTACGAACGTCAGACTCCATTACGGTCTCAGCAGATTCATCCTCTCTTTGAGCGAGGTCTCGATCTTCTTGGCTTCTCACCCAATCAAATACCCGACCTCGAAGAAACCAACCAAAAACTGAGTCGATTAACTGGCTTTAGAGGTGTCGTAGTTGATGGATTAGAAGGACATGAAGGGTTCTATACCCTTCTTTCGCAACGTCAGTTCCCGATCGGAGATTTCATCCGAGACCAACAGGATCTCAATTACACTCCGGCTCCGGATGTCTTCCATGATCTTTATGGGCACATCCCCTTCTATACAGACCCCCTCTATGCTGATGCCTGCCAAGACATCGGTCAGCGCGTTCTTAAATATCGCGGTCAAAGTAAAATCATCCAGCAATGGGAGAGATTCTTCTGGTTTACTTTTGAGTTTGCACTGATCCGACGCCCAGAGGGTCTTCGCATATTTGGTGCAGGAATCGCATCGTCTTACGGGGAATGTGCCTATGCACTCGATCCTATCCACGGTCCAGAGAAAGTACCTTTCGATATCGAGGCCATCCGAAACCAAGAGTTCAGAATTGACCAAATGCAGAAGAAACTCTTTGTTTTGGACTCGGAGGCACAGCTCTACTCTTCGATGGATTCGTTTGAACGCGGCCTCAACAAAGAGCGTTAAGAGAGGTACTTGACCCAGCCTCCTGAGAGAGGCACGACAGGATCATGGCTCACTCAGGCTCCCTTCCACCCACATTCAAAATCCCCCATCTTGTCCTGACCACCCACGGCACCTGGTTGGCAGATGGCGAGGAAATCACACACGAGCGAACCAGACAGCTTTTGTTTCGCAGCATTTTTCGCCAAGAGCCACATCAAGATCTCGTGATTCGAGTTGGGAAAGAGCAACTTCCCTTTACTGCCGAGGATACTGCCTATTTTATCCTAGCCATCAGTGGTTCGCCCGAGGCTGGATTCGAAGTGAAGACTTCAGAGGGGGAATGGGTTGCTCTTGATCCTCGCACATTGAAATATCAAACTTCCGACCCATCCCATCGCCTAATTTGCACAATCCTCACGCATAATGATGGCCGCAGTGAGGAGGCTCGATTTTTGTCGGCCCCTTACCATGCTCTCCTGATGCACTGTGAAGAGTCCCACGCCCCGGGGTCGAATACAGAGATCCGGTACCACTTGATGATTCAGGGCAAGGAGTTCGTTCTGGGCTGAGTCGCTCCGATGAGTGTTCGGAGCAAATGAGCCACTCCTGTATCAGCTATCTGAACAACTCGAACTAAGCGTATGTCCTGCTGCCGTGGCCGATTCCTGAATGATCACGGAGAGCCCAGAGATATCATCTGGAGTATTATCCAGCTGGACAAGTAACTCCTGGAGCCAATCACATAGGACTACTTCTGTGGCACTCAAATCTGCAGCAGACGCTCGTGCTAGCATGCCTTGAGAAAAAGCTCGCGCTACAGCCTCACCGCTGGGGTTGATACTCAAGGCATCTGCGCTTTTGAGAAGATCTCCGAGCTTTACCATGAGACTCAGTACTGCTCCCTGCCCGTGAGACTCAGACACTTGAGCGGCCAGAAGCGATTCAAACCCACCCACCAGAATGTCTGCGATTGCTTGATCGATCTGAGCCGAAGTAATTCCTGCCTCATCCAACGCAGCCCAAGAACTGGCAAGCAGCCTTCCCGCTAGATCCTGTATCTCGCTTGGAGTAGACGCACTTGCGACTCCTGAGGAGATTCCGTTTTCGATCAGTCCAGATTGAATCGCGTTCACGATCAGCACGATCTCACTTTCGTCCAAATCCGCTGCCTCTCTGACAGTATCATCTGCAAGAAGCTGAATCATGATCTCAGCAATCTTGGCGAGAACTCCAGGAGCACCCGCTCCTCCCCCTGCCGAAGCAAGACTCGATTTGCGAGCCCCAATCTCGTCAGCGGCTCCTTTGGAAACCGCCTTGAGGTAATCTTTCACTCGGTCCTCATCTGAGCGCTCTGCACTCGCAGCAAGGGCTTCTCCCGCACCACCCCAACGGCTCGCACGCAGATCATCCAAGGAAAGGTCCCCTTCAGCCTGCGCTGCCGCTGCTATCGCTGCGGCGTCTTCGGGGGAGATCCCGTATTCTGTGAGAGCAGCCTCCATGTCCTGCGACACAGCAAGTCCAATCATGCGCAGAGCCAGATCTTCCTCGCTGATTTCATCCCCACTTTGTCCCGGATCCACAAAAGGAGAGCAAGCCGGTGCAGTAACGAACAGAGCCAAAACTGCAAACACCGCACTGATTTTTCCCCGAAGCCAGGCAAGTGAGTTCCACTGAGCATTCGAGAGCACAGACGAGCTCGGATTCTTCATCCTCTTCATTTTGCCAGAGCAGAAGCTGGGGCGCAAAGCCAAGGTTTTGGCGTGCGCTCCTGCTAAGTGTGTCAGGAGAGACGCCGGGAAGATTTGGGAGGAGTTTGAAAGTCGTAGTCGCGGTGCCTGAATGGCGTCGACGGATTAGGATCCCGCGAGCACCCCTTATGCCCGAAATTCTACTGATCTCCCAGCATGCGGGTCTGAAAGCACTTTTTTCTACCTGTGATGAGAACCTGTGGATTCCCTTCACCTCAGTTAAATGACGAGCCCCCTGTATATTGACTCTGAGATGGGGCCCCCCTTAAGCAGCGCAGGACTTGCTGCCGATTTCGTCAAAAATCCGAAAAAAAAGTGCTTTCGACCCCACATGCTGTGCAATCAACTGACTTCAAAATAGCAATAACGGTGCTCTCAGCAAGTGAGCGGCCCCTAGAATACTATTTAAACTCATTTAAAAACTCGAGCTGGCCCCACCGCCCCCAAACTTTCCGTCCCCGCTTTTCATGGATGTGCTCTGACCTAAGGATACCCCCGAGGTTTGATCGTTCTCGCGCTTTGTGGGGGTTTTCTTTTTGGTGGCTGAGCGATCACGAAGTCCGGCCACTGCCACTCCGATGACTTGAATGATCAACGGGGCAAAAAAGTACAGCACTGCCAACTGCCGCATCGAGAGTGTCGTAGATTCGGGATCGAGCCTTTTTTCGCCGATCAACCAAATCGGGACAAACGCGAGAGCCGAAAAGAGCGCAGGAATTCCAATCAAACTGGGAAGATATAATCTAAAGACCCACGGACTTCCTCCCTCCCCAAGAATCCCTCGCAGGGTAAAGCTCAATAAAATGAGGCCGACCCCCATCACCAGCGGAGTAAGGATCCAAATCAACCGTCGCTTGAAGCCGTTGAAATTCTTGAGCTTGCGTTGGCCGATCCACAGGATCAGTCCAGATGGGAGCAGCGAAAACAATATCCCGTATAGGTAGACCCCTACCAACTGAATGGGCGACCACCAGTCAAAATCGAAGAAGCGATCTAAGAGACCAAAAACTCGAACGGATAAAGAATGTGCAGAGGTCCCTTCCGAAAACAAATGCCGAACGCATGTTTTTTGGCTGGCATGACGAAGCTCGTACTCCGCTTCGGACTCCCGAAATGGGTGATCGCCAAAACAACTCGCACTCACCCACTTTGCCAAATCAAACCAATCCCTTTCGATGGGTTCCTTAAAATCCGGGTGACTGATCTGAATCCCGTTGTGAAAGACCATCACAGTCGAAGCTGAAATCCAAAATACCACTCGAACGGATGACAAACGCGAATCTTGAGCACGCAATTTCTCGAAGAAAGGAGAACAAGCGTCACTGCCTACCCAACCCCTCTCGATCGAAACTAATGCCGCTGACTCCTCAGCAACGAGTCCCTCTATCTCGAGCTGCTGGATTCGTGCCTCAAAAAGGTCTTCGCCCCCGGAGTGCTTGGGGACCGTAAGCTCCTGAATCCAGCTCTGATCTGAAGTGGCTGCTGCTGCTGCTTAGGAGGAGCTCACCAAAAACAACCCAAGAAAAACACAGTCAGAAAAAAAGCGACTTAATCCGAGGAGAAGTTTCTTCATTTCATCAGGATAACGAAAGAAACCAAACTTGGCACGTCTTCTGAGTGCCCTTGTTTCGCTCGACCACTCCCCGTCACAGCTCCACTGACTTTTATCCGTGTCCACCCATGAGGAAAGGCTGACTCAGATCTGAGAGATCTCGAATCTGAGTATTTCGCTCGAAAAACTCCCGTGCGGTTTTCCAGAGGTCATCAGTGTCTTCGATCGAGAAGACGGCCTTCCGAAAAGCACTGCTCCCCGGAAACCCAGCCGAATACCACGCCAAGAATTTACGCGAATGAAGGAGAGCTCCCCGTGGATTGAACGACTCCTCAAGTAAGACTCTCTGCTGATCCAAGAGTCTCAAATACTCTGGAACAGTGGGCTTATTGTAGCCCTCACCTTTCCAAAGTCGAGCCGCCTGATCAAAGATGAATGGGTTTTTGAGAGCCCCCCTGCCAATCATCACTGCATCCACGCCATAGGTTTTGAGGCGCTCGACCGCGAGCTCGGGCGTGATGATATCTCCGTTTCCGATGATTGGGAGCGGACTTTTGGCCTTAATGTTACCGATAAACTCCCAATCCGCCTCACCGCTATATCCTTGCGCACGCGTGCGTCCATGAATCGCAACCCAGCGCACGCCTGCATCTGCAGCCACCTGAACGATCTCAAGTGCATTACGAGATTGAGCGTCCCAGCCCGTTCGAATCTTAATCGTCACGGGGATCTTCACGGACTCAACCATTCGCTTGAGGGTCACAGCAAGCTGCGCAGGATTCTTGCACATTGCAGATCCCGCTCCTTTGCCTACAACCTTCGGGACAGGACAACCCATATTGAGGTCGACAAAGTCCGCTCCCAAGCGCTCCACAAACTGGCAAGCTTTCACGAGATTGTCTGTGTCCTCACCAAAGATCTGAAGCCCACCTGTCCGCTCCTCTTCGTGGAACTTGAGCAGCTCGAGCGTCTTCTGACCCCCGTATTCGATTCCGTTTGCTGAGACGAGCTCGGAGATGACGACTGAACTTCCCGCCCGGCGGATCAACCGACGAAACGGCGAGTTGGTGATCCCGGCCATGGGAGCAAGAACGAAAGGATGATCAATCTGAAAGGGACCCAGTTTGTGAAGTTTCATAAGCGCGCTCGCCGTATAGGCCTGAGGGGAAAAAAACGCAAGAAGACCAGAAGTCTCAGACGATTCGACCTCTCTACTTTTTGCAGCAATGAATCGAGTAAAACACCTCAGCCCTAGCTAAACCCCCATCACTGTTCTTGCACCCCACAAGCCAACTCCGGTTATCGTCCGGATCCTTCCCATTCATCACCAAGACGGTATTTTGAGCACGACATCCACCGCCCCCTCCCAGGATTTCCTCTTCCGAGTTGCAACTGACCTTTGCAGGACTCTCATTACTCGGTTGGGGTACTGTCCCCGTACGCCATTCACAGTCGTAGTAAACATTCCCCCGCGTATCATTATCAGTTCCGAGTCCCGGCGTTGCTCCCAACTTCAATCGATTCACCCGAAGTCGGCTCCAGTCATAAGGATGCTGCCCCAAAAACGCCTCGGGCTTCTTTTGGTCCTCCTTAGCTGGATCGTCCCGCAAGTCATAGATTTCAGTCCAAGCCCCTCCTCCTAGCTCCGTGAATGCAAGCCCCTGAGCAGGGGGCCCTTGATTAAAACTGAGGCTCTCTCGGGTCAGAATGGCCTTAGCTGCCACGAGCTGAGTCCCCCACCGGGTCCCAGTCACATCGATCCACTTCAGAAACCTCACTGGGGCCAAGCTCGCAAACGAGAAGTTCGAGACTGTGATCCCATTTAAGAATCCATCAAACACGTTTTCACGGAGAAAGAGCCAAGTATTCCCCACCAAGAGAGATCCGATCTGGACTTGCCAATTCCTTCCATCCCCCGCTCCCTCCACGCGGATTGCAGTCTGCGCTGTTGCATCCCCGGTTCGTGGCGTCGATCCCTCAAAAAGTCCGTCATTTCCCAAGATCACATTTCGACTCACCTGCGTGCCGTCGTAAGCAAAACGAGCCTGTGTTTTTCGGATCACGACTCCTCGGTCAAATCGGGAAACTCGATTTTCTACGACCGATGAACCTTCGTGGATGATGACCCCCACGGTTAAGGGGGTCAACTGTCCCAATCTCTCCACAAGATTCTGGCTCACAAATGAGGGGGACCCCGCAGCATTGATTCCAATGGTGCAATCGTACACTTTGTTTCCCAGAATCTGAACTTGCGGATCCGTCCTCAACGGGGAGTTTGCTTTTTCGACTCCAATCCCCTGAATCAGTCCTCCTCCGGTACAAGCGATGGAGTTATCACTGACGACCGTCGTCTTACCCCTCCCCTCAACCGAGACAGCACTCGTCATGAACGTTGCGACAGCTGTAAAGATATCAATCAGAAGATTCCCGGAGGATCCAGGAGCCTTGAGTGACACTTGGTTGGATTGAATCCGGACCTGATCAATTACAGCGCAAGCTGGAGCAGACTGAGTCAAATTAAGAGGGGAAACAACCGGACTCTCCTGGCACCTCACACTCAACGCATCAAACTGACTTCTGACGTGATTACCTGAAAGAGATACTCGCTCGATTTTTCCGGCAGAACCAAAAACCAGGAAACCACGAAAAAAGCCATCCACGTAGTTGTCTTTCACTAAAATATCACGGAGAGATCCATTGGGACCTGTTTGAAGCTTCAGTGCCACGCCTGAGAAATTATCGCGATCCGTATCAAATCGATTACCCATGATTCGCACTCGTTCCAAACTTCCCACGATGGTCGAATTCACAGGGTGCTTATTCCGAACCACTCCGTTGTC
>Ga0169931_10004098_pt1 | contig 22825 bp, 18 predicted proteins | sample Kivu_15m_20L_FD_129675 | JGI IMG/M metagenome (GOLD analysis project Ga0169931, IMG submission 129675) | Freshwater microbial communities from Lake Kivu, Western Province, Rwanda to study Microbial Dark Matter (Phase II) - Kivu_15m_20L... | ecosystem: Environmental > Aquatic > Freshwater > Lake...
AAGTGTCGTGCCGCCAGCCAACGTCGGGCGCGGCGAGCAGAATCGCTGGCTGGTGTTCGTCGGGCACCACTCACGTGATGAACACTGACTGTCGGCACTGCACGCAGAGCCAAGTGTTCGGGTACAAGTCGTATTCCCACCCGTCACCGTCGTACCGATGTAACCCTCCGCACAGGAGCACTCCCAGCTACCCGCCGTGTTGGTGCACACGTTGTTCGCCGCCGTACAAACCGAACCCGCAGGAACACACTCGTTCGTGTCGGCGCACGTGGGCGCCGTGCCCCAGCTGCCCGTCGCGCTGCAGGTGAGCGTGGCCGAGCCGCTGAGCGTGTACCCGCTGGTGCAGCTGTACGAAGCGGAGCTATCCAGGTTGGTCGTGGTGAACGTGCGCGTGCCGTTGGTCACCGTGGGTGGCGTGCCGCAGTCAATGGGCGTGCACACCGCCGCACTACCCGACCAGCTACCCGACGCGTCGCAAATGCGCGACGACGAGCCCGATGTAAGAACGTAGCCGCTGTTGCAGCTGTACGTCGCCGTCGCGCCAAAAGTAATTCCGCCCGGCGTACTCACCGACCCGTTCGCAGGGCTATCCAGCGTTCCACAATCCACCGGCGCGCAGCCGGGCGCTACACCCGACCACAGTCCCGTTGCCAGACAGGTGCGGGTGGCAGCGCCATCCAACTGATACCCCTCGGCGCACGCATACGTTGCCACGTCGCCGTACTCCACGCCGGTCGGGGTACTCACCGACCCATTTGCCGGACTGCTCAGTGCGCCACACGACACCACCACACAGCTGGGCGCAGCGGTCCACGTGCCTGTCGCTGTGCACGTGCTACTGGCAGACCCCGTGAGGGTGTACCCCTCGGCGCAGGCATAGCTGGCCGAGTTGCCCAACGTCGTATCCAGATACGTGCGTTCGCCATTCTCAATCACCGGTGGCTCACCACAATCCACTGGCGCACAGCTCGGCGGCGCGCCCGACCATAGGCCCGTGTCACTACAGCTGCGCGTGGCGCTTCCCGAAAGCACATAACCAGGATCACAGGCATACCCAGCAACGGCTCCCCGCAAAGTGCCTTCGGACAGGTCCACCGAGCCATTCGCGGGGTTCGCCAATCCGCCACAATCCACCGGAGTGCACACCGCCGCATCACCCGACCAGCTGCCAGACGCATCGCAAATGCGCGACGACGAGCCAGCTGCGAGCACATAACCCGCATCGCACACATACTCGGCCACGCCACCAAATTGGGTCGAGCTTACCGACACCAGCGTCGTGTTCGCCGGTGCCGTTGGCACCTCGCCGCAGCTCACAGGCTCGCATACGCCGTCCACCACGCGATAGCCCTCGGGCAATACCCCTTCGTCGACGCTGCCGTCGCAGTCGTTGTCCAGGCCGTCACAGACCTCGGCCACAGGGATGGCAAAGGCGATACAACGTTCCTCGCCCTCCACACACTGGGTGCGACCCGGTGCACACACCCCCTCGGAACCGGTGCTGCAGTCATCGCCCAAACCTGCGATGTTGTCGTCCGCTAGACCGTCACAATCGTTGTCGACTCCGTCGCAGACCTCAACAGCGTCGATATTTACCGTAAAATCGTCATCGTTACAGTCCAAACCGCGACATCCCGAGCCAACACCAAAACCGTCTTCGTCGCCGTCTGCACAATAATCGACCGGCAAACACCGACCTTCGGCTTCATCCCCTTCAAGCGTGACCAGCGTACAGTCAAAGTCCTCGGCACATTCATCGGCCTCTACACACACGTCGGAACACAAACCCGCAACGCCGTCGCCAGCCAACGTGACGCATACACCACTCGCACATTCCGTATCGGCTGTGCAGGGCGTACCCAGCTCGGCGCCAGCATCCGGGCTCACGTCAGCGACGTCCGAAGGGTCGCCCGCATCCAGATCATCACCCGAACCATCGAGGGCGGCATCCTCAGCGGCATCCCCGGTTGTGCCGTCCACGCCCGTTTCGACGTCCACGCCCGTTTCGACGTCCACGCCCGTCTCGACGTCCACGCCCGTCTCGACGTCCACGCCCGAATCATCTTCCATACCCGAATCGACGTCTATCGGCTCGGCTGTGTCCGCGCCGACATCAGGCTGGGTGTTATCGCCCCCATCGAACAATTCGGGCGACTCGGCGCAACGCCCTGCCCACAGCGCCACGCTCAAAAGAAGAATCGTACGCGTCCACATCGAAAGTTGACTCATGACTCACCGTGCCTGTGCAATAGCTGCCTGCTCCTCGCCGACCCCGGCGGCATAGCACGCGCACGCTCCCCTGCCAAGCCAAAGGGCAGATCGACGCCCCGTTCAGGTGTTCGTGAGCACTCCCGGCCCCCCCTCAGCGCACCCCCAAATAGAAGCCTCTCTCGAATGAGATTTTCCTTACGCGAGGTGCGCTCTTTCAAGTGCCTGATATTAAAACACATTTTCAGTGACCCCGACAGGAATTGAACCTGTGGCCTGCGGATTAGGAATCCGCCGCTCTATCCAACTGAGCTACGAGGTCTGGTAAGCAGCAGGTTGCATGGTGTAGCCTGATGCCGAGGTTTCAATAGGTCAACACCGAGTGCAGGTTGCGGTTGCCCAGGCGCGAGCGCCCGTCCAGAAAACTGAGCTCCATCAGGAAGGTGATTTCGTGCAGAATCGCGCCGCATGACTCCACCAGCTCGCACGCGGCTGCTGCCGTGCCACCGGTCGCGAGCACGTCGTCCACCAGCACCACCTTCTCGCCCTTCGACAGCGCGTCGGCGTGCATGGTGAGCGTGTCGGTGCCGTACTCCAGCGCGTAGGTCACGCTGCGCGTGGCTCGCGGCAGCTTGCCGGGCTTGCGAATCAGCGAGAAACCTACCCCCAGCTCATGCGCCAGCGGCGCGCCCAGAATAAAGCCGCGCGACTCAATGCCCACTACCTGCGATACGTCCGCCGAGCGGTAGCGGTCGGCCAGATGCTTCACAAACTCCTGAAAGAGCGGGCCATTCGACAGCATGGGCGTGATGTCCTTGAAGATGATTCCCGGCTTCGGAAAATCGGGGACGTCCTGAATGGCAGCACGGATTCGCTCGGGCAGGCTCATGACACTCACTGCGGCAAAAATGGAAAGGGCCAGCGTGTGCTAGCCCAATCACAAGCGGGTTTCCAGCGTCAAGACGTGTACCCGACTTTCGTTCGACGAGCCGTGCCCGTCAGGCAACCTCAGCGACGGCGACGACGCGCAGCAAAGGCCAGCGCAAGGGCGGCCAGCACCGGAGCCAGACCCGAATAGGTGCCGCGCGCGGCCGAGCACGAGTCGCTGCCGGTGCCGCGGCCATCGAGCTCGCCGTCGTTGGTGCCGTCGGTGTTGCCGTCGCCGTCCACCGAAGGATCACCACCGGCGCTCAGGTCACAGGTGTAGCTGGCCGGGCAAATGCCTGCGGTCGCTGCCGTGTCGTTCAGGCACACCGACAGCGTGCCGCCAGCGCCATCGCCCACATCGAAGCATGACGTGTTGCCGGGGCACTCCGAGCCAGCGCAATCCAGCACGCAAACGTTGCCTGTGCCCAGGTTCACACAGAGGCCGTCGCCGCAGTCGGCGTCGCTGCCGCAGCTGTCGCAGACCACACAATCGTCGCCGCCGCCGGTGCCGCCATCCGGGGTGCCCGTGTCGCCCGAGGCCACACAGTCACCCGTGCGCGGGTTACAGGTCTCGCCGGCGTCACACACCACACCATCACAGGGGTCAGCGGGCGCGGCTTCTTCGCAGGTGAACGACGACGGACAGACGCCAGCGGTAGCCGCGTTGGCGTTCAGACAACCGTTGAATGTACCGCCGCCCTGATCCTGCAGCTGGAAGCACTCGGTGTTGTCGCCGGGGCAGTCTGTGCCGCCATCGCAGCTGATGATGCACACGCCGTTCACGCCGTCGAAGCTGGCGCACACGCCACCGCCGCACTCGGCATCCGACGAGCACGACGCGCACACCAGACACTCGCCGCTGGAGCCGCCGCCAACGCATCGACCGGTAGCGGGATCGCAGGTCTCGCCAGCGTCGCACACCACATTTTCGCACAGGTCGGTGCTGCCTCCGTCGGTGCAAACGTAGTCGTCGGGGCAAATGTTACCCTGCGCCGACTCGGGGTTCAGACACACCGCGAAGTTCTCGCCGGGCACCTGGAAGCACTGCGTGTCACCAGGGCAGTCAGCAGGGCCGTTGCAGATGGCGGTGCAGAACGACGGGCGTCCCGGGATGCCCGCGCAAATGAACGCGCTGCCGCCGCAGTCGTCGGCAGTCTCGCAGGTGGCGCAGATTGAGCAGTCTGCCTGCCGGACGCACTCACCTGCCGTGCACACCTCGCCGCCCGAGCAGTCGGCGTCGCTTTCGCACGGTGGCTCAATGCAGTCGCCTGTCACGGTGTTGCACTCCAGGCCATCGGCGCAGTCCGCGTTGGTTTCGCAGGGCGGCAGTACGCAGACCGACGAGATGCACTCTTCGCCGGGGTCGCAGTCCGCGTCGCTTGAGCAGGCGCAGTCCTGCGGGTACAGCGCGCACACGCCAGCTTCGTCGTCCGGGTGCAGCGAGCGGCCTTCGACGCCAAAGTACGTGGCCTGCATGGTTGCGCCGCGCACGGTGGTGTGGTCAAGACCCAGCCAGTGGCCCTGTTCATGCACCGTCACCGCAAGCAGGTCGGTCGTGCCGCCGCTGCCGGTGGTGCTGTAGGTGTGGTTGACTCCGTTGAACACCATGTCAGCGGTCAGGTTCGTGCAGCCGCCACGACCGTCGGGTGCGAAGGTCGTGAGCGTCACCGCGAGCACGAACGAGCCGTCGCCCAGGTTCGAGGGCCAGGTGGTCTCGCGGAACGAGAAGATGTTCTGGCGGTTACGGTTGTCCTCGGCCACGCCAGTGGTCAGTCCCGCCTCGGTTGCACGCCACGCCGAGCAGCAGGGACGCTCCCACTCGTCAAAACCGTCGGCGAACACTCCACGTACGGTTTCGAGGTTGATGCGGGAGTACCCGTTCTCATTGACGTGGTACTGGCTGGGATTCGTGGACCACGTGGGCTCGCAGTCTGCGATCGGCTCCCAGGCAAAAGCGGTCGAAGAAGCCGTCGCGGCAGCGGCGCCGGTAATCAGGGCAGCAAGAACTCGCATATTCATCGGGATTCCTCCGCCGCGGCGCGCACTTCGTTCTCGAGAGAATCGAGCGACTGAAACTCCAGCGTCATCTCCGTAATCTCAGGGCTTCCTTCGATGGAGTCGTCATAAATCTCGACCCCTCGCAGATCGCGCACCAGCAGGCTCTCGCCCGGCCACATGGTGAGCGGGTGCAGACGCAGTGAGCTTGCGGGAACGCCCACCAGGCCATCGCTGTCCTGATCGATGATGGCAAACTTGGACTGCGCGAGCGCCGTCAGGAACAGGCCACCCTCTTCGCCAACGCGCAGAAACACCACCGCGTGCTCGTTCATGGTGAACGTGGCGTCGCCGGGAATGCGCTCGATCACGCCATCCAGCTGCCCACCCCACTGCGTGAACGAGACGGTGCCGGTGACACCGCCCTTCAGGCTCTCTTCGACCGCCAGCGTCCAGCGGGTGGTGATGTGCCCGTTGCTCTCGTCCAGATAGACGTCAGCGTCCACAATGCGGCCTCGGACCACGACGTCGCTGTGTTGGGTAAGGGCCGAAACGTCGGCGTATCGCATGGTGGCGGCCTGCGCCGAGGGCGCGGCAAGCCACAAAAACGATGCGACGGCTGCAAAAACAACCGGGCGAAGAACAGTGAAAACCATCGTTCGATGTTCCTTGGAGAAAGGTGCCTGATGTGCCGGCAACCGGGAAAATTCCGACTGCGCCTTCATAGTGAACCTCCCAACTCTTTACAATCGCCCGATCCTGTACAAACACGCCGCGCCGCGTTTTGCCGGTGATCTGCCCCCGAACATGGCCCCTCTGTGCGACGAACCATTGCTGCCACCTGCGCCCTGCTCGCCGTCTGTGTGCTCGTCGCGGTCGCCATCTGGCGCTGGAGTGTGGCTCCCGGCGACAGCCGCGAAGCGCGCATGCGCGAGCTGGTGAATCTGGAAGGCAACCCGCGACCTGACACCGCCGCCCGCCATGTGCGTGTGGTCGCGCTGGACGTCGCGCTCGCCGTCAAGTGGCCCGGCAACAACGGTTTCTGGCCCGACGACGACGCCATGTACGACTCCATTCGTCAGCTCGGCCAGCGCCTGTACAACACCCAGGCCGACGTCCTCGTGCTGTTCAACACCCCGTTTGCCGGAGCCCGCGTGCGCGACATCGCCGTCGGTGAGCTGCTCGCCGTCGAGACCGCGAGGCCCTGGCGCGTCGAGTCCACCTCGTGGAACCGCAGCTGGTCGGCGCTCGGCGGTCCGCTTCCGGCGCAGCAGGTCGGCCAGATCGACGCCGGAGTGCTCGTGCTCAGCCGCTGGCCGGTCACGGCCACGACCTACACCGCCGCGCAGCCACGGCTCCACCCCACATGGGCACACACACAGTGGGGCGCGACGGGCAACATCACCGATCTCACCATCGAGGCCGGCCCCGAACAGACCCTGCACGTGCAGGTACGCGACGTCCCGGGTGAGCCGCTGGCCGAGCCACCGTCGGAACCACTGCGCGTGGTGGTGTCGCACGACGCCGTCGCCGACGGTGAGCCCACAAACACACAAGTCGCTGCGTCCACACAGGTTGTGTGGAGCGCTGACCTTCGGTACCTGCAACACGCAAACCACAATGATTTGCAGGGCCTGCTTGCCGAACCACTGCTGCTGGTCGATCTGGGCATCGCGCCCGACGCCAACATTTTTGTCCCACCGTCGGCGCGAGAAGGCAGCGCCAACGCCCCCTCGAACCTCGGCACGGTTCCGGCGCTGCCGCCCACTGCCGAACCCGGAACAACGCCAACGGTCAGTCCGGGCGAGGCGTCGGGTCGTGCAACGCCCTGAAAACAGGTCGCGTTTGCGCGCTCCGCTTGCGAATAACTGAAAACTGGTTCAGCATAAGCCGCATCTCTCCACACGGATGCTCGCCGGGTGTCTCATGACCGAATCTCAGACCAATCGAAGCAGGATTTTTGAGGGCCTGAATGACCGACTGGCCGACCGGCAGCCGCGCGAGCTCGCCGCCGGTGACATTGGGCCCGTGCCCGTCACCCGATCGACGGTGCGACTTGACGCAAACGACGAGATCGCCTGCGCCGCAGTGGGAGCGCTCATGCTGCGCAAGCTGGCCGAGTTCGGGCAGTCTCGCCTGCCTGAGCCCATGGTGGAGCGCCTGGTGAGCAAGTTGACCACGCAGCTGTCGTCGCGCGAGGTTATGAACCTCGAGATTGAGGCATACGAGCTGCTGCGCTGGATGGCTGGACCTTCGCACGACGCGGCTCACCCGGAACGCGTGGTGCGACGCGAGGGTGACACCATCCTGTACGACCCGGACTCAAGCGTGCTCGAGCGAATGCAGGCTGCGATCGTGGAGCGATTCGACGTCAAAATTGATTATTTTTCGCGGCAACGTGGCGAGATGAACACGCGTCGCGTCACGCCCGAACGGATTGATGCCGAGACGTATGTGTATGGGTATTGCCACGCACGTCAGGCGTATCGAACGTTTCGTCTGAACCGCATTACCCGGTGCGTGCCCGTTAAGGGGCGCCCCATTGAGTTGCCGCGCGTCATGAAGCAGGCGCAGGAAGAACACGATCACGAGCACGACCCCGTGCAGATCTCGTTGCTCGACGATTGACCTCGCGTCCTACTTCTCCTGCCAGCCGTCCGGGAACACCACCTCCTGCGTCCAGTTGAAGGTGAGTCCATCGGAGCTGTCGCACGACACGTCGGCGTTGCACGAGAAGAACACGGTGTTGCCGCGCCCGTCGGGTCCTTCGAGTTCCCAGTGCCCTGCCCGACCTGCCGCGCCACAGCGGGGGCATCGCGCGTCGCAGGTACCGCGGGCGAACGAGGAGGGAAAGCGAATCTCCAGCTCCAGCCGGTCGGTGTCATCACAGCGGTTGATGACGAGGTTCTCGCTGCGATGAATCGTCGTTTTCATGGTCATTTCCGTAAATATGAGCCGCATAGGCCTCAGTCGTAGTCACAGACCGGGGGGTGTGCTATCCCCACGGCGCATTTTGAAGCGAAGGAGTCCTCGTGAGCGAACCGTCGAAATCTACCAACGTCGTGTGGCAAAAGCAGTTTGTCTCCCGAGACGATCGGGAACGATTACTGGGCCAGAGAGGCCGACTCGTGTGGTTGACAGGGCTGTCGGGAAGCGGAAAATCGACGATCGCCACCGCGCTGGAATCACGACTGCACGATCTGGGTCGGGCCGTGTACCTGCTCGATGGTGACAACCTGCGACATGGCCTGTGCAGCGACCTTGGATTTGGCGAGGCCGACCGCAAGGAGAACGTTCGTCGCGCGGGCGAGGTGGCGCGGCTGATGGTCGATGCCGGGCTGGTGGTGCTGGTGGCCATGATCTCGCCGTTCCGGGTAGAGCGCGACGGTGTGCGCGATCGTTTTGATGCGGGCGATTTCGTCGAGGTGTATGTGAACACGCCGCTGGAGGTGTGCGAGCAGCGCGACGTGAAGGGGCTGTACAAGCGGGCGCGCGCCGGGGAAATCCCGAAATTCACTGGCATATCAAGCCCTTATGAAGAGCCTGTCTACGCCGAGGTAGTGCTGGAAACCAACCGCCTGTCGCTCGAAGAGTGCGTGAATCAGGTGGTTCCGTGGGCGGTGGGTGTTCCGAACTTCAGCGTGTGAGCCTACCGCCGCCCTGCCCTTCAGGTTCGCGGATTAGGGCTCGGCGGGTGGTTCGATGGGTGGCGCGGCGAACACGAAGTTTGCGAACGCGGTGGACGCGGCGCGCCAGTTACGCTGTCGCAGCGCCGATCGCGAGAAGTCATCAAAGTCGAAGGTGACGACGTCCACGGCGCGAATGGTGAGTCCCAGGGAGCCAGAGGCGCCTCCGGGCGTTGCCAGCTCGCCGAACACCTCGCTGAACTCCGGGTAATCGGCGAAGTTGAACGAGCGGGTGCTGCCGGGCACGAACAGCGACCAGCGGGGAAAGTCGGGGTTGGCGCTGCTGGCGTTGATGAAGAAGAAGTCCGGTTCGGCGTAGCGGGCGTCGAGTCTCCACTCGACGTAGCCTTCGGTGAGCTCCGTCTGGTCGGCGGCCGGGATGGTAAACACGGGCAGCGACACGAATTCCGGGAGCGTGAACACGCCGTATGAGGCCGCGTTCACGAGAAAGCTCTCGACGCTGGGGAAAGTACCAATGCGGGGATAGGCGCCGGCGATGGCATCGAATCGGACGCCAGCGAGTGGGCCTTCCAGAGGCGGCAGCGAGGTGAGGTTGATGATCGTGGAGGTGCTCTCGACGATCGGGAGCGACTCAAACACGCCCTCGCCGCCGAAGTCGTAGATGACGCGCGCGCGGTAAGTACCGGGAAACGCGAACGGATCGAGCGTGGTGTCCACCAGCGGGGGGGCCGCCGTGAGCTTGAAGGTGGTGGTCTGGTTCAAGGGAATCGAGCAGTCGACGGTGGTTCGGAAAGTTGATCCTGGTCGCTGGGCGATGCCACGCACAACGCCCATGCGCAGGGGAACGAACTGCCCGCTGGCCTCGAAGCGATAGCCGCAAAGCGCGACGAGCGCCTGGTCACCATTGCGCGACGTGATTCGGAAAGGTCCGTTTTCATAGAGGATATTAGCGCCAGGCTCCGGGTTAAAGAACCCGCGCGCCTGCCGGGTGGTCTCGATGATCGCGGCCGGCACGGCGCCGGGGGGTGGATCGGCCACTTTGTCCATGCCGGTCAGAAAGCCGATGATCTCGCTGAGCGGGTCGGGCGGCGGCGGGATGCAGCTGGGGTCACCGGGTTCGCACGGCGGAGGTGGCAGCGGGGCCAGCAACAGCGTCACCCGGCGCGCATTGGTATTCACGATGCTCTCGGCCGACCGCTCGGGCGCAAAGGCGGTGATGGTCTGGGGACCAACAAGGTCGTCGCCGACGAAGTTGACCTGACCGGTGGCGTCGGTGACGGCGACGTAGGGCGACGAGTCGCGCACCTGCACCATGACGGTAGCGCCCTCGATGGGCGTGCCGGCGAACGAATCAAAGACGCTCACATAGAGCTCGCCGTCGATGGATCCACCACTGGTACCGCCCGAATCAACAAGCGGGTCGAAGTAACGAAGCGGCGAAGAAAAGACGAACGTTTCTGGACAGTTGCGAACCTCGACAGCGGCGCTTCCGGCTGCGTGCGGTGGCGTCTGGGCAATGAGCAGGCCGGTCGAGCGACGCTCAGTGACCGCGGCGACACCGTCCACATAAACGGTACAGCCAGCGCCAAACCCGTCGCCCGTGACGTAGAGCGGTGTGCCGCCTCCGATGGGTGCATCACCCGGAAAGAAACGGTCGGCCCTGGGCACTCCTGAGAACGTGAAGGTGAGACCCGTCGCAAACGGGACACTCCCGACTGACGCGTACAGGGACGGCTGGCCCGGCGCCGAGCGAGGAGCCTCGAAGGTGATGGAGTCGGCGTCACGGTCCAGCATGCGGAGTGACACATCGTCGATGAGCAGCTGGGTCACGCCGTCCAGTGCAACGCCCTGCACCGTGACCGGATAGCCGCCACCGGCGGCGCCGAACTCTGGGGAAATCGAAATAAATTCAGGGCGTTGCACATAAGTGAACGCATCGACGAGTTCAAGGTCAGGGCCGACGCGCACCGCCACCGTACCGGGCACGTTGGAAGGGGTGAGCACGTCCACCCGATAACCCGAGCGCTCCACCACGCTGACGACACGACCGCCAAGGCGCAGCACGGCGTCGGCGGGGAAGCCGGTGCCGTAGACCGAAACCACCTCACCTCCCGAGGTAAAGCCAGTCGCAGGCGAAACGCCGTAGATGGCCGGCGCGCTGGTATCGACCCATGTAAAGCCATCGACGAGCAACGATGAGCCTTCGGAGCCACAGTCCAGCACCACGTCGGCGCTGCCGGGAGCCCCGGCCGGCGTCGTGGCCACAAACCAGCCGGAGGATGAACGACGCACGGGGACGACCGTCGTGTCGAATACCATGGAGCAGGTCTCTGAAATGCCAATCGCATCAATGCGGACCTCTTCGCCACCCGCGCGGGCCCCGATGGGTGGCAACAGACCACGCAGGCGGGGCTCGGCCAGATAGGTAAATCCACCAGCCAATACGTCGAGCGTAGTACCCACGGCCACCACGTCGACGGGGCCAGGCGCGGCCGAGGGCGGTGCGACCATGCGCGCCAGCTCGGGCGAGACGATCTCGACGGCGGTGGCCTCGCGAGCGCCGAAGACGAAGCGCACGCCTTCACTCAGGCCGCTGCCGTGCACCTCGACCGGCACACCGCCCCGCACCGGGCCAGCTGCGGGGGTCACCTCAAGTACGCCCATCGGCGCGACATAGGTGAAGGCGCCGTCAAGCGATGCCGATCCTGCGTCGGTGATGAGCTTGATGCTCACGGGGCCAGGTTCAGACGCGGGTGTGACGATCGCGATCTCGTACCGGCTGATGATGTCCACCTGTGCCGGGGCGCGACCATCGATGAGCACCTGCGTATTGAACGTGAAATAGTCGCCCTCAATCAGCACAAAGTCACCGCCGGCGGTCGTTCCGGTCGGTGGATACACCACGTCAATCAAAGGGGGTGCGTCAAAGATGGTACGATCCACGTCCGGGGCGACATCCAGGGGTTCGTACACCGCGTCGGCGTTGCCGCCGCCATCGGTCGCGTCTTCGCCGCCCCAGTCCACACGCGGCACGTCCACTGCCGGGTCGGCGTCGTTGCGGTCCACGACATCGTCGGGAACGGTAATGTCGTCGTCGTAGCCATCCCAGGCGCCCGTGTCTGAGACGGCGTCAGGGTCGGGCCGATAATCAGGGATAAAGTCCTCGACGCTGCAGGCCGTCAGGGTCCACCCCAAACACACCAGCGCGACCATTCTACCTGCTCCGAACCGCATGATTCGCTCCGAAAGTCGTGACAACACGGCAGCATAACCATCCTGCCGCAAGATGCCACACCCACAGCGACCGAACTATCAAATCAGCTCAGCAAACCGCGCGGCAGCTGCAAAAACCGCCACCACCAGAATCCAGCCCACTGTCTGCGCGTCGATCCGCTCGTGGTACCGGGCTCCCAGCCAGCCCCCTACCATGCTGCCCGTTCCAAAGGTCAGCCCGGGGCCCCACGCAATCAGCCGATGGTCAATGCTTAAGAAAACAATCAGGGAAACAGTCGCAAAGCCCAGAACCAACAACACTTTCAACCCGTTCGCGGCCTTGATACCCATCGGCCCCAGGTTGGTCATCACCAGCAGGATCACAATGCCCGCGCCCGCCTGAATAAAGCCGCCGTAAAAGCCGATCCCCACCGTGGCCAGCGCCAGCTTCCAGGTGAACGCTGCCGGTGTCTCGCTGGACGGCCCTTTCATGTTGCCGCGCAGCACATCGCGAAGCAGCTGCACACCCATGACTGCGAACACCACCGCCAGCACCCGACGAAACTGGGTCTCGTCGATGATGGCTGCTGCCACGGCACCGCCAATCGCGCCGACCATGCCAAACGGCATCAGCTGCCACCCGAGCGGAAACGGCACCTGCTTTCGCCTCACAAAGGTCGTTGAACTCACCACCGCCTGCAGCCACACGCCGATACGGTTTGTCGCGTTCGCAGCCTGCGCGGTGAGGCCGGTCTCAACCAGTGCCGGGATCGTCAATAACGACCCGCCGCCGCCCACCACGTTGAACACCGCCGTCACCATGCCGATCAGGAACGGGAGCACCCACGCCAGCAGAAAAGCCGATACCTCAGCCACGAGCGCTCAGTCGCTGTCTGGTGCCCACCACACACGTTTCGACCGAACGCTCACTGCGCATCAAACCAACCTCGCCAGGAGCGTCCTCGCTGAATAAATCCCACTTGCTGCACGGGAACCTGTGCGTCGACTGCCAGCGGGTACTGCAGGTCCACGGGCACGCCCTCGCCGTCGACAGACCCGAACGGCGGTGCGGCGTCGCCATTGGTCAGCCACAGGCCTGAACGACCGACCGTCAGCGTCCGCAGGCCGTCCTGCGCCACCGGACTGAACGCGACACCTGACCCCTCTTCGGCGTACCAGACATCGGGGCGCACCAGCCTGGCACTCCGGGCAGCACCCGACGTTTCACGCACGAAGATGCGGGTGGGCAACACTGAAGCGTGCACATGATACATGTTTTCAAACAGCACGTAGTCGAACCCCGCACACACGCTCATCGACGACAGCCGACCATAGTACAGACGCCGATCGACCTCACCGGACGCAGGCACGGGCGACAGCGTCAGGTCAATCGCGCGGCCGTGGTAATGCGTCGAACGCTGTGAGTGCTCGATCAGCGAATCGTACGCCTCGGTCACGCGCACCCGGTACGCGGGCTCACCGCTGAGCGGATCGATCCATTCCAGCGCGACCATGTCGCCCAGACGATCCACCGCCGCCGCCGCGCCCGGGTCCATCATGAAGTCTTCGTCCTGATGGTCGCGGTCGTCGGCGCGGGTAGCGCCCGTGTCGCGCACCTCCTCGTTCTTGAACTCGACAGCGCTGTCGCTCCGAATCAGCCGGAAATCTGTCAGCACGTTAAACGCCAGCTCACGCGGTAGCCGATCCTCGACCTCGACCAGACCCACCGTCTCGTCCTCGGGCGAACCCGGCCACGAATGACCCAACGGTATCCGTCGGTCTGGGCAACGCCCTGCAAATTCGGTGCGTTGCGTCGGCTGTGCCCGGAGCACGAAGTCGCCCATCTGGCGCACCCCGAAGCTCACCAGACCCGTTTCGGCCTCACGCATGCCCGTCGCCACCACCATGTAGGCTCGCATCGACGGCTGCCAGGCCAGCAGCTCCAGCATGGTTCCGGGCGGAACCCCCTCGGGTACCGGCATTCGAACCACGACATTCTGCTGCAGCGGCGGGTTCCACGGCTCGGCCGAAAACGACAGCAGCACCGCGCCTGCCGGCGCGGGACGAGGCGACTCGGCCGCCCTCGCATGCACGCGCGCCACCACCTCGACCGGAGCCTCGACGCTGCCATCCGGGAACTCCCACTGCACCACGCCAACCCGCTGATTCGTGGCCGCCCCACCCAGCGTGAAGGTCCGTTCGGCAGCGGCATTATCGGGGACCACGAAGGCGGCCGAGCCGCCCGATCCCTCGACCTGTGTCGGTGTACTACCCTCAGCAGACCCACTGGCCGCAGCGCTCTGACTCCCATCGTCGACGAAGTCGACCGCAGAGGTCGGGGCCGAGGAGCCTTCGCCGACAGCGGAGGGCGCCTCTGTACCGCCGGACCCGCACGCGGCCGCGAACCCTGTCGCAATCACCAGAACGGAAGCCCGAAATGAGGCCATATGTGCATTACTTTCCATACAGGGGGCCGCCGCCTACCACACGCCACCCGCCCCTGTCACCCGCGAACGCGGCTCAGTCGTCCAGCGAGTCGTCTCCCGCATCGTCCGACACACCCGATTCTGCATCGGGGTACCAGTCGTTTCGGCGCAGCTCGACGATCCAGTAGGCCGTGGTGAAGCCCTCTTCGAGCACCGTGTAACCCGGCACCCGCTCGCAGCGCACCACCTCAAGTCCCGGCGGAATACATAGACGTACATCGTCCCACGTCCTGCGCCAGAGCGGGAATCCACCGTACCGTAGCTCTGTCCCGGGGCGCTCGGTACCACCCCAGTCCACCCGATCCTCAACCGACACCAGCGCCGTACCCCCCGGGCGCAGCACACGCCACAGCTCGTCGAGCGTCTCGTCCAGCTCGGGCACAAACTCCAGCATCGCGAGCGCTACAATCACGTCAAACGACTGGTCCTCGAACGGCCAGGCACCCGCCGCGGACGCAGCCTCGAGGCGCGCCTCGCGCAAGCCACGCCGTTTCTTGCGCGCCAGCCGCAACATCTCCGGCGACAGGTCCATGCCGGCCAGCTCCCTGTCGGCACCGACGAACAACTCCAGCACCGCGCCTGTGCCACAACCCACATCCAACAGGCGTTCACCGGGACCTATCACCAGCGGCCAGCGCCGAATCAGGGCCAGCGGATCCCAGCCCACCGCCAGAAGGTCCTGGTCGTAGGTCAAGGCCATTTCGTCGAAAAACTCGCGTGTCGATTGCATCACCAACTCGAAATCTTGCGCCACTCGGCGCGCAAATCGGGGTACTTCGTCACAAATATGCCCGGGCGCGGCGGCGCCTGATGCAGCTTGTGCAGCCCACCGTCTCGCCACTCCAGCACCCCCGCCCTCCACTCGGCCCGACGCTCCTGAACCGAAGCCCGCATCGTCGCCGAAGCCTCGGGGCTCACCACCACCCAGTACCAGTTGCACGCCCCCTGCGACTGCTCGCTGGCCCGCTGCAGGTCCTGTTCGTCCGTCACCAGTGTCAACCCGTGCAACCGATCGCCTCGCCCCTGCACGTGAATCAGGTCGTACGAAGACGCCTGGTCCCACACCAGGAGTTCGTGCGCAGGCCACAGGTCAGGCAGTAAATCAGCCAGTTGCTTCAGCAGACGAGTGTTAACCATCGGAGCTACACGGAAAGCGGAGATCGTTCGTACGTTGCGACAGCGCCGCCCATACCACGGAATCAGTCCGTCTCACCATGGAACACGTCGATTCCCGTCTCGGGAAACTCAAATCGTGGCGCACCCGAACCTTCATCGTCAGGCGTCGGCAAAATAAGCCCATCCAGCGGGCCCGAACGCTCGTCGTAGCGCAACACCACCGGCTGCACGTCCGGGTATGCCGACCGAAACGCGTCCAGCATCTGCGGGTCCAGCAGCCGAACGGACCCCAGACCCGTCGTGTCGGCTCCGTGATTCGACAGGGCCCGCAACGTCACAAACGACGCGTCCAAAGGCTGCGGAAACACAAACAGCTGCCAGCCCGTCGCCCGCTGTAACGTCGCCGAACCCACCCGCTCCGACAACTGCAGAAACTGCGAGTACGCCGACCGGTCAAGCACAAGCTCGCCCGCGAAGGTCAGAATTGAAAAGTCGCGAACCAGCCGCGCGTCATCCACACCATACAAGGCCACCGCAGCCACAGGCCATGGACCATCTGGCAGCCCGACCACAAACACCCATGGAAACCGGGCCTCGGGCGATGATTCGAACCCGAGCGTCGTCGAGGCAGGGGCAGCAATCGCGTCGGGTTCACCACTCAGGCGACGCGGCCAGGCTTCGGCCCGCATGGGCAGGGCGGCAGCCCGCGCAACCGCTCGCGCTGGAATCATGGCCGAAGTGTCCGCATCGGGCGTTGCCTCGTCCACCATCACGGAGTCCGAGCCCTCCAGCGGATGATCCGGCCGTGCAGCGGCGCCCGTACACCCAACTGCGAACGTCAGCGACACCGCAGTAACAATATTCAGAACCCGGCCTGTCACGCTGGAAGGCAAGTGGCGAGTCGTTTCGACGGACCTGCGCTGGTTCACGTCTCGGGCGTTTCCTGTGCCGCCCAGGAGGAGATCAGCTCAAAGTTATCGACAATGCGCGAGTGATAGTCGCCCCATATGTCGCTGATGCACACCATCTCGCCTTCGCTGAGCCTTGGCGTAAGGTAAATCGCGTAATAATCGCCGGGGCTACCGCCACCGACGGGGCCTACGCGATCCAGAGGCTTGCGGCTTACCGGGCAGAGCAAGGTGCACCGCGTCCCGACCGGGATGTCCAGAAAGCCCGCTTTGCGACGGTCACCGTGGAAAGGTGACAAGTGCACCAGGCCCTCGCGACCGTCAGCCTGCACCAGCAGGGTGACCGCCGAATAGCCGTCGAAGGTCACGTCGGACACACCCACGAGTGACTCTTTGTCGGGTCCCCAGGCCTGCGTTACGACGACCACCACGCCATCATCGACGCGCAGGTGCTCATTGGAGGTACCCACACGATGCGGCGCATCGATCTTGAGGTTCTCGTGGTCGATAGAGGTCTTGGACATCGCGGATTCCTGATCCTGTGGGCCTGATAGGGCGGCCTTTATTCAACGCCTGCCGGTCGGTCAAGTGAGCGCAAGCCAAAAGTGGGCCACGTAGGAGACGTACGTGGTTGGATGCACCAGCGCCGCCCTCTGGTGCAGCCGTCGCGACACCGATGCACAGGGCGACTCGAATCGCAATGCCCTCCCGGAACGCCCGCCACCGCCTGCGACCGGCAGTGCGGTTGCCAGATCGTACGCCGGCGCATGCTCAGAACGCCGCCCTGAAAAACTTATCGAATCGAGCTCAGCAGTTGAGCGCCGGTGTGGTCTACTGCCCAGAGCGACCAGGAACCTGACGGACCCGGCACGATCACGGCGGTGCGCTGATCCAGCATACCGACCGCAAAGACACCCGGGGCGAACGACTCAGCCAGGTCGGCGGTCTGACCCTCGGCCGTCGTCCAGCGCAGCTGCGTACCACCGTTTGCCGAGCAGACTCCTGCAGCGATGCCATCCGGCAGCGCGAGGGCACAGCCGTCGAGCCCCTCTACGGCAGATGCGGGCGCGGTACTGGCCATGGCGTAGCCCGCCTCCCCCGGAGCCAGTTGAACGTCCGGTGCCTGTAGCCGGTACCCAAGACGCGCCTCGCCACCGTCGGTGAACGTGACGCATTCCAGGAGGGTCGCATAGCCCTGAAAGCCGCTCCCCGTGTAAATGCCAGCCCACGAGCCAATCGCCCACGGCCACTCCTGCGTGCAACGACTGGATGCCGTCACACCAGCGGCCGACGACGCGTCGCCAATGGAGGGACCTACCAGCACCAGCTCACCACCGGGCAGCGTCATCGCCAGACCATGCGAGAGGCTCGAGACCGGTGAAGCCTCTTGCGCCGAGGCCAGCGTGGTAACGAAACACAGACTCAGGGCAGATAAACAAACGATTCGCATAGCGGTTACTCCAGCGACGCAACGTGACGAACGGTGCATAGCAGAGCGCAAGGGCGGGCAAAAGGGGCGCGATACATGACGCGGGCGATGAAGTGATGCAGCGGTCGGCCTCCACCGGAGCGGTCGTTGCAGGGCGCTGGGCAAATGGAGCTGCGGGTGTCAGGTTTTTGAGACGTGCCGTCAGAACACGACAGAATGATGGCCGGTTTTCGCCCAAAGCTGGCGCGCGGGCTGTCGTTCGCGGACCGCAGTGCTACCGAAAAGTCGTTGTGTTTCGGTATTGTGGTGGTGCGCAACGCCGGCGTAGCCGCGTAATTTGAGCATTGGCATGCGTCGTGCTTTAACTGGGCCTCGCCGGCTTTGGGTCTCGGCGCTCCTTTCCCATTCTGTTCTTCTGACGCAGGTGCACTATGACAACCAGCTTCCGCCATCTGTCCGCTCTTCTCGCGTTTCTGGGCACGGCCGCCCTTTCGTCGTTCGCCATGGCGCAGGAGTGCACCACGGACGCCGACTGCGGTGAGGGAGAGTACTGTAGCCCGACCCCCTGTCCGGCGATCGATTGCGATCCCGACGACCCCAGCTGCCCGGAGTGTCCCGAGACCGGTGTCTGTATGGACGACCTGGAGGTCGCGAGGGAGTGTACCACCGACGCCGACTGTGGCGCGGGCCTTGTTTGCGAGTCGGTAGGTGGCACTGACTGTGCGGTACCGGCGTGCCCCGAGGGCATGGAGTGCCCTGAAGTGGACTGCACCAGCGAAGAGATCTTCGCGTGCGTGCCTGACCGTAGCGCCTGTGCTTCGGACGCCGATTGCGCCGAAGGGCTGCAGTGCGAGACCTACACGTACGAGCAGTGCAGCGGCGGCGGCAGCGTGCCACCGTGTGCGCCGGGCGAAGAGTGCCCCGAGCCGGAGCCGGTAGAGACCGAGTGTGAGACCATCACCGAGAGCTACTGCCTGCCGCCTTACCTCGGCACCTGCACCGCCGATGCCGACTGCGGTCCGGGTTTCACGTGTGAGGAATACGAGAACTGCGGCTGCACCAGCAGCGGTGACAGTGGCAGCAGTGGCAGCAGCGACGGCAGCACGCCCTCGCTGCCTCCGGATGGCTCCGACACGCCCCCGAGTGAAGGCACGCCCGAAGAGGACTGCTCATGCGAACCCTCGGGCGAGTTCTACTGTGAGCTGGTCGAGGTGGAGTGCACCTCGGACGCCGACTGCATCGACGGCTTCATTTGTCTGGATTCACCCAATGCCGGGGTACCCTGCTCCATCACGCCCGACGGCACCGAGGACTGCGGCGAGCCGGTCGAGTCTCCCTCGCTTTGCGTACCTGAGTCGTACAACGACTGGGTGGGTGCGGGCGGCGGCGGCTTCCCCACGGCGTCCGACGACCTCGCCAGTGAATCTGGTGGCGCTCCCCGTAACGACGCCGAACAGACTGCAGCGTCGACCGACGATCCCACCGAAGAAGACGGTTGCTCGTCCACCGGCACCCCTGCCGCGTCCATGCCGCTGTGGCTCGGTCTGGCGGCTCTCATTGGCTTCCGTCGTCGCAAGGCGTGACCTTTTTGTCGCCGCCCGGGAACATTTCCGGGCGGCCGACCGTTCGCACCAACATGGTTCGATCCCGGGATGGTGTCCCATGCAGCCAGACTGCCTGTGAGCGCCACCCTCCTCGCGCTCTCCACCGTTGACCTCGTTCTCTGCCCAACCAGCGTCGTCGACACGGATTCGCAGGACACCACCCCGGGATCTCCTCTCCCTGATGGGTCTGCCGGGGTGTTCTACGCACGAAAAGCGGCCCTTGTGACGGTCCCGCGCTTGACGCGAAGCGTCGCAAAAGTTTCTGTCGCGCGGCCCATCCCCGCACGAGACCCGCCGCAATGTCACAAGACACCGAATTCAACCGCACCTTTCGACACGTTCCCCGCACAGGCGTCATTTACGTCATGTCCGAAGCTGCCCGCCATGGCTTCGAATACGGCAACGACGCGTGGGCCAACCTGGGTCAGGGCGCGCCCGAAGCGGGCGAGCTACCCGGTGCTCCCGACCGCATCGGCGACGTGCACGTCAACCCGGCGAGCTGCGAATACACCCCCGTCGCCGGTCTGATGGACCTGCGAACCGCTGTCGCCAACCTTTACAACCATCGGTATCGCCGCGGCATGGCCAGCCAGTACACGGCCGAGAACGTCGCAATTGCAGGTGGCGGACGCCTGTCGCTGTCGCGCCTTGCCGCGGCTATCGGTCGTACGCACGTCGGGCACCTGATCCCCGATTACACGGCCTACGAAGAGTTACTCGAGCTGTTTGAGATGTTCAGCACCATCCCGGTACCGCTCAACCCCGAGCGTGGATATGTACTGGGGGCAGCCGAGCTGAGAAACGAGATTCAGGGACGCGGCATTGGCGCGGTTCTCTTTAGCAACCCCTCGAACCCGACCGGGCGCCTCATTGGCGGCGCTCAGCTCGCGCAGTGGGTCGATGTGGCGCGCGATTTGGGTTGCTACCTCCTGATCGACGAGTTCTACTCCCACTATGTCTGGGACCCTGCGGTTTCGCCCAGCGGCACCGTCAGCGCAGCCGCCTACGTGGAAGACGTCAACCGTGACCCTGTCGTGCTCATCGACGGCCTCACCAAAAACTGGCGCTATCCGGGCTGGCGCATTGGGTGGACCGTGGGCCCCAAATCGGTGATCGACGCCGTAAGCAGCGTAGGCTCGTTCCTCGACGGCGGCGCTTCGCACCCGCTGCAGCGTGCGGCGATTCCTCTGCTCAACCCCGAGGTCGCCGATGCTGAGGCCCTCTCGATACGCAACGCCTTTCTGCCCAAGCGCGAGCTTACCCTGCGCCGACTCACCCAGATGGGCATACGCGTTGACGCGCCGCCCGCGGGCGCCTTTTACGTGTGGGGCTCGGTCGCCCGGCTACCGCCTGGCCTGAACAACGGCATGGATTTCTTCAAGGCCGCCCTGAACCATCAGGTGATTACCGTTCCTGGCGACTTTTTCGACGTCAACCCGGGCAAGCGGCGCCTGCACACCGATTCGCGCTTCTCGAACTACGTTCGGTTCTCATTCGGCCCCGATATTCACACGCTCGAGCGCGGCCTCGACCGGCTCGAAGCCATGATTCACGAGCATTCGCAGCCGCACGGGAAATCGAAATAACAGCGCAATCGCCACCATAAAAAGCGCGCCCGTGAGCCCATACCAGATCGGCTCCGGCGCATCGTACACGTAAAATGCCGCCCAACAGCCGACGGGCAAACCTACGCCCCAATAGCTGATGCCGTTGTAAACAGCCGGCCAGAACGTATCGCCCATGCCACGCATGATGCCAAAGCCAATCGCCTGCGTCGTATCGGCAAACTGAAACAGGGCGGCGATTGAAATGAACGCCGCCGCCCAGACCACCGTCTCGCTGTCTCGGACGTAGAGCCAGGCGATCTGCCGATCGAAGAGCAGCATCACCAGCCCTGTTACGGCAGCAATCGCAGCGCCGCTTGCCCATGCCACGATCGCCGCAGCGCGAATGCCGTCGGCGTCTTTTCGACCGTAGGCCTGCCCTACCCGCGCCGACGCCGCCGCCGAAATCCCCAGCGCCGCGGTGAACGTGATGCTCGCAAAGTTCAGCGCGATATGGTGGCCCGCGAGCACGGCTGTACCAAAATACCCAATGAACAGCGTCGATAAGCCAAATCCGGCGAACTCAGCGGTGTATTGAAATGCAACCGGCAGCCCGAATCGCACGACCGATGCCACTGCCGCACGATCCGGCGCGCGAACCCCCTCCCACAGGTCACCGCGGGCGCCGCCCGGGCGGAGTACCCACGCCAACGCGGCGACCTCAAACCACTGAGACAGCACGGTCGATAGCGCGATTCCCGCGAGCCCCAGCTTCGGAAATCCAAACCAGCCGAGCGTAAACAGCAGGTTGCCCACCACGTTGATCACGTTCGCAGCCAGAGGAATCCACGTCAGCACCCGGGTATCCCCATGGGCCGACAAACACGTTGACCACGCCATAAAGGCCATCGTCGCCGGCGCCCCCAGCGCGAGCACCGACAGATAGGTGCGCACGCCAGTCACCAGTGCCGGGTCGTAACCGATCGCCGACAGCACATACGGCGCACCCAGCACGGCAACAATCACCAGCAGCGATGTGGGCAACACCAGCCAGTTGGCCGCGCGCCAACCCTGACGACGCGCCGCAACGTCCTTTCGACCAATGGCGTGTGAAATGAAGGGGTCTACCCCCATCATCAGCCCCATCGAGAACACAAAGCCGAAGAAGAACGCGATACCGCCAAGCCCTACCGATGCCACCTGCGCCGAGCCCAGAAGGCCTGCCATCGTCGTGTCCACCACCGACATCGCCATGTGCCCGACGCGATTGACGATCAGGGGCCCGGCGATCGCCATCAACCCCAGAAACTCTACCTTCCAGCCCGCTAGAGGGCGATACAGCGCAACCATGACGACACTCGTTGATCCCCGCGGACATACGCGAGGGGAGCAGACTGCTACCCCGGGCAAAGGCGCAGTCAAGTCGGGTGAACACGGACGCCTTACCTCCCGAACACGCCGCTGCCACACGTTCAACGGCACCACGCATTTCCGCGCTTGATCTATGAAATTTAGGGGTGGATAAACACACACCAGTCCGGGTGCGACCACAACACACACGCAGGTGAAGTCATGTCGACAGGAAACCCTCCGGCAGGAGGCAATGGCGGCTGGGGAGCACCCCCGGCGGGCGGCAGTCAGGGCGGTTGGGGTACTCCCCCCGCAGCACCGCAGGGCGGCAGTCAGGGCGGTTGGGGTACTCCCCCCGCAGCACCGCAGGGCGGCAGTCAGGGCGGTTGGGGTACTCC
>Ga0169931_10004099_pt1 | contig 22824 bp, 22 predicted proteins | sample Kivu_15m_20L_FD_129675 | JGI IMG/M metagenome (GOLD analysis project Ga0169931, IMG submission 129675) | Freshwater microbial communities from Lake Kivu, Western Province, Rwanda to study Microbial Dark Matter (Phase II) - Kivu_15m_20L... | ecosystem: Environmental > Aquatic > Freshwater > Lake...
AAGTGCGCACCGATCGCACGCAGATCGAGATTGCCCAGAACCAGTCTCCCGGACAGTTCCGGCCATTTAACGCCCCATATGAAGCGCTCTTTTCCGAACAAGATGGAAATCTGCCCATCAACCTGGCCCGCTTCAACGGCAGCGGGCGCGCGGCCGGCTTCGGTGCCCGGTCGGGGATCGCGGACCCGGACGAACGCAGCCGAAATCCGCTGGACGCGCAGCCGCTCGGCATCCAGATCGCCCGCGAGCGACAGTCTGCGAATCGGCAGACCCCCATCCGACAGACTCGCGGGCTGACGATTTTGGAAATCGGCTGAAAAAGTCTGACGCGGCAAGCTGAATTCGAAACGTCCATCAAGCAATGCCTTCGGACCACCCGGCAGGACCCGCTGGGTGGCCCAATCACGCACCGAGCCGGATACCTCGACCGCAAGGGGTGAATCGAGCAGACGGATCGCCGTCTGTGCCTCCAGATTGGCGCCCCAGGCCCGCGCCGTGACAGCGACCATGAGCTGGTCGAGCGCACCTGAGAGTGCGGCGTCGAGTTGCACGTGCTCGGCCGGATCGGGTCCGATAGGACCCACGCCAAGGAGCACCGCCAGCGCGGCGGCAGTCCCCTCTGCCTGCATCCACCCTTGGATCCTGAAGGGCGCACGATCGGCAGCTAGCAGGAGATCCCCCGCGCTCAGAGAGATACCCTCGCTGATGCCCCCCGCCCGCTCGATCCGATAACGCGAAGCATCGATTTCACCGGCCAGCCGAACCGCGTCGAACGTTCGGCGGATCTCGCCCCGCTTGAACTCGAGGCGCTCAACGGTCAGATCGGCCAACTCGACGGGAAAAGGCGTGGCAAGCGCGAGCGATGCGAGCGGAGGCTTCGCCCCCGGAAGCCGGCCGGGCGGATCAATCGCAAGCTCAAGCTCGATGAGGTCGGCGCGGACCTGCTTGAGCGTGAATTTTCCTGCTAGCAGTCCGCGCCAACCCGGTCCAAGCCACAGCCCGCTGACCTCGACCGTGATCGCGTCGTCACGGTAACGCAAGCGCTCAGCCGCGAGCCCTGACCAGAGGCTGCCCGAAAGCGAGTCGACCGCAAGCCGCCCCTCGGCCGCAAGCACGACACGATCGACCAGCCAGCGGGCAGCAGCCGGTGAGCCCACCGCAAAGGACGCCAAACCCAGGACAAGGAGGATCACAGTGATCGCGATCGCCGATCCAACCCGCAGCCCCAGGTCCACCAGACGGAGCAAACGGAATCGGCCGCGCGGCAAAGCCGCCTCCGAGTCAGAACCCATAACCCACAGAGAGGTGGAAGCGTGGGCGGTCGACCGAATCCCCCTTGGCGAGATCGACCATCAGTGGGCCGATCGGGGTGCGCCAGCGCAGACCCACGCCCTGCGCGCTGAAGAGCCGAAATCCGTCGACCGCATCCGTGGCGTTGCCACGATCCGCAAACACCGCGAGCCGACGTGTTTCGCTGATCGGAAACTGGTATTCGAGACTGAACACCGCCAGAAAACGCCCGCCCGTGACCGACGCGCCTTCGGAAACACCGAGCGACTGGAATCGGTAACCGCGTACCGACTGGGATCCCCCGGTACGAAACAGGTTTTCGGAAGGGATGTCGTCACGCGTGCGTGAGGCTATCGCACCGATCTCGGCAAGACCGATCAGCAGGCCCCCCTGCAGGCCCAGGGATTCGACCGGCGCGGGCCAGAATCGCTGCGTGCGCCCATAGCCTCGGACGAAGCTGCGATCCGAGCCCAGTGACCTGGACGCACCCGAGACCTGAAACTGGGTCGCGTAGCCGCGCCGCGGGTCGAGCGGCGAGTCGAGTCGGCGCAAGGTCCGGGACCAGCCCACGACGAAGGCCGTGCGGGAATCCACCGGACTCTCGCCGGCTTCGAGCAGGATGCTGCGACGTTCGTACTGATGAGCCACCGAATAAAAGTCATCGCCTTCAGGGAAACGGTGACCGCGTCCCAGATAGGTCTGCGTGCGCACGACCCGCTCGCCGGCGATATCGACCCGCTCAGCACTCGAACCCAGCCCGGTGAACCACCCGTCCACATCGAGCGGCGAGCGGAGATTGGCGAAGGCCCTCTGACGACGCGTTTCGATAAGCAGCACCGACTCGGACTGCCAGCCCGCGCCGAACAGATGACGGTGGTCGTGGGCAAGCTGCACGCGGGCGCCATAGTCGCTGTTGTAGCCGACGCCAACCGCCACACGCTGCAGACGCGACTCGATCAGGTCGACCAGGAGCGGTACGCGATCAGCCTCGCGATCACGCTCGAGCGCCTGGAGATCGGGCAGCACACTCGCTGCGGTGAAATAACCGACCTGTGCGAGTCGCTGCTGAAACTGCAGCACACGATCGATCGAATAGGGATCGCCCTCGGCAAAGGGTCGCAGATCCTCGACCAGGCGGGCATTGAAGGCCTTCAGGCCAGTAATCGACAGCGGCCCGATCCCCAACCTGGGCCCGCTGTCGATCACCAGTCTCAACGCTGCACTGGTCTCAACCACGTCGACCTCGGCCCGGCTCTCGCGAATCGCAGCGCGCAGGAAGCCAGACTGCCCCAGAGCGTCGATCAGCGCCCGCTTGCCCTGCTCCCAGACCTCGGGGCGGAAGAAACTTCCCTCCGGAAGCAGCCAGGCCTCAACCAGCCGCTCGATCAGACGCCGATCGCGGATCACGTCGCCTTCGATCGACAACTCGAGGCGACCCACGGTCGTCCGGGCACCGGCGTCGATCCGTATGACAACCTGGTCCGGTCGGGCATCGACCTCGACCCGGGCGTCGAAGTACCCGGCCGCCCGCGCCAGCGCGCGGATCTCGTCGGGTGCACGGGCCAGTAGAGCCTCGAACTGATCGGGGTCATAGCCTGGTCTGCGCTGCCAGCGACCAATCAGCGTTCGCGCCAGCACCGCCGTACGCAGTTCGGCCGGCCCCGAAACCTCGATCCCATAGTGCGCGGTCGCAAGCCTCGCAGCGGCCCGCTCCCCCTCTCCCCGATCTCCTTCTTCCCTCTGGCCCTCCACCTGCTCAGCTTGCGGACGCGCCTCCGGCGCTGCCACTTGCGACCCGGATTCGGCCAACAAGCGGTCTGAGGCCGGCGCAGCGTCCGGGCGCCACCCCGCGCACCCGGCAAGCAAAAGCACGGGGGCGAGCAAGGCCCAGGCGGGGCGCGGAGGATTCAAATGCAAAGCAGCCATCGGGGCGATGGCCAATCAGCGCTTAAACAATCAGCGTGGCGGCGCCATCGGGCGCTCTCGCCACCACCTCGCCCACCCGCCAGACCTGCTCACCCGCACGCTCGAGGTGCGCCATGGCAGCGCCCGCATGCGCGGGGTCAACCGCGATCACCATGCCGATGCCGCAGTTGAACACCCGAAAGAGCTCGTGCTGATCGATCCCTCCCTCCTGCTGCAACCAGGAAAAGAGCGGCGGCAGGGTCCATCGATCGCGCTCGATGCGCGCGGCCAGCCCCTCAGGAAGCATGCGGGGCACGTTTTCGATCAAACCGCCGCCCGTGATGTGGGCAAGCCCCTTCACGGGTATCGTACGGATCAGATCGAGGACAGGTCGCACGTAGAGCCGAGTCGGCGCAAGCAGCACTTCAGAAAATGGCCGACCATGAAAATCGTGCTTCAGACGCGCGGGCTCGATGGCGCCGAAGCTGCGCTCGAGGACGCGTCGAATCAGCGAATACCCATTGGAATGCGCCCCACTCGAGGCCAGACCGATCAAGGCATCTCCGGCCCGGATCGAACGGCCGTCTATGATCTGCTGGCGCTCGACCACACCCACGGCAAAACCGGCCAGATCGTATTCGCCGTCCGGATACATGTCGGGCATCTCTGCGGTCTCACCACCGATCAGCGCGCAACCCGACTGCTCGCAACCTGCAGCGATGCCCGCTATCACCCGCGCCGCCACCGACACATCGAGGCGCCCGCAGGCGAAATAGTCGAGAAAGAACAGGGGCTCGGCACCCTGGACCAGGATATCGTTGACGCTCATGGCAACAAGGTCGATGCCCACCGTGTCGTGACCGTCCAGCGCAAAGGCCAGTCGCAGCTTGGTCCCTACGCCATCGGTGCCCGAAACCAACACCGGTTCACGATACGAAGGCGGCACTTGAAAGAGCGCGCCGAAGCCCCCGATACCCGCCAGCACGCCCGGCCTCGCAGTCCGGCGCGCGAGAGGCTTGATCCGCTCGACGAGCGCATCGCCGGCATCGATATCGACGCCGGCATCCTTGTAGGAAAGTGAAGCAGTCATGAAAAGAACCTTCCACGGCAAACCGTTACCCGACCGGTACGCGACGCTGCCGATACAATGGCTGAATTCTATCGTGCAGATCTTGCACCCACCCATCGAGGCCACCCAGGCTTGACGCCCATCACATCACCCTTTCGACAGGGTTTGCCTTGGCTGATCATCGCCGGGTTGCTCGCCTGGGTCGGCTACCAGCTGCGCGGCATCATCACGCCCTTTGTCGCTGCGATGATTCTCGCCTACGCTTTCGCGCCCGCGGTCGACGCGATGGAGCGGGTGCGGGTGCCCCGCGCGGCGGGCGCGGCGCTGATCATCCTGCTGTCAGCGCTCGCGGTGATCGCTGTAGTGCTGATCCTGATACCCGTGATCCAGTCCGAACTGGGGCAGATCCGCGCTCAGTTGCCGGCTCTTGTGCTGACCATCAGCAACCGGTTGCTTCCCTGGGTCAACGAGCATCTGGGCCTCGAACTGGTGATCGACGGCACCCGGATCCGCGACTGGCTCGCGGCCCAGCTCGCCGGCAGCAGTCAGGATCTTGCAACCGCCGTGATGCAGTACCTGCGCTCGGGCTGGTCGGCAGCAATCGAGATCGTCGGGCTGGTCGTATTGGTCCCGGTGTTGCTTCTCTACCTGCTCATGGATTGGCGAGAGTTCACCTCGCGGGTGTTTGCACTGATTCCCCAGCGTTGGGCGAACGGAGCGCGCGAGGCGCTCGCGGAAACCGACGACCTGCTCGGTCAGTATGTGCGAGGCCAGCTGCTCGTGATGCTTTGTCTGGCCATCTGGTACAGCACGGGGCTTCTGATCGCCGGGCTCAATCAGTGGTTGCCCCTGGGCGTGCTCACCGGCCTCCTCTCCTTCATCCCCTACATCGGCTTTGGGGCGGGATTGTTGATCGCACTGATCTCCGCGATGCTGCAACTCGGGCCATTCGATGGCCTGATCGCCGTTGGAGTCGTCTTCGGGCTCGGGCAACTGATCGAGAGTTACTGGCTCACGCCCCGCCTGGTCGGCGAGCGGATCGGACTCCACCCCGTCGCTGTCCTCTTCGCCTTGCTCGCCTTCGGAACCTTGTTCGGCTTTGTGGGCATTCTGCTCGCCCTGCCCATGGCGGCGGCCGCATCCGTAGTCCTGCGCCGGCTGCACGCAGCGTGGCTCGGGAGCGAGTTTCATCGACGCCCGTGAGAGACCGGCACGCACGATGCGGCAATTGAGCCTCGACCTTCTGCCACCCTCTGGTCCCACGCTGGGCAATTTCGTTGCAGGCCCCAATGGTGAAGCGCTGGATCGTGTGAGTGCAATCGCCCGAGGCGAGCGTGCGCTTCGTATCCTGTACCTGTGGGGAGAGTCCGGCTCAGGGAAAACCCACCTGCTCTCGGCGCTCAAGGGGCGCGCGCTGGGACCCACGTGCGCGCCCTCGGAATTTACGCGGAGCACCGGGCCGCTGGAAATCATATCGGTCGATGACTGCGATCGACTCGACGAGGCCCAGCAGGAAAGCCTGTTCCATCTGTTCAACCGCGTTCTCGCACAGCCCGGAACGGCCATCGTATGCGCGGGGGCGGAGCCGCCGCTCGCCCTGCGACTGCGCGATGACCTCCGGACCCGGCTGGGCTATGGACTGGTCCTGCGTCTACGACTGCTATCGGATGAGGAACGACGCGACGCCCTCGAACAGTGGGTTCGCCGATCCGGTGCGCGGTATTCACCCGATCTGATCGAACACCTTTTGCGTCACCGCGCCCGCGACCTCCGCAGCCTGCTGGCACTCCTGCAGGGGCTGGACCGATATGGCCTGGAACGACAGCGTGCACTCACCTTGCCGCTGCTGCGCGAGTTCGAGAACCCGGCCACTGATAAACTTGAGGGATGAATATGACCGATGCCGACCCAAACGGGTCGCACACTTCGACCGGCAGGCGCCTGGCGCTGTTCGACCTCGACCACACGCTGCTCCCGATCGATAGCGACTACGAGTGGGCGCGGTTTCTCGGTCGAGTCGGTGCGATTGACGAGGTGACGCACCTCAGCCGAAACGAATATTTCATGCGTCAGTACGAGGCCGGCACGCTGGACATCTTCGAGTTCCTCGCGTTCCAGCTCGCACCGCTCGCCGAGCACGAGCCTCTGACCCTTGCCGCCTGGCATGAGCAGTACATGGAAGAGGTGATTCGACCCGCCATTCGCAAGCAGGCGCGTGATCTGGTCACTCGGCACCTGGAGGCGGGCGACCTGTGCGCGCTGGTGACGGCCACCAATGAGTTCGTCACGGCGCCGATTGCACGCGAGTTTGGCTTGACCCACCTGGTGGCGACCGGCATCGAGTCAATCGACGGCCGCTATACCGGACGCCCGCGCGGCACGCCGTCCTTCCGTGAAGGCAAGATCACCTGCACCGAAATCTGGCTAGCAGGGCTGGATCTGCACTGGGCGGCCTTCGAGCAGAGCTGGTTTTATAGCGATTCGGCCAACGACATTCCGTTACTTACCAAAGTCAGCCATCCCGTTGCGACCAATCCCGACGCCCGGCTGGAGCGCGTCGCCCTCGAGCGCGGCTGGCCACTGCTGCGTCTTTTCGAATGATCCGAAAACTCATACAGCGCATCCTCGGGCGTTCGCCCGACGACCCCCGCTCGGCCGTGCGGAACAAGGCGAGGCAACTCAAGGCGACTGCGCACGGCATCGAACTCGCGCTGGTGTCAGACGGCGCACTACGCACCTGCCAGACCTTGCAGCAGGCGGGCTTCAGGGCCTATGTCGTGGGCGGGGCGGTGCGCGACCTCATGCTGGGTCTTCGACCCAAGGATTTCGACGTCGCCACCAACGCCACCCCCGACCAGGTCCGCGAGCTCTTCCGACGGTCGCGGGTAATCGGCCGGCGTTTTCAGATCGTGCACGTGCTGTTCGGCCGCGAGACCATCGAGGTCTCCACCTTCCGAGCGATCCAGGATACGGCCGAGACCGACGAACACGGCCGGGTGCTCCGTGACAACGTCTGGGGCTCACAGGCCGAGGACGCGGCGCGGCGCGATTTCACGATCAACGCCCTTTATCTCGACCCGGTCGCCGATCTGCTGCTCGATTACCACGATGGTGTGCGCGACATGAAGCGTCGCATGCTGCGGATCATCGGCGAGCCCGAACTGCGGTTCCGGGAAGATCCCGTTCGGATGCTGCGCGTGGCGCGCTTTGTCGCAAAGCTGGGTTTCGAGATTGACCCGAAGACGCGGGCGCCGATCGGCAAGCTCGCACCCCTCGTATCGAACGTACCGGCAGCACGGCTCTTCGACGAGATGCTCAAACTGCTCGTTTGCGGTCATGCGATGGCGTGCCTGCACGAATTGCGTCGCGAGGGGCTGCATCACGGATTGCTGCCCCTGCTCGATGTGATCCTCGAACAACCCGATGGCGAACGCTTCGTGACAACCGCCCTCGAGCGAACCGACCAGCGGGTGCTGGCGGGCAAACCGATCTCGCCGGGCTTCCTGTTCGCGTCACTCCTCTGGCAGCCCGTCAACGCTCGGTGGCAGACGGCCCTCGCGCAAGGCAAGCCATCCATCCCAGCCCTCGCCGAAGCGATTGATGATGTGCTGGATAGGCAAGCCGCCCAGCTCGCGATCCAACGTCGCCACCAGTCCGACATGCGCGACATCTGGATGATGCAGCCCCGTTTCGAGCGGCGCACCGGTCGCTCACCGTTTGCGCTGCTCGAGCATCTGCGTCTGCGCGCCGGCTACGATTTCCTGCTGCTGCGCTGCGATGCGGGCGAAATCCCGGCCGAACTCGGGCAGTGGTGGACCGCATTCATGGAATCCGACGGCACAGAACGCGCCGAGATGGTGCGCGAGGCGGCGGCATCAGGCTCGCGATCAGGCAGCGGCACCGCCAAGCGCAGACGCCGCGGCCGCTCGCGGGCCTCCGCTGGCTCCCGGGAGGCGTCGCCTTCAGCCTCGACGAACTGAGCCCGCGCCTGTCTAAGCACTATCGAGCTGCGGCGTGAGCACCTGTTACATCGGGCTGGGCGCCAATGTCGGACAGCCGCGCGAGGCCATCGAATCCGCCATCGCCGCAATCGATCGCGAGCCGGGACTACGCGTATGCGCGCGCTCTGGGCTCTACCGCAGCGAACCGGTGGGCGCCCAGGGACCTGATTTCCTCAATGCGGTCATACAGATCGAATCATCCCTGACGCCCACCGAGCTCCTCACCGTCCTGCAGCGTATCGAACATGAGGCCGGACGCGATCGCCCGTATCCCAACGCGCCGCGCACCCTGGACCTCGACCTGCTGCTGGTGGACGAGCTCGAACTCGAGACGCCCAAGCTCACCCTTCCGCATCCACGCATGCATCGCAGAGCTTTCGTGCTGCAGCCGCTCCTCGATATCGCTCCCGACGTGCAGATCCCAGGGAAAGGGGATACGCGTAAACTGCTCGCTGCATGCAGCGATCAAAGGATGGCGGCAGCCGGTGCGATTGGGCCGACCGATCCATCCGCAGGCGCCCCCCGACAGGTCCCGAACGACATCGCGAAAACCCTGTATCGAGCCCCATGAGCACCCTGCCCATTCCGCTCCAGACCATCCTGCTGCTCACTGCGTCGAATGTCTTCATGACATTCGCCTGGTACGCGCACCTGAAAGACATGGCGGCCCGCCCCTGGTGGATCGCGGCGTTGGTCAGCTGGGCGATTGCGTTTTTTGAATATCTGCTGCAGGTGCCGGCCAATCGGATCGGCTACGGCCACTTCAGCCTGGCGCAGCTCAAGATCATTCAGGAAGTGATCACGCTTGCGGTATTCGTCCCCTTTGCCGTGCTCTACATGAACCAGCCCATCAAGCTCGACTACCTTTGGGCGGCGCTCTGCATGGTCGGCGCGGTCTACTTCATATTCAGGTCATCATGACTCCCGACGTAACGGCCTCGCCCTTTGAGCGCTTCCGGCATATCGTGATCGAGGGGCCAATCGGCGCCGGCAAGACCAGCCTCGCGCGAAAGCTCGCTGAGCGATTCGCTACCGATCTGGTCCTCGAGCAGCCCGGCGAAAATCCGTTTCTGGAGCGCTTCTACCGCGACAGCCGGCGCTGGGCGCTGCCCACCCAGTTGTTTTTCCTCTTCCAGCGTATTGAGCAGCTTCGTGAACTTGCGCAGCGCGACCTCTTCAACGCTGCGGTCACCGGCGACTTCCTGCTCGACAAGGATCCACTGTTCGCACGACTGACGCTCGACGACGACGAATACCGGCTCTACCGGACCATTCACGCCAGCCTGCAGCCCCAGGCCCCCATCCCCGATCTCGTGATCTACCTCCAGGCGCATCCCGACACCCTGCTCGAGCGCATCCGTCGTCGCGGCATCCCGATGGAAGGGCAAATCAGCGATGCTTATCTGCGGGCGCTGGCGGACCAGTACAGCCGCTACTTTCACGACTACGACGCAGCACCCATCCTGATCGTGAACACCGAGAGGCTCAACCCAGTCGATGACGACGAGGATTTCGCGATCCTCCTTCGCCAACTGGGCGAACTCAGGGGCCGACGTAATTTTTTCAGCGTGGGCCACTGACCACCCATCAGAACGTGTGGCGGCAGAGTCCTGGGAGCTGCCTGTTACCCAACAAGCGCGACCGTCATCAGATTGTCATCATCGTTTCATAATGTGTGATGGACGCCAACTTGAAACCGACCGGTTCAATCCATCACCATGCCCGCCCGTATCCTGGTCGTTGAAGACGAAGCCGACATCCGCGAAATGCTGGTTGTGAATCTGCGTCACGCCGGTCTCGACCCGATCGCCGCAGAATCGGCCGAAGAGGCGGTCACGCTGCTTGCCGGTGCGCCCCCCGATCTGATCGTGCTCGACTGGATGTTGCCCGGCCGATCGGGCGTCGATCTGGCCAAGGACTTGCGTGGGCATCCCAAGCTTAGGGCCGTTCCTGTGATCATGCTGACAGCGCGGGCTCAGGAGGGCGACAAGCTTCAGGCCTTCGATGTCGGGGCCGACGACTACCTGACAAAACCCTTCTCGCCACGCGAGCTGGTTGCGCGGGTGCGCGCCATGTTGCGCCGCAGCGCGCCGGAAACGGTCGAGCAGCCGATCGAAATGGCGGGACTTCGGCTCGAACCCGATACCTTCCGGGTGTTTGCGGCGGGTCATTCTCTGGCGCTCAGCCCCACCGAATTCAGACTGCTTCACTTTTTGATGAAACACCCGGACAGGGTACTGTCCCGCAGTCGACTGCTCGACAAGGTCTGGGGCGATCATGTCTACATCGAAGAGCGAACGGTCGACGTACATATCCGCAGGCTGCGCCTGGCGCTCGCGCCCAGTGGACACGACAGGTTGGTCGAAACCGTCCGGGGAGGAGGCTATCGCTTCCTGCCCGCCTGAGGGAGGCAAACACCGATGATCTGGAGACGATCGCTCGCGTATCTCCTGCTCCTGCTCGGCGCGGCAACCGCCGCTCACGTCTGGCTGTCTCCGCTGATTGCTTTCGGCCTGCTGGCCGCCGGGCTCGCGGCAGTCGTGGTGGTTCAGGCCTGGTTCCTCAATGGCGTGAGCGCCTGGGCGGCTCTTCCTGGCCAGCGGGTCCTGCCCCAGGGTTGGGGCATCTGGAGCCGGTTGATCGACCGTCTGACCCGACTGGCCCGCGAACAGCAGCATCGCCACGCCGAGCTCGATTCGGAGCTCGAGCGGATCCGGGCAGCAGTCGATCGACTCCCCGATGGCTTGATCGTGCTTGACCGACTGGATCATGTCGTCTGGAGCAATCAGGCGGCGGCACGCCTTCACGACATCTTCACCGGGCGAACGCCGATCCATCACTTCATCCGCCAGCCCGAGTTCATCGAAGCACTGCATCGCAACGCAAGCGACCTGCAGACGATCCGGCTGCAACTGCCGCACCGCCCTGGGCGGGTCTTCGAACTGCGCCTGCACGCGGCGGGCGATGAGCACCGTCTGCTGATCACCCGCGACATCACCGAGCAGGCCAAGCTCGACGCGATGCGCAGCGACTTCGTCGCCAACGTGTCTCATGAAATTCGCACGCCCGCCACGGTGATCGCAGGATTCGCAGAGACTCTGCTCAATCTCGACCTCGACGAGTCGTCGCGACGCCAGTACCTGGGCTCTATCCTTCGTCAGAGCGAGACGATGGGGCGTCTGGTGAGCGACCTGTTGACGCTTTCGGCGCTCGAGCGCACTGCCGATCGCGCCGACGAAGCCGAGATCGATCTCTTCGGCATGCTGAACGCGCTGGAGGACGAGACGCGGGCACTGTCGGGCCCGCGTCACCAGATCGAGCTCATTCTGGATGGGCCCCGGCGAGTGCTGGCGATTCCGGCCGAACTCGAAAGCGCGGTGCGGAACCTGCTCACCAACGCCGTGCGCTACACGCCCGAGGGCGGGACGATTTCGATCGGCTGGCAGGTTCGTGATGACGAAGGCTGGATCAGCGTACGCGACACTGGTATCGGCATTGCACCCGAACATCTGCCGCGCATCAGTGAACGCTTCTACCGGGTGGACCGCAGCCGCTCACGAGAAACCGGTGGAACCGGACTCGGTCTGGCGATCGTCAAACGAATCCTGTTACGCCACCAGGCGCACCTGAAAATCGAAAGCGAGGCCGGTCGGGGCAGCACCTTCACCATCCGGCTGCCGGCGCGGCGTTTGCTCTCGGAAACCGACAGCCTCGCGCAGCCTGCCGCCCTCAGGTCAGCGCCGCATAGCGATCCAAATGGTGGTCCGCGTCGCCAAACTGCTGACCCAGCATGGTCAGCCGCTTGAAGGTGTGCGCCACCTTCATCTCCTGAGTCATGCCCATGCCGCCGTGAAGCTGGATCGCTTCCTGACCGACGTGGCGCACTGCGTCACAGATGTTGAGCTTGGCGGCGGAGACCGCACGCATTTTTTCGGCAGTGCTGATTGCGCCGCGCCCCGCAGCATCGACCCGGCTGCAGGCGAGCAGTGTGATCGAGCGCGCCTGCTCCGCGCGGATGTACATGTCGACGAGCCGGTGCTGCAGCGCCTGGAAACTGCCGATCGGCACGCCGAATTGCCGACGGGTCTTGAGATATTCGAGCGTCGCAGCATTGGCATATTTCATTGCACCAACCGCCTCGGCGCAGGCGAGGACCGTCGCAAAATCGAGGGCCTCCTCGATTGCGGCAAGCGCTTCGCCCTCGGTGCCAACCAGAGATGAATCGGCCACGAAAACGGCATCCAGGCTGAGGTCAGCCGCCCGCTGACCATCTTGGGTGCGCAGGGTCTTCATCGTAAGGCCAACGCTTGCCGGCTCGAGCAGGAACAAGGACAGGCCGCCGGGATCGCCCGGGGCGCCTGCCGTACGCGCGGAGACGATCAGACGATCCGCAGCGGGCGCGCCGATCACCATCGATTTCTGACCGCTGATCTGCCACCCTCCGGAGACCGCCTCGGCCCGGGCCTCGATCCGCGTGGCGTCATAGCGCGCGGCCGCCTCGTCATGCGCCCACGCCAGCCGCATCCTGCCCTCGGCGACCGCAGGCAGGAGCGCTGCGCGAAGCGCATCAGACCCCTCGCGCGCGAGAAGGCGCGCGCCCAGACCAACGGTTGGCAGAAAGGGCTCGACCATCAAGGCTGAGCCGATCGTCTCCATCGTGGCCACCAGGTCCAGCGCCCCACCATCGAAGCCCCCCTGGTCGGAGGGCAGCGTCAGGGCCAGCAGCCCGAGCTCGGCAAGCCTTGACCAGACCTCGGGACTGTAGCCCTCGGCAGATTGAAGGATTCGTTTGCGTGCCTCGAAGCCGTAATGCTCCTGCGCGAGCCGGGCGATCGAATCGGCCAGAAGTTGCTGCTCTTCAGTGTACTGAAAGTTCATCAGTCAAAGTCCCAGAGCCATCTTGGCGAAGATATTGCGCTGGATCTCGTTGGATCCCGCGTAGATGGAGGTCTTGCGGAAGTTGAAGTAGCGGGCGGCAACCGAGCCCTCGAACAGATCGAAGCCGTCATAGTCGATGGGCCGGAAGGCCTGGGCACGCGGCCCGAGCACCTGCATGGCCAGTTCGGTGATCGCCTGCTGGATCTCGGTGCCTCGAATCTTCAGCATCGAGACCTCAGGCCCGATCCGACCGGTCTGCCGCATTTCGTCGACAAAGCGCATGTTGGTGATCTCGAGCGCGGTGAGTTCGACCTCGACCCGGGTGAAACGATCACGAAAGCGAGCGTCCTCCAGGAGCGGTCGACCGCGATAAAGCGTCTGGGCCGCAGACTCGCGCAGCTTGAGCAGTTCCCGCTTGGATGCGCCGATCCGTCCGGTATTCAACCGTTCATGGCCCAGCAGGTATTTGGCCACCGTCCAGCCCTTGTTCTCCTCGTAGACCAGGTTTTCGACAGGCACCTCGACGTTGTCGAAAAACACCTCGTTGACCTCATGCGCCTCATCCAGCAGGATCAGTGGGCGAACGGTGATGCCAGGCGTCTTCATGTCGATCAACAGGAAGCTGATGCCCTCCTGATTCCTGGAGGCCTGAGAATCGGTGCGCACCAGACAGAAGATCCAGTCACCGTAATGGCCCAGCGTCGTCCAGATCTTCTGCCCGTTGACGATATAGCGGTCGCCCCGCCGATCCGCCCGCGTCTTGAGCGAGGCGAGATCCGAGCCCGAGCCCGGCTCGGAGTAACCCTGAACCCAGAAATCATCGCCGTTGTAGATCCGCGGCAAGAAACGCTTTTTCTGTGCGTCTGAGCCGAATTGCAGCAAGACCTGCGCGCACATGGTGATGCCGAAGGGCACCGTGGGCGGGGCGCCGGCAAGCGCACACTCCTCCTCCCAGATATAGCGCTCGACCGCATTCCATCCCGTGCCGCCCCATTGGACCGGCCAGGCCGGCGCGACCCAGCCCTTTTGGGCCAAGATCCGATGCCAGCGCAGCAACTCTTCCTTGTCGAGATGCTGGTACTCGAGCACCTTGGTGCGCAGATCCTTCGGTAGATTGTCGTTGAGCCAGGATCTGACCTCGTCGCGAAAGTCCAGTTCTTCGCGCGAATAATTCAGGTTCATCGTTCCCCCTCCGGTCGTCGGCCTTCAGGCCTTGTACCGCAAGTTTAACCGTAGTCGAGATCAAATAGCACACTTGAACGCAAGCTGGGAGTGACCCGAATGCTCTCGAACGCCTTCTATAATCGCAGTCTGGTTCCTTAAACCGCTCATCCAGTGGAGCGTTCCCCCATGATCATCGTAACGGGCGGTGCCGGATTCATCGGCTCGAATTTTGTCTTGGAATGGCTTCAATCGGCGGAAGAGCCCGTCCTGGTTCTGGATGCCCTCACCTACGCGGGCAATCGCACCAACCTGCGCGCGATTGATCACGATCCACGCTTTGAGTTCGTCCATGGCGATATCACCGACCGGCCCTTGCTCGACAGCCTGCTGGCCCGCACCCGTCCGCGCGCGATCCTTCACTTCGCTGCGGAAAGCCACGTCGATCGCTCGATTCTCGGCCCCGGCGCCTTCCTTCGCACCAACGTCGAGGGCACCTTCAGCCTGCTCGAGGCCTGCAGAGCCTGGTGGCCCACGCTACCGGATTCGGACCGGGCAGCGTTCCGGTTCCTGCACGTGTCGACCGATGAGGTCTACGGCACCCTCGAGCCCGAAGACCCGCCTTTCAGCGAAGTGACGCCCTACGCGCCCAACAGCCCCTACGCAGCGTCCAAGGCCGCATCCGACCATCTGGTTCGGGCCTGGCACCACACCTACGGGCTGCCGACCCTGATCACGAACTGCTCGAACAATTACGGGCCGATGCAGTTCCCGGAAAAACTCATCCCGCTCATGATCAGCAACGCGCTTGCCGGCAAGCCGCTGCCGGTCTACGGCGACGGACAACAGGTGCGCGACTGGCTGCACGTGGGCGACCACTGTTCGGCGCTGCGAAGCGTGCTTGAGCGGGGAAGACCGGGCGAGACCTACAATATTGGCGGCCGGGCTGAAAAGGCCAATCTCGATGTGGTGCATACGCTCTGCAGGCTGCTCGATGTCCGCCGCCCCGACCCCAAGGGCCCGCGCACACGCCTGATCACGCACGTCACCGACCGGCCTGGGCACGACCGGCGCTACGCGATCGATTCGGACAGGATCGCAAACGAACTGGGCTGGCGCCCCGCGCACACCTTCGACACCGGCATCGCCCAGACCATCGACTGGTATCTCGATCATCCTGAATGGATCGAATCGGTCCAGAGCGGCGCCTACCGTGACTGGATTGCCACGCAATATGGCACGCGCGCCGACCGCATGACCGGAGCGCGGCAATGAGCGGCCCGACCTCGCGCAAGGGCATCCTGCTCGCGGGCGGTGCCGGCACCCGCCTGCATCCCTTGACGCTCGCCATTTCCAAGCAGCTGATGCCGGTCTACGACAAGCCGATGGTCTACTATCCCCTCTCGGTCCTGATGCTCGCCGGCATTCGCGAGATCCTGCTGATCTCGACCCCACACGACCTGCCCGGTTTCCAGCGTCTGCTCGGAAGCGGTAGCCAGTGGGGCCTCGACATCCACTATGCGGAGCAGCCCAGCCCTGACGGACTGGCGCAGGCGTTTCACATTGGCGCCGATTTCGTGGGCGGATCGCCCTCGGCGCTGGTGCTCGGCGACAACCTCTTTCATGGCCATGACCTCATGAAACGTCTTGAGGGCGCCGATGCTCAGCGCTCCGGCGCGTCTGTCTTCGCCTACCCCGTCGTTGACCCCGAACGCTATGGCGTGGTCGAGTTCGACCCCTCTGGCCGAGCGATCTCGATCGAGGAAAAGCCCGCTCAACCGCGCAGTCGCTATGCCGTCACCGGGCTTTATTTCTACGACGAACAAGTCGTCGACATTGCCCGCTCGATCCGGCCCTCGGCCCGGGGCGAGTATGAGATCACCGACGTCAACCGGATCTACCTCGAGCGTGGTCAACTCGACGTACAGGTCCTCGGCCGGGGTGACGCCTGGCTCGACACGGGCACGCACGAGTCGCTGCTCGAGGCCGCACAGTTCATCCAGACCCTTGAAAAACGTCAGGGCCTGAAGGTCGCCTGCCCGGAAGAGATTGCCTGGCGCAGGGGCTGGATCGACGATCAGGCGCTGCGCGATCTCGCCCGGCCGCTCGCCAAAAGCGGCTATGGACTCTACCTCGAGCGCTTGCTCGAGCACCGGGTGTTCTGAGCATGGCGCTCAATGCAAGCGCCTCGGCACTGCCCGAGGTGCTGATTCTCGAGCCCCGCGTCTTTGGCGATGCACGGGGGTTTTTTCTGGAGAGCTTCAACGCGCAGGATTTTGCCGCGGCAACGGGCATCGAGGCGAGCTTCGTTCAGGACAACCACTCCCGATCGAGCACCGGTGTCCTGCGTGGGCTGCACTACCAGATTCGTCAACCTCAGGGCAAGCTCGTACGGGTGGTACGCGGGCGCGTGTTTGATGTGGCGGTCGACCTGAGGCGCAGTTCCCCTCGATTCGGTCAATGGGCGGGCGTCGAGCTTTCTGAAGACAGCCACAGACAATTGTGGATCCCGCCGGGCTTCGCGCACGGCTTTCTGGTCTTGTCGGAGACGGCCGATTTCCTCTACAAGACAACCGACTATTACGCCCCCCAGCACGAGCGCTCGGTCCTCTGGAACGACCCCGCAATCGGGATCGATTGGCCGCTCGACGGACGTGAGCCCGTCCTGTCGGCCAAGGATCGCGAGGCGCCCAGGCTGGCTGGAGTCGAACATTTCGACTGAGCGTCACGCATTGCGGCAAGCGAGGTGAATTCAACGATGGATCGACGACGATTGTTCGTACTCGGCCCCCGCGGACAGGTGGGCTGGGAACTGATGCGGGCCCTGCAACCGCTCGGTGAAGTCGTGGGTCTGGATCGGGCTCAAATCGATCTGGATCAGCCGGATGCGCTCGTCGCACACCTTATCCCTCAGTCGGCTGACGTGATCGTCAATGCGGCCGCTTGGACCGCAGTCGATGCGGCCGAATCTCAGGAAGCGCAGGCGCTTCGCATCAACGGCGAGGCGCCGGGCGTGCTGGCCGAAATCGCCGCGCGGACCGGGGCGCTGCTGGTCCATTATTCGACCGACTATGTGTTTGATGGCAGCGGCAACCGCCCCTGGCGTGAAACCGATGCGTGCGCGCCGATCAACGCCTACGGCCGCACCAAGCTGGCCGGCGAGCGGGTCATCGCGGCCACGCGCGCCGACTGGCTGATCCTGCGCACGAGCTGGGTCTACGCGAGCCGAGGATCCAATTTCGTGCGAACGATGCTGAGACTCGGCGCCGAGCGCGAGGCGCTCCGGGTCGTGGCTGATCAGATCGGCGCGCCCACTTCGGCGCGATTGATTGCGGACGTCACCGCGCACCTGGTCAGGCAATCGATTGCCGATCGCCTGGCCGGACAGTTCGAATCGAGCCTTTTTCATTTGACTGCGCGAGGCGAGACGAGCTGGCATGGTTTGGCTGCGGCCGTTTTCGAGCGCTGGCCCAAGCTGTCGCGGCAGGCAGCGCTGCGCGTGAGCCGGCTCGAGGCGATCGAGAGCCGGGACTATCCGACGCCGGCCACTCGACCGCTCAATTCCCGCCTCAACTGTGACTCGCTCGAGGCCCGATTCGGGCTGATTCTGCCCGACTGGCAGGCGGGGCTGGAGCAGGTGCTGACCGAGCTCGCAGGCTGAGCAGGGCCGGGAAAGATCTGGGGAGCGATTGACGCTCAGCGCCCAACGAATCGGGGATCGCGCTTTTCGGCGAACGCCGTCGCCGCCTCCCTGTGGTCTTCGGAGATCATGCAAATCGCCTGATTCATCGATTCGCTGTCAAGCGATGCGCCAAAGCTCGCCTCCCGGGCCATATTGAGATTGCGCTTGATGTGCCCATACGCAAGCGATGGACCCGCAGCCAGCCTGCGGACAAAATCCTCTGTGGCCGAAGGGTACTCAGCCGTATCGAGCACACGGCTGAGCAAGCCCAGATCGAGTGCCTCACGGGCCGAGAGCACAGGCGACAACATCATCAGTTCGCGAGCACGCGCCGCGCCCACCATGCCGGACAGCAGCCAGCTGATGCCGAAATCCCCCGACAGGCCGACCCGAGCAAACGCGCAGGTGATCTTCGCGGTGTCGACGGCGAGCCTGAAATCACAAGCCAGCGCGAGCGCGAGCCCCGCGCCTGCGGCGGCTCCGGGAAGAAGTGCCACCGTGGGTTTGGGCATCTCGTGGAGCAGCCGCACCGGCTCGGCACGCGCCCTGAGTCGCCCGCCTCGCTCAGTTAAAGTGAGATCACGGTCCCGGCCAGCTGCCATCGCCTTGACATCGCCACCTGCGCAAAACGCCCCCCCTGCGCCGGTCAGGACCACCACCCTGACCTCGCGCTCGGTCTGAGCGGCCGTGAGCGCATCGTTCAATGCCGCCGAAAGCTCAAGGCTCAGTGCGTTGCGGGACTCGGGGCGGTTCATGGTGAGCCTCAGCACGCCATCGGCGAGACTCGAAATCAGGGGCGCTTGCATGGACAGACTCCTCGGGTTCGGGCAAGGTCGCGTTTGCATGAATTCTGTCATGGATGTCGATGACCCCCGAGCCTTGGTACTGGATCGTTTTCACGATCATCGCCGCCGCCGCGCAGACCGGTCGGAACGCGCTGCAGCGCGACCTGACCAAGCGACTCGGCACGGTCGGCGCAACGCAGGTGCGTTTTCTCTACGGACTGCCGTTTGCGGGCTTGGCCTGCGCGCTGATCATCGGACTGTCCGCGCAGCCCATGCCGGTTCCCGGGGCGGCGAGCCTGCTGTGGGGACTGGGGGGTGCAGTCGCCCAGATGCTTGCGACCGTGCTGCTCCTTGCCGCCATGCAGGGAAAATCCTTCGTGGTGGCCATTTCGCTCACGAAAATCGAGCCCGTCTGGGTGGCGCTCTTCGCACTCGTGCTGCTGTCCGAATCACTCGACCTGGGACTCGCCACAGCGATCGCCCTGGCGACCGCCGGCGTACTCACGCTGTCCTGGCCGGAGCGTGGCATGAAATGGGCGCTCCGCCCGGTCCTGATGGGGATTGGCTCGGGCGCGCTGTTCGGCATGTCATCGATCGGCTTCAGGGGGGCGATTCTTGCCGTTCCGGAGGCTCACTACGCCGGTGCCGCCAGCCTGATGCTGGTCCTGTCAATGACGATACAGACGCTGATCCTGTCGGCTTGGCTGCGCTATGCCCACCCGGGCACCCTGACCGCCGTGATTCAAGCCTGGCGACCATCACTCTTGACCGGTGCCCTGGCAGCCGGGGCGTCGCTTTCCTGGTTTCTGGCCTTCGCGCTGGAAAGCGCGGCTCGGGTCCGGACACTCGCGCTGATCGAACTGCTGTTTGCCCACCTGATTGCAAAAGGCCTATTCAAGCAAGGGCTGTCCCGGCTGGAGCGAATCGGCCTTGCACTGCTCATCACCGGTGTCGTGATCCTGCTCGCCGGCTCCTGGAACTGAAGATCTGGGAGGCCGCCGCGGTGTCTTTTTATCGAGCCTGATTAGCGCACCGCGCCGAGTCACGGCCTGCCCGGCATGCCGCGCGCTCGGGGCGCTTTGCTATACTGGATCGTCATCTTGCAGATCCCAAAAAATGAAACTCCTCGGAACCGACCAGAGCCCTTTTGTCCGCAAGGTGCGGATCGTTCTCGCGGAAAAAAAGATCGATGCGCAGTACCATCGTATCGATATGGCGAAAGACGCCGAGTTCCTGCGGCAGTACAACCCGCTGGGCAAGATTCCCTGCCTACTCGCCGATGACCGAAGCGCGCTGTTTGATTCGCGTGTGATCGTCGAATATCTCGACAACCTCACCCCGGTTCACCGGCTGATTCCACCGACGGGTCGCGAGCGGGTCGATGTGCGCACCCTGGAAGCGCTGGCCGACGGACTGGTGGATGCGTCGGTACTGATTCGTCAGGAGATGATCGGCAGGAGTCCGTCCGAGCGCAGCCCAGCCTGGGTCAACCGTCAGCAGACCAAGATCGATGCCGCACTGGCCGCACTCGAACAATCGCTGGGCGATGATCCCTGGCTGGTCGATGGCCGGTATTCCCTGGCCGACATCGCGGCCGGCTGCGCACTCGGATATCTCGAGTTACGTTTCCCCGATATGGGCTGGCGTATCAAACACCCTCGGCTTGCGCACTACTTCGACAAGCTCTTTACCCGCTCGAGTTTCGTCGATACCGCGCCACCCGCCAGCTGATCCCCTGCGCTGAATACCGGACCGCTGATTACTCGCTTCTGCCTGCTCGGTCTTCAGTCTCTTTTTTCCTTGACCTGAAGATTCGACCATGCAATCGCCCGATCTGACCCACTTCCCGCTGAACGCGCTATCCCCACTGGACGGGCGCTATGCGACGCAGCTCGCCCCCCTTCGCGACTTGATGTCGGAGGCGGCGTTCATGAAGCAGCGCGTGCATGTCGAGGTCGAGTGGCTGATCGCACTCTCGGACCTGGGCCTGAACGAATTGCCGCCCTTTTCGTCCTCATCCCGGGAGCGCCTGCGCACCGTGGCACGCGACTTTGGACTGCCGGAGGCCGCGCGCGTCAAGACAATCGAGGCGCGCACCAATCACGACGTCAAGGCCGTCGAGTACTTCTTGAAGGAATCGGTCCAGGGCGAGCCCGAGCTGGAACAGGCGGCCGAATTCATCCATTTCGCCTGCACGTCCGAGGATATCAACAACACCTCACACGCGCTGATGCTGCGCGCAGCACGAGATCAGGTGCTGATGCCCGCGACCGACCGCTTGGTTCTTGTCTTGCGCAACATGGCTCATGCGCATGCCGAAGTCCCGATGCTGTCGCGCACGCACGGCCAGCCCGCATCACCCACTACGGTCGGCAAAGAATTTGCCAACCTGGTGGCGCGGCTCGAGGCTGCGTGCGATCGGGTGCGAGCGGTCCAGCTGCTGGCGAAAATGAACGGTGCGGTGGGTAATTTCAACGCCCACCTCATCGCCTGTCCGGAGATCGATTGGGAGGCCCACTCAAGGAAGGTGGTCGAGTCGCTGGGTTTGAGCTTCAACCCGTACACCATTCAGATCGAGCCCCACGACTACATGGCCGAGCTCTTCGATGCGCTCGCCCGGCTCAACACCATCCTGATCGATCTCAATCGTGACCTCTGGGGCTACATCTCGATGGGGTTTTTCCGTCAGAAGCTCAAGGAGGGCGAAGTCGGCTCATCGACGATGCCGCACAAGGTCAATCCCATCGACTTCGAGAATTCGGAAGGCAATCTCGGGCTCGCCAACGCGCTGCTGCGCCATCTGGCCGAGAAATTGCCAACCTCCCGCTGGCAGCGGGACCTCACCGATTCGACGGTGCTGCGCAACATGGGCGTTGCCATGGGACATTGTTTGCTCGCCTATCAGTCCTGCCTTCGGGGTCTGGGCAAACTCGAAATCGATCAGGCACGACTGGCCGACGACTTGGCCGCCAATCCCGAGGTGCTGGCCGAGGCGATCCAGACCGTCATGCGCCGCCATGGCGTCGAAAATCCCTACGAACAGCTGAAGGCGCTGACCCGGGGGCAATCGATCGACGCAGCAGCGCTTGCTGATTTCGTATCGACACTGGCCATCCCCGACGAGGCCCGCGCACGGCTTCAGTCGCTTACCCCCCAGACCTACATTGGTCTGGCGGCGGCACTCGCCAAGCGAGTCTGATCGCGGGCGGCGGCTATGCCAGCAGAGACTGGCCCAGAGCCTGCGCCAGGCTGACCTCGCAGCGATGCCCAATGTTTCAGTGGGCACAATCAAGGCGGTCGAAGCCCGCGGTGCCTCGTCAATGGAGTCGTGGATCCGCGTGGTCTGCGCCTTGGGGCTGCAGGCCGAGTTGAGATCGCTCTTCGAATTGAATCGTCAGTCGATCGCTCAGATGAGGATCGCTAACGAGGTAGCGGTGCGCGCTCGCCAGCGTGTTCGAAAGCAGCCTTCTCGATGAAAATCCTCTCTGTGCACTACTGCGGCTGGGGTGAGGACTGGCACCTGGGAACGCTGGCAGATGACGGGCAGTCGCTGCTCTTTGAGTACTCTTCGGTCGCGCTGTCAATGGGGCTCGAGCTATCGCCTCTTGATCTGCCCTTGAAGGCGCAGAGCTTTGGCGGGTTCCCCGCTCACCAGTAGCGTCTGCCCGGGCTGATCTCCGACTCCCTTCCAGATGGCTGGGGCTTGCTGTTGATGGATCGACTGTTCCAACAACGCGGCGTGCGTGCCGGCCTTCGATCTTACTTTTTCAGAAGGGGTTGGAGGCGAGCACCAGTCCGCAATTTGTGGCGAGGGCCGGCGGATCACAAGAGCACGCCTGCATCGTTTATCACGAGAAAGCGGGCTCAATCCTCACAGCCTTCTCGAGACTCTTGACACCATGATCGGGCGAGCGGCCCAGTTCGCCCAGATCGCCCGCCGCCGATTACCCGATTCGGCGGCAGACACTGCGTGCCATGCGTGCAGCCATCGATGCAAACTGTGCGGCCCTCAGAAACTGAGCGATGCGCGCGCCTTCGACACGCTGCCCCGAT
>Ga0169931_10004100_pt1 | contig 22821 bp, 14 predicted proteins | sample Kivu_15m_20L_FD_129675 | JGI IMG/M metagenome (GOLD analysis project Ga0169931, IMG submission 129675) | Freshwater microbial communities from Lake Kivu, Western Province, Rwanda to study Microbial Dark Matter (Phase II) - Kivu_15m_20L... | ecosystem: Environmental > Aquatic > Freshwater > Lake...
AAAGCCGCTCGATAAAGAGGCGATCGAACGCCGGCTGGGTGATATCAAGGCGGATCTTAAGTCTGCCGTGGACGCGGGCAAGATCTCGGCCGAGGATGCAGAGAAGAAATTGAACGCTGTGCGTGCCGAAATGCTCGGTGGAAAGGAAAGGCCAGCGAAGAGAGAGGTTGAGAAAAAGCCGCTCGATAAAGAGGCGATCGAACGCCGACTGGGCGATATCAAAGCAGATCTTCAGGCCGCTGTGGACGCGGGCAAAATCTCAGCAGAGGATGCAGAGAAGAAATTGAACGCTGTGCGCGCCGAGATGCTCGGTGGAAAGGAAAGGCCAGCGAAGAGAGAGGTTGAGAAAAAGCCGCTCGATAAAGAAGCGATCGAACGCCGGCTGGGCGAAATGAAGGCCGATTTGAAGGCTGCTGTAGAAGCGGGTAAAATCTCCGCAGTAGATGCAGAAAAGAAACTGAATGAAGCTCGGCGAAAACTTATCGAATCCACCGAGAAAGGTCGGCGTGAAGATTGATTCAAAGTTTACCTTTGAAGACGAATTCGAATATCTGATCTTTTGAGCAGACAGTTGAGGCGACATGTCATGCATCAGCGGTAATGCCAAGTGATCTTCTAACGTTGACCTGTTGGTTCCTTTCCAAAACCAGCGGGCCGCGTTGTTTAGTAGGCGAAGAATCTCATATGCTCAATAGCATTAAGGCAAAGTGATATGTCCAAGCAGCAGTGTCTGAGAGGTTCGTCGCGAGCTGTAGTTGAGAGAAGAATTTGAGCAAGCTTGCAGACGCCGGATAGCTTATGGTTAATCGATCGTTGAAAAGTCTGATGAGCAGGCGTAGCTTTGCCGAATCTTTCTCGGTGCTTGCTTGGATGGGTTCGTGCTGGGCACCGAAGGGATTCGTGGAAGCATGTCAATCGAATCAGCCCATACCTGTTGCCGCTCTAATTACGGCTTACTATCCGATAAGTCACGCGGATGTGATTGTATCGAAAATCCTCGAAGGTTATCAAAGAAATGGTGGAGCACCGAAGTCAAATCTTTCGCTGGTATCGATGTATGTCGATCAACAACATCCGCATGACATTAGCCACGCATTAGCTGAGCGATATGGGGTACGATTGTGCAGGTCGATCGACGAAGCGTTGACGCATGGTACCAACCGTATGCAAGTTGCGGGAGTTCTGAGTATCGCTGAGCATGGTGACTATCCGAAGTTGGAGCTCACAGAGCAGAAAATTTACCCCCGAAGACGATTTTTCGATGAGACCGTTGCGGTTTTTGAGCGAACTGGCAGCGTAGTTCCCTTTTTTAATGACAAGCATTTTTCTTATCGTTGGGAAGATGCGCAAGCCATGGTGGAAATATCGCGAAAGTTAAAATTTCCCCTGCTAGCAGGTTCAACACTTCCTCTGACCTGGCGATTCCCGGAACTGGAGTTGCCCCGAGATTGTGAAATCGAGGAGGCTTTAACCATCGGATATGGGCCGCTCGAGGATTACGGCTTTCATGCGATTGAGGCGCATCAATGCATGTTGGAGAGGCGTCGAGGTGGTGAGTCGGGAGTTCGCGCGATCGAAGTTGCCGTAGGCAAAAGTATTTTGGAAACCAAACGGGCGGGACGCTGGTCAGCGAATCTTTTTGCCGCCGCCCGTCGAACCATGCCGGGTAATCTGGATGATTCGATCACATGGGATCCCCTGACCACGGAATATGAAGGGATGAGCAATCAACCCGCATGTTATTTGCTGCAACATTCCGATGGGTTGCGGTCCGCCGTGGTAATGACAGCAAGTTATTCCGGAGGCTTTGCTTTTGCCTGCAAGATCAAGGGGGAAAAGGCACCTCGAGCATGTTGGTTTAAGTTACAAGACTGGGGTGTGTTTGGTCATTTCTCGTATCTTTTGCATGCCTTCGAAAAAACGATTCGAGATGGAAAAGCAGTTTATCCTCCCGAGAGAACTCTACTGGCGACCGGTATTCTTGACCGATGTATGCAGTTAGTCGCGAGCGGAGGAGGGAAAGTAGAATCTCCGGAACTCGATTTTAGTTATATTGGAGCGGAGTGGCCCTTTGCGAATCATCGCGATTCAAGCTTAATATTGCCCCACGAAAGATCCTCTTAAAGAGCGGCCATTTCGTGCAACTGTTCAGGTTTAATCGGATACTGGCATGACGCATTTCATGATCATTTGGAAAAATCTGCGGCGGAATTTGTCGAGGATACTGTTCGGTCTTCACATCGCTTCAATACCATCGGGATCACTTTTGGGGCAAGATGTTCCATTAGCCGGTGAGGTAGGAAATTTCGCCCAGCAAGCAGTCACAAGCGGTGAAGCCGAAAAAAAACAACCGCTTGCACAACGAATCGATTCGGCGATTCGAGGTTACCACATCGGCCCAGAATTTCCGCTGGCTACCGATGAGGAATTTCTTCGCCGCATCTATCTAGACATTATCGGCCGAGGCCCAACGGCCGAGGAGCTTATATTATTCCTTGCCCGAATCGAGAGTGCACCAGATAACAATCAGTCCATTCGCAATGAAGTGATTGACGATCTTTTAAATCGCGACGAGTTTATTCGATACTATGCTAAAGTACTAGAAGTGATGTTTACCGAACGTCGTGAGCTTATAGGCACGCTTGAGATTCGTGCTTTTATTCGTAAATGGCTCGAGGAACGAAAGCCTCTGAATGAATTATGTATGGAAATATTAGGCTCCGATGGGTCCGAAAACGATTATCGGGCTGCCGCAGCTTTTTTTCTGAATAGACAAGCTGAACCGCAGTTGATGACTCGCGATGTTGGCAGGATATTTTTCGGGCGAGACGTCCAGTGCGCCCAGTGTCACGATCATCCGTTAGTGGCTGATTATGAACAATCTGAATACTACGGGATTCTCTCTTTCGTGAATCGTTCCTATCTGTTTCTGGATGGCAAGCGAAACAATGCTCCTAGCTTAGGTGAGAAAGCGGATGGGAGTTTGGAATATGCATCTGTTTTTCGGCCTGGCGATCCGAAGGCGGCGGCAGAGCCCACACTTCCCTCGGAACTTGCTATGGATCTTGAACCGGAATTCGTAGACAGTCTGGATGCATACATTGTTGTTCCCGAAAAAGAGAAACGGGGAGTGCCGCGGTACAGTCGTCGACAGCAATTAGCGGTGTTGGCCACACACCCAGAAAATCAATCTTTCAATCGAAATCTGGCTAATCGTTTGTGGGCTATTATGTTCGGCAAAGGTGTGGTGCATCCGCTCGATATGCACCATTCCGATAATCCACCGGTCTCCGCTGCCTTGCTGCGGCTCATGGCGGATGCGCTAGTGGATTGCAATTATGATCTTCGTGAAATTCTTAGGCAGATCGCGCGATCCCAAGCCTATCAAAGATCGGTTTTGACACCGGATGTAGCAAACTGGGATGGACCAAGCGGTGGAATCGACTTCCTTGAATCCGAACGAACTCGTTGCGATCAGCAATTGCTTCAAGTAGAACTAAAAATTCAGAGCTTGAATGAAGAGCAAATACGAGCGAGGGAGAAATTGCGTAAAGCTCAACTCGACGTGAGCAAATTGCAGGTTCAGATCGAGGATGCGAAAAAACAATCGAAACATATTGCTGACCAGCGAGCCCAAGATAATGCCAAGCTTGAAGAAATGCGAGTGAAACAGGGCAAGCAACAAGAGACAATCGCAATACTGCAAAAAGCTGTAGATGAAACGGCAAAAGTCGTTCAGCTTCAACCTGAGGATAAGGAAATCGCCGCTTCTCAAATGGTGCTGCAAATGCGACTTGCAGCAGCGATCGAGCAAAAAGCTGTCCTTGACGATGCGATTGAAGAGCAGCAGGAAGTTGTCGAAAAGGGAGCTTCCCGTATGGATGGAGAACGAAATCGTATCTTAGCATTAGCAAATCGTCGCTTGGCTTTGGCAGGATTTGTTATCGAGGCCCGCGGTGTACAGCGTCGCATACAGCAGCAACTGCAAGATGCTATCGATTGCCAGACCGATGCCGAGGTACAGATACTTCGAATCGAAAATGTGAAATGTTGGCTAAAAGTACGCAGCGAAGTCATGCAAGCTCAGTTGGCAGCGAATTTAGAGGCCCAGCCTGAATTGGCTAAAAAATTTGAACTTCAGCAAGCACATCTCCTGGAACAATGGCGGCGTGATTATGCCTTACGTGTCGTGCGAGCATTAAATCCTGAGCAGATGACGGGGTCTACTTATTCTGCCTTGGAAATGGATCGCGCAGTGCGAGCTAAGGCCAATACCGAGTGGGATACGAAATATCAGAGTGAGCCGGCGGTTCGTGACGACGCCGCGAAACGTCAATCATTCATCAATAATATGATCGCTGAGAATATGTGGGATACCGTCGAAGACCATGTGGTGACCCGATTTTCAGCCCCAGCCGGCAATCCGCAAGATGTATTTTTTGCAACGGTTGACCAAGCGTTGATGATTCAAAACGATCCAACCTACCAGGCGTGGCTGAAAGCAAATGATAAAAATTTGATTTCGAGACTGCATGCGATCCCGGATGTAAAGATTCTCACTGAGCAGCTTTATATGAGTATCCTATGCCGTAAACCCGATAAAGAAGAGATAGAGAAGGTAATGCAATTGCTCAATGAGAATCCTGCGGATCGCCTGTCGGTTATACAGGAATTGGTTTGGGGCTTGTTAGCGTCGTCCGAATTTCGTTTTTCGATGTAGGGCAATCACCCAAGGTCCGTTATTGATAAGCGATTGAGCGGAGAAAATTGGATTTACGGGGAGTGGGAGCGCAGCATGACGATGAAAATTTACAAGCCTTGCGGAAAAATCGATCACGCCCTTGGCCGTCGGCAATTCATGGGTGAATTCTTGATGGGAACGGGGATGGTTGTAGGCAGTAGCCTCTTCTCTCATCCATTGGGCGCTACTGAGGTTGCTGCCCGGGGGAAGTCGGTCGTCGTGGTTTATCTCAATGGGGGTATTAGTCAATTCGAATCATGGGATCCGAAAACGGATTTGGAAACCGGTGGACCGTTTAAGTCGATTAAAACAACCGTTCCCGGCATTCATGTATCGGAACTGATTCCACATACAGCCAAAATGATGCACCGAATGGCGCTCATTCGCAGTATCAGTACGGATCTAGATGATCATGGTTTAGCCAACAACATCGTGCGCAGCGGCAGGCAAACCCGTTCTCCGACAGAGTATCCGGAGTTGGGAGCCGTCGTAGCCAAAGGACTTGAGCGACCTGAGTTTCCTTTGCCCGGGCATATTACCACGATGGTAGGTGGCGTCGGAGGTCGTGCGAATAATGCTGCCTACCTCGGGCCAAGCTATGCAAGCGTTGCAGTAGGTGCGGAGAAGGGGGGGATAGTTAACACGCAATTGCCCGATGGAATTAGCGTAGCTGTTGACAATCGTCGCCATGACTGGAGACGTTTTGTGAACAACCGGCACCGCAGTCGCGTGCAAACAGCTGAAATCGACGCATACACGCAATGCTATGAGCAAGCTTTGCGATTGATGGAACGCCGCGAATTATTCGACATTTCGAAGGAATCGGAATCAACACAAGAAGCGTACGGGAAATCAGAATTTGGGAAGCAAATGCTGCTCGCACGCCGTCTTGTCGAACAAGAGGTTCCCTTTATTGAGGTTCAACATAGCGGCTGGGATTTCCACCACAACAATTTTGAATTTCATCTCCATTATGTAGCAGATTTTGATCGCCCATTCGCATATTTCCTTTCGGATCTTGACCAGCGAGGTTTGCTGGAGAGAACGCTTGTCATCGTAATGACGGAGTTTGGCCGAACACCAAAGATCAACGCTGGATACGGTCGAGATCATTATCCGAACGCATGGTCGATCGCCCTGGCAGGCTGCGGCATTCAACATGGGGCAGTGATTGGTAAGACCGATACGAAGGGTATTGAGGTGACAGATCGCAAAGTTGATCATCGTCATCTCTTTCACACCTATTTGCGAGCCGTTGGGATTGACTCAGCCGGTGAATTTGAAATTGCTGGTAAGAAATTCCCAATCGCTGATCCAGCATATGGTCCAATTCAGGAGCTATTAGCATGATGGTGCAAGCAACATCAACCGATATTCGACCACTCTGTAAATTGAATCCCCAGGCTGCTTCCGTAACCTCGGATTGGGCCCATGATTCCAAATTGTTATGTTGTCGAGTTGATCCATCAGGCAAGTATGTGGTGTCGGGTGCTATCGATTACACGATCCAGCGTTGGGAGGTCGCTACTGGCAACAAAACATTACTGATGGGCCATGATAATTGGGTTCGAGCCCTGGGGTTTTCTCCCGATGGCACCAAACTCTATTCGGGTGCGTATGACGGTCGAATCATAGTTTGGGATATCTTGAACGAAAAACCGCAGCCCCAACAGACTGTCCAAGCCCATCAGGGTTGGCTTCGCAGTTTAGCCGTCAGTCACGATGGCAAACGCCTGGCAACATGTGGAAATGATAAATTGATTAAAGTGTGGTCAACTGTCGATGGGAAACAAATCGGTGAATTGACCGGCCATCCTAATGTGGTCTACGCACTTCAGTTTGTGCCTGGTACCTACGAAATTGTTAGCGGTGATATCGTTGGCAACATCTTTCATTGGCGCAGCGACGATGGAGCACAGATTCGTAAACTAGATGCTGCCGATATGCATTCTAATATCGGCGATATCGCTCCGTTTGGTGGTATTATTCATTTGGCTTTCAGCTTAGACGGACAGCGGCTTATCGCTTCGGGTTTGCACAAGGTATCCAACGCCCAAGCCGGCAATCGCCGGGCGGTCGCCACGTCTTTTGATTGGAAAACGGGGCAGAAATTGATTAAACAAGAGTCGCTACGAAAAGAGCTCGATGCCACGATGTGGCGTTCATTCTTTCATCCGGATGGAACGATGATTGGAATCATCGAAAAAGAAATCGGATTTTGGCATTCCGGAATCGAAGATGCGTTCCATTTATTCGCAACTCCGGAGCACATTTTTGACTGCGACCTTCATCCAAACCAAATGGACCTGTACACGGCTCATTTTGACGGTCACATTCGCTGTGTGCGAATTGGAAGCACGTCGTAACTCTCAATACTTCGGAAAAATGACTGGACTAGGGAATCGTTCCTCCAAGTCGCCCCCGTTGTTCAAGTATTCTTCGCGAGGTACTTCAACAATTGGCCAATTATCCGGGCGAACACGCACGATACGACCAGGGCGCAAACCTTCGATGATCAAATCGGTCTCGAATCGAACCTGAATTCCGCTGCTTCCCATAGGAATCTCACCCGGTAATGGAATGATCTCTACGATCGTACCTCGGGAAGCCATATGGGCCGGACTATAAGCTCCATGCGTATGCTTAAGTGTATTTTCAACGGCATTGATCATGGCCGGTGTACCTTTCTTGAAGTCCGCATAAAGCGATGAATCCATACCGCCAAACAACGTGGCGGTTACCGTAGCTCGACCAAACTTTCCATATTCGACAGCATCGATCCAAGCGGGCATCCAACGACTTCGGATCAACGCGCGATGAACTTCCGTTTGATGTCGCGCCGCTCGTTCTACAGATGCTTCGTCCAGCCAGATATCGGAAACATGGAAGCGGGTAAAGATACCGCTGGGAGTCGGTTTCCAGCAAATTCCCAGTAGTACGTCTTGGCCATCAAAGGTTTTTTTGCCAGTTGCAGGCCAAAGCCCCTCCGCGATCAAATCATCAATTCCAAGACATTCTCGCCCACGCCAAACTCGAGTCGCCGCATCGAAGGTCAGCGTTTGTTCTTCCGGCTTAGTCTCACTGCCCTGTTTAGGCACGCAACTTGCCACGAGGGTGCCCTGACTATTCTGCAGATTGATTTCTTTTAGCTTCCAAATTTTTCCCTCACGCAAACAGTGGCTTGGCTCATCTTCCAACAGCAACACATGATTTTCCGCAGGGAAGATTCCTGAGCCACGATTGTGATTGGCATCCCGCGCTCGGTTGTCAACAGGTAAAACGGGAACGGACGAAATCCTGGGATCGGGAGGAAGAAAACCGCGAACATGCATCACGGTACCTAGCGGGATATCGCGCAGGTCGGCTGGTGCTCCTCGGTAACGTACCATACCGTAAGGGAGCAATGCGAATGGATGCGGATCATTGCGAAAAAACATTCCCGAGCCTTGCACGCGAATGCTGCCACGGCGATTCGCATGATCGATAAAAACAATCTCACCGCGGTATCCAAGCGATTTATCTAGCGGAGGAAATTTTCCAGCTTCCGGACGAAAAGGTTCTTCCGCCAAAAGACCGCTTTGAAAAGTTAAACAAAAACTTAGGCAAATGATCCACAGCCGGTTGGTGCAAGAAAAGGTTTTCATAGGTCGATGGCTTTATTGCTATCTCCAAATTTATCCGACTCAACCCCCATGCGCTGGGCCATGAGGAGCAATAGATTGCTCATGTGCGCGCTAGTATTTGCGGGCCGACTGCAGAGTCCATAATGTTCGTTAGGTTTATCGAGTTGATAACCGTTGAAATATCCCTGATTGAAGTCGAGATGGCTACCATGTTTCAAACCGAGGTCCGTACCACCGGCGAGCACCAGAGGTAGATTGGCATTCCCATGGCTATGGCCATAGCACATTCCACTGCCGAAGAGCGCCATGGTCGAGCCGATTAAGGGGTGTCCATTCAGATCTTTGGTATCGGTGAGTCGAGTAAGGAAATAGCTGAACTGTTCGATGGCGAAGGTGTCGTACAGAGTCAATTTTTCCATATAACCTGGATCACCACCATGATGGCTTAACTGATGACGTGATTCGGTGATCCCGATCTCAGGAATGGAAAATGCATCACCTTCGCCTCCCAAGCTGAAGGTGGCGACTCGCGTAACGTCCGTTTGAAAAGCAAGCACGATCAAGTCGTAGACTGTTCGGAAATAATCCCCCGCCATTGTGGCGGCGACATCGCGGTTGGTTCGTTTACGATCGGAATCCGAAATGGTAGGGAGTGGGGTATCGAGCCAGGCATCAGCTCGACGTGTCCGAATCTCCGCCTCACGTACGGAAGTCAGATATTGTTCAAGTCGACCTTTATCGGCGGAGCCCATCAATTGTTCGAGTCGTTTTACTTCGGCGAGGTTGGCATCGAGCACACTCGCTTTGCGGCGCAGTGCCTTGCGTTGTTCAGCGGTTCCACCTTTCGGGTCCTCAAAAAGCGAAGCAAAAATTTCGCTGCAACGTCGCATGGCGGGAAGTTTCACTCCATCAGCCGTCCAAGCGAGTGAATCTTGGGTGATTGCAACTTCCAAAGATGGATAACGCGTATCTTTGGCGGTAACCTCCGCCATTTTTTGATCCACAGAAATAGTATTTCGATCGGATGGCCCTAGCTTACCACCCGTTAGCCAAACAGAAATGCAGTTATGGTGATGTCCCAGTGCACCCGGATGATACATTCCACTGATGGGTGTGATCACACTGCGATGTTTTTCGAGTGGTTTGAGTGAGCGAGAAAATTGGTAATCTTTGCCCGCGGTGGTGATCTGATAATTGAGAGAATGTACTCCGTTGGCAAGATAGACAAAAGCGCTTCGTCGAGGTGATGGTTTCTCCTGTGCTCGCAGCGGTATCATACATTCCAACAATGGCAGCGATATGCAAGTTCCCAATGCCCGCAGCGCATGCCGACGGTCGATCAACCAAGATTGGGAGAGAAAATGACTCATAGCGATCAATCCTTAAAAATGATTTTCGACCTTACGATTTGGGGCTTTGCCTTACCAGTTAAAATCTTCTCATTTCACACGCCGCCCTTACCGATCCGACGAACCAACCTGCTCTGGTTGGCTTATCGTTTGCGTATAAGTTCGGAAACCGCGACCGCGCGGATCATATCTTTGATGCGATAGTCGCTTTTTTTTGCCTCAATCTCAATTGCTTTTAAATCATCTTCATCATCAACGGTTAAGGCTCTACGAAGTGCATAGGTGCAGAGATGCTCGATGAAAGCTCGAGCGATCTTTTCACGATCTTGCAAAAGCAAATTTTTAAATTCAATTGGATTCTGAAAAACTCTTCCATCCGGCATGATGCCGGAGGAATCGATCCCTGGATCTTCCCCCAATCCCTTTTCCACTTTCTCATGGGTTCGCCATTGGCCAATGGCATCGTAATTGTCCCATGCGATTCCGAAATGATCGATCTTCGAATGGCAGGCCGCACAGTTTGCATTGTTGCGGTGCGCTTCGATCTTTTGGCGTATGGTTGTTTTGGGACTTTCCGGTGGGTTGGGTTCAATGGGGTTGACGTTAGCTGGCGGTGGAGGGGGCGTTTTACCAAAAATTGCTTCGCTGACCCAAACTCCGCGATGCACGGGACGGTGACGAGTACCGTCGGACGTTAGACCGAGGACGCCTCCCATGGTCAGTAATCCACCGCGATGATGTTGCGGCTCCAGCGATACTCGCTGAAAGCCACCCGTATTTGGTTCGGGCAGACCGTAGAAGTCACACAAACGCGCATTGGCAGTAGTCCACTTTGAGTCGATAAACTGGTCTACGGAAAGATTATTTCGAAACAACTCACGGAAGTATTCTACCGGTTCGGCTTTGAGGCTGGCCTCAAGCCATGCGTCATACTTTGGGTAGAGTTTCTTATCGGGTGGAAACATACCCAGGCGATGCAATTGCAGCCATTGCCGCGTGAAGTCGTCGATGAAGCGATTCATTTTTGAATCGCTGAGCATTCGATCGACTTCGGAGATAAGTTCGCCACTTTGCAAGATACCACTTTTTGCCGCCGTGAAGAGTTGGTCGTCTGGCATCGAACTCCAGAGGAAATAGGAAAGCCTTGTAGCTAGTTCTGAGTCCGTAAGTTTTTCGCGCGCAACCGGATCGCCTTCTACGATATAAATAAAATGTCTTGAAGTGAGGACTCCTTGCATTGCTAAACGGAACGCATTAGCAACAGATTCACCCGCGTCTCGTTCCGCTTGATACGCCATCAAATAATCGGACAACTCCTCTCTCTTAACCGCTCGACGCCAAGCCCGCTCCGCAAATCTCTGCAAATGCTCGACCACTGTATCGCTGGTTGCCGTATCGCTGGTTGCCGTATCGCTGGTTGCCGTATCGCTGGGGATAAGGTCATTGCGGCGAGACTTCTCCGATTCGGTAATCAAAGGACCTTCCCATTCGATCCAATCCAGCAAAACAGTCGAAAACAATCCATTGCCTTTGTCGTCGAACATTTGCGGAGCGTTAGGATCCAAAAGCAACGTATCACTGCTATGAGTAAACAAGTAGCCGCTTGTACTGCTGAGAGCATTGCGGAATGCGGCCCCTTGTCTTCGATCGACAACATCGGTTGAGACAACGCAAAAATTAAGCGTTACCGGCATCTCGAGGAATACTTCAAATTCAAGTATCTGAGGTTTATCCTCCGATCCTGTAACGTCAAACTCAATCAGCCCATCAACCGTCTCCTCACCGGTCGCCTTTCCAATACTGAGATGAGCAGGCTGACCACCAGGAGGGCGAATGCCGCTGGCTTGAAGTCGAACCCGATACAACCCGCTATCTTCCGGGCCGGACTTTCCGAACCAGTGCGGAGCGAATGCGGTTTCGACTCGACCAGGAAACAAAAGGTAACGCAGCGGTCTTTTAATACCGAAACGATCAAGTATCGCTTGTTGATTCTTGCCTCCGTTGTATCGTAGATCTATGGCCGTTTTACGGATCAGCCTAGATTCTGTCGGTATCTTCGGTAGAGCGCGATCAAGCACTAATCCAGCCGCTCGGTAATATCGATCGACGTGCGAGGGGGAGAGTGAAAGTTCGGAGCCGATTCGTTCAAAGCCGTGCCACAAAGTATCCTCATTTAACTCACCTGGCTTGGCAGGGTCATAGCGAACCCCAAGCAAGTCATAGACAGTATTTTGATATTCCTTGCGACTGAGTCGATAATGCGTCACTGGGGGCTTAGCCGCCATCCGCGCCGCTCTCCCTTCGCGGAGACGTGTATCAAGTTCCGAGATAAAATCCGAAAGCTCTTGTTGAGTCGGTCGAGGTCGCTCCTTGGGGGGCATTTCGCCACTGTTGATCTTTTCCAGAACTTCGCCCCAGCGGTGAGAATCTCCACCCAGCTTGAAATCGCGCGAGAGTTGATCAAGCCTCACATCACTCTCTTCCTTCTCTGGACCATGACAACCGAGACAATGCTTTTGTAAAAACGCTTCAAAGGGTTCCGCAGCGCAAAGTTTTGTATCTGAATTCAAAAGCAAATACGAAACCAGAATACAACTGCTTAGAAAACAGCCAAAATGGAAAAGCAAGCGAGGAATATTTGAAAGCGTTCGACTCAACAGAGATCCTTTCTCGCGTGCTAAAATAACATCATTTGAGATACTTTGACGGTAACATCCGAAGCAGAAAATAGCAAACGTTCACCATTAAATCAATCGAATTTTCAGAGTGTTTGTCTTTTTTATGCGATGCATGCGATCAAATTTGGGAGAACTTCAGAACGCCATGCCGACGATCTTTCCACGAGAATGTGAGCACTGGCTAAATCGCAGTTGAAAAGCCCATCAAACACAAGCTAACCAAATAATGGATCGTATACCAGAAAAAAAGGAGGTTACGAACGCTAAAGAAGGCGTCTTAAACAGTGAACCATCGAATTGTGAGCACGATCGGTGTCGTTATCGCGAGTGTGGCGGCGAGCCACAAAACCAAGCAACCTCGCGTTGCTCGGCTATACACCCGGTTGTAAGCCGCTTTCCTAGGATTGGTTAGCCAGCCCCAACCTCTGGGCGCCTTAAGGCCGAAGCTGTGCCGAATCAATCTCTTGACTGAAGTACGGGCTGCGGCTCTTTTTCTCAGCGAAGGCTTGCGAAAACCAAACATAAATTGAGATTGTCCTAAGTCCAAAAAAAGATCGCAATGATCAGCCAGCCTGTTCGAAACACCCAGCTTCCGCGGGAAACGCCGGCTCCACTGCGGTTTTCGTATAGGCACTGCATCGATTTCAACGCTTATCAATTGTGGATTCGAACGCAAGGTTCTAAAGCAAGTCAAGGTGACCGGTAATTGGATCGATCTTGGTCGCATCGTCCGGACCGATGGCTAAACACGTACGAGTGGGAACATTGTGAAATTCTGTTTTCCCACTATCGGTAATCAAATGAACCTCCAAATTCATCTGAATAGCTTTTTGATAGATTTCCATAAGTTGCTCTTCGCTATCACAGCGGCAGCACACCTTCGCAAACGAACCTAAAATCCAGTCGCGCTCGTTGTCTGAGAAATCATTAATGTCAAGTATTCCACGCTGCTGGAGTCGTCGCGTCAGAAATGACATCGAGGCGTGAGCGCCTTGAGCGATTTGCTTACCTCTTCTCATCTTTAAATCATGGCGCATGACGATGACTTGTTTTATGAACGGTTTCGCTGACTCATCCATCAAAATACCCCCGCGCAAATAAAGCCTGTCTCGAACGTATCCAAAGTATTTGATATGAGAATGAGGAGCGGGTTTGGGTTCAAACAATTTTCGCGGGCAGTAAAGTCTTATGTTTGGGTGATCAGCGCTTCGGTGGGCAAAATTAAAATGTTGATAATCTTCAATTCCCGGCTGGCTTAGGCCAAGATACCGCGAACAATCTCTCCGTGGACATCGGTTAAACGAAAATCTCGACCGCTGTAGCGATAGGTTAGTTTTTCATGATCGATACCCAACAGGTATAGCACCGTGGCATGTAAGTCGTGAACGTGAACGCGATTTTCTATCGCATGCATACCAAATTCGTCGCTAGCCCCATACATCAAACCACCTTTGACACCGCCTCCAGCTAGAATCGTCGAGAATGCCGTATGGTGATGATCGCGGCCATGTTTGCCTTTGTCGTTGGGTTGGGCGTATGGCGTACGCCCAAACTCACCCGACCAAATCACCAGAGTCTCTTCCAGCAAACCGCGTTGCTTTAGATCGGTCAGCAATGCGGCGGTCGCTCGATCGCTATCTGCACACAGTTTCTGATGCTGTTCATCATTATTTGAGTGTGTATCCCAAGGTTGATTTCCGCCCGGTGTCAGATAATAAGATGTCACGAACCGAACTCCTCGTTCGGATAATCGCCGCGCGAGTAAGCATTGTCGACCGAAAAGGGTATCGCCATACATTTCCAAAGTTTTTGTCGACTCTTTTGAAATGTCAAACGCGTCGGAAGCTTCGGTCTGCATTGCGAATGCTAACTCCATCGCTTTCATCTGCGATTCCAAAGCCGCATCATTTTGTCGGCGTTCAAGATGAAGTCGATTCAATTTTCCGATCAAATCCAACTGTTCTCTCTGTTGACCGCGATTCAGGGTAGGATGATTCAAGTTGGCGACCAATTTATCAGCCTTCATATCCTGAGTATTCACTGCCATGCCTTGGTAGGCACCCGGCAGAAATGAGTTTGACCAAAGATGTGGTCCTACCACCGGGCGACGAGGGCCAAGCACGACATAGCCGGGTAAATTTTCATTTTCTGTACCCAAGCCATAGTTGATCCACGATCCGATACTAGGACGCGTTGGTTGCTGAACCCCCGAATGCATGATGATTAAGCCGGGTTCGTGATTGGGGACATCGGTGTGCATGGAGCGAATAACGCAGAGATCATCCGCGCATTTGGAAAGATGAGGAAATAGATCGCTCATCACAACGCCCGAGTTTCCTCTTGGGAAGAATTTAAAAGGAGAAGGGACGTAGCCCGCCTTAGCTCTACGCTCCGTATCCTTAGCCGGTTTCTCACCTTCATATTTTTTCAGAGACGGCTTGGGGTCAAAAGTATCGACATGGCTAGGTCCACCGTTCATAAACAAGAAAATAACACGCTTGGCCTTGGGAGCGAAATGCAAGCCGTTATCGGTAAGTCCATTTATGGTCTCCATGGCTTGGCCTTGATGCAAAATGCCTGCCATTCCCACCAAGCCAAATCCCATTCCGGCGGTTTGCAACCAATTCCGGCGAGAGAATACCGATGAAAACATGCTAAACACCTATGTTGGTAGGGATAGATTTTGCAGTGGTTGAATTGTTTACTACGGACGAATCGCTAAATTTGTCAATCGATGTATTGCATTTCATTGGCAGCCAAAAGGGCATGAACGTAATTCTGCCATCGAGCCTTCGGATCGCCATGCTGCAGAAACTCTCTCGCTAACTCAATCTCTTTCTGGGCTGCGTTGCGACCATATAAAATTCGATAGGCCAGATCGATTCGCTGCGATGTCGCTTCGGGCGAATGCTCAGGGACTTGATCCCACAGTTTCTCTTGTAGAGCTTGCGCCTGAGCTAACATGAACGAACTATTAATCGCGAATAGCTTTTGAAGCGGTGTGATCGTTTCCGCCCGCTGCTCGGTTGTCACATTAGGGTCAGGGAAATCGTAAAGCGCCAGAAACCGATTTAGCTCCAGACGGCTGATGCGGCTATAAATTGTTCGCCGCGTCTGCTTATCATCTGCCGGATCGATCGAAGGACCACCAAAATTATTTGAATCCAACTTACCCGAGGCAAATAGAAGCGAGTCACGATAAGCTTCAATTCCTAGACGCCGCCGAGGCATTCGAGAAAGCCACTTGTTGGACGGGTCAATATTCACCGATTCGACATCTCCCAAGCTCGATTGCCGGTACGTGCGAGACATTACAATTTCTCGATGCAGCCATTTGAGCGATGATCCATTTTTAACAAATCGTACCGCTAAATCATCGAGCAATTCGGGATGCGTAGGGCGTTCTCCCGTAACGCCGAAATTGCTCGGCGTACCCACCAATCCTCGGCCGAAGTACGACGCCCAAATTCGATTGACCAGAACTCTAGCAGTCAGAGGATTGGTAGGTGAAACAATCGCCTCGGCCAATTCGCGGCGTCCACTTCCATCGCGAAAGATGAGCGGTTGCTCGGTCAGGACCGAAAGGAAATGACGTTCCACTTCCTTCCCTTGATTGTTGGCATCTCCACGGATGAAAACATTAAGATTCTTCGGCTTGGCTTCGCGTACAATATGCAAAGCTTCACTCGGATTCTTCGCTTCCTGCTTCTTGGGATCGTCGGGCTTTGACTCTTTCGTGTTGTTTTTGCCCTCAATCGACTCCTTATCATCTGCCGGAGGTGCTGGAGGGGGAGCCGCCACGAGAGGTTTATTGAACATCTGTGTGCTCGCAAAAACTCCTGCTAATCCGTAATAGTCGTCAGTCGGGATAGGGTCGAATTTATGATCATGACATCTCGCGCAGGCAACTGTAAGTCCCAGTAAACCGCGGCTTACAACATCGACTCGGTCTTCCCATTCTTCGGCCATCACAAATAATTTGCCGCGATCGTAATACTTTGGACCGAGACCAATAAAGCCTAAAGCCGCTAGATTTTCCGAGTCATCACCCTCAATCAAATCCGCAGCTAGTTGCAGGCGAATAAAGTCAGAATAACTAAGGTCGCGGTTGAGCGATTGAATAATCCATTGGCGATAAAGATAAGCGTTCGGATAAGTGAGCGATTTATCCTCGCCTACAATATGCGCTTGATCCTCAGCGTATCTCGCTACGTCAAGCCAAAGTCTTGCCCAGCGTTCGCCGTATGCAGGAGATGCAAGCAATTGATCGACAAGTGCGCGATACGAGTCTTCGGTAGGGCTTTTCAAGAAACTGGCAACTTGCTCCGGGTCCGGTGGTAAACCAGTTAGATCGAAATAAAGGCGACGAATAAGAACTTGTGGTTCGGCCAACGGAGCAGGATTCAAATTCTGGGATCGCAGGCCCGCCAAAATAAACGTGTCCAATTTGGTAAACGGCTCATGGTGCGTCTCAGCAATTACATGCTCCTGAGGTGGTTGAAAGGCCCAGTAACTTTTCGCCCCTGCCAAATCGGGCTTCGCGTTTTTATGGTTCGCTTCCAAACCGGAATTGCGCGGATCCACTGCCCCTTCCCGAATCCATCTCTCGAAGTCTTTGAGCACCTCGTCCGGTAGTTTTCCAGCAGGTGGCATTTGCACATCATGTTCGTAGGTCAAAGCCATCCATAACGTTCCCTTTCCAGGTTCGCCCGGCACGATCGCTGCTCCGGTGTCACCTCCCAACTCCCAGCCCTGTCGACTATCCAGCAATAACCCCCCCTTGAGTTTGTTGCTGGACTTCGCTTGCTCAGAGTGACAACTGTAACAATGCTCGGCCAGCACGGGACGAATCTTGGATTCAAAGAACTCCAGCGGATCTTCAGCTACAGAATTTGACTCAGCCCACTTTAGGCATATCGCAAGAAGCAAAAGCCTCAAAATCCAGAGACTCAAAAATTGATTCGGCAGCGTCCGAACTTGCAGCATCCGACTTATGAAAATCCAAGTATTCATCAGACAGCCTATCCATTGACGGCCGTGGAGGTGGGAGGGGGCACAGAGGAACCCTAAATATCGCCGAAATACGGAGCAAAGTCACGTGGAAAATGCGCCTAGTTTCGGAAAAACCTACCGGAAGGGAGCGAAAACGCCATTGGATGGTCCGGGCAATCGCAAAGCGGACTATGCGGGTTCGTTGCTGGGTGGCTAGAATCAAATCGGTTGTGCATTACAAATCGGTTGTGCTGAGCATTATCAGTCTATCAATTGTATTGTCGTCTGCGACCTACAAAACGAAAGGGGAGGGGAAATGTTTCCTCGGACTTTATCGTGAATGTGATTTTCCATTTTTATTTGACAAGCTTTTCTATGGCAAACGGCGATCAGCGTTGCTGCAAAAGACCGTCTCGCCCTGAGATTCTAGGTTTACTTTATCTTCTCATCGGATTATCGGGTTCAGTCTTCGGGCAGAGTGGCGCCGCGCAAGTTGTCCAGCAAACCTATTCTGTGCGGGAACATTTTTTCAGTCGTTATTGCAACAGTTGTCACGATTCCGATCGAAAACAAGAATTCAATTTATCAGGTTTGACGGAAGATTTTTCCAGCGAGCAGAGTCGACAATTATGGGCGAAAGTACTAGATCAAATCGCCTATGGTTTTATGCCCCCCGCTGAGGAATTGCAGCCAGAGAGCAGCGAGAGAAACAAGGCTGTTGGATGGATCGAGAACCAATGGGTGGCCGCCATCCAGAAGGAACGTGAACTCACAGGGCGGGTTCCGCTTCGTCGATTGAGTCGAAGCGAATACCAAAACACGATACGCGACCTGTTGGGTGTTGAAGTCGATGTTTCCGATCTCATTCCAGAAGATACCATAGCGGATGGATTTGGCAATCAAGCCGATTCCCTGCATGTGTCATCCTTTTTGCTGGATGGATATCTAGCCGCGGCGGATCGCGTTCTTGATGCGGCAATCGCCAACGGCCCACGTCCACATACGATCAATAAACGATTTGATATCCGCGATGAACGAACGGTCAAAGCGAAAGGGAGTGTTTACCGCCATGAAGCCGATGGTGTGGCCGTGTTTAGTTCGTGGGTGTCTGCAAATATTCAAGTGACAATGTGGCAATTCAATACGCGAGGGCGCGGCAAATATCGCTTTCGCATTTCAGCTTACGGGATTCAAACAGATAAGCCGGTAACCTTTTATGTCAAAGCGGGACCGATGAATGCCGCGGCCGAGCAATATCTTATCGGTTACTTTTCCGTTCCACCCAACGAGCCGAAGGTCATTGAATTTGTCGAAAACATGGAGTCCAACCTTACCATTCGAATTGTGGTTGATGGCTTGGGTGTTACGCCCCCTCAGGTAGAGAAGATCGGTGCGGAGCATTACAAGGGACCTGGCTTATTGATACAGCATGTTGATATCGAGGGACCCATCCATGAAACTTGGCCACCCGAAAGCCACCAGAGGATTTTCGGCGAATTGAAGCAGGTTTCGGTTGCTTCTCAAAAGAATCGTCGTGAAGTTGTTTCTGAAAATCCTCAAAAAGATGCTCAAGAAATTCTTTCCCGTTTTGCGAGACGAGCTTTTCGGCGTGAAATTTCGGATGCGGATGTAAAACCTTTTCTGGCACGATTCGAGCGATTGCGAGAGGAAGGTCGCTCATTCGAGGAGTCGATACGCGTCGCGCTGAAAGGTATTCTGTTGTCTCCGGAATTCCTGTTTCTCAGAGAGCCTGTAGGAGAACTGGATCAATTTGCTCTTGCCTCTCGGTTGTCCTACTTTCTCTGGAGCTCCATGCCAGATGAGGAGCTATTGGAAGCTGCTCGACAGGGAAAATTGAAAGATTCTGCCTTTCTTCATCAGCAGGTAGAGAGCATGCTCGATGATCCAAAGTCCACAGCATTCAAAAAGAATTTTGTATATCAATGGCTCGGTCTTCAATCCATCGATGATACCTCTCCCGATGCGATGCTTTACCCAGAATACGATGATCTATTGAAGGTCTCTATGCTCAAGGAGATCGAACTATTTTTTGATGATTTGTTTCGCAATGACCTCAGTATTGCGAACTTTATCGATTCCGACTTTACGTATCTAAACGGGCGTCTTGCAAGGCATTATGGAGTTGAAGGGGTACCTGAAGGAGTCGATTTCGAAAAAATCAGTTTACCCAGCGATTCGCCGCGGGGAGGAATACTGACCATGGGAGCTGTATTAAAGGTCACGGCCAACGGAACGACCACATCACCCATCATTCGAGGAAACTGGCTGCTCAGCAGAATCTTGGATAGACCACCTCCCAAACCACCAGAGAACATTGAGGCAGTAGAGCCCGATATTCGCGGCGCAACCACTATCCGAAATCAACTTGCCAAACATCGCGACCTACCGCAATGCGCTGGCTGTCACAAAATCATCGATCCTCATGGATTTGCACTCGAGAATTTTGATGTGATTGGAGGTTGGCGTGCGTATTATCGCAGCATAGGCGAAGGGGCCGAAGTGACCCGGGAGGGTCGGCGAATGCGATATCGACAAGGACCTAACGTTGAAATGGCCGATGAGTTGTTTGATGGGAGGAAATTCGAATCCGTGAAAGCCTACAAACAGTTGCTTCTGTCCAACCAAGACGAACTCGCAACTGCCTTTACGGGCAAACTTTTAAGCTATGCTACCGGTGGTAAAGTTGGCCTAGCCGATCGTGCCGATATCGATACGATCGTTCAAGAAGCTCGCGGAAAAAAGTTTGGCCTTCGTTCGATGATTCATGCGGTAATCGATTCAGAAGCATTTCGAAAAAAATAATGAATAAGGTTTGGGTAAACCATGGCTCTTACAAGACGCAAATTTCTTCGGTCCGCTGGAATCGGGTTGGCATTGCCCTGCTTTAGCTCGCTAGCAAAAAGAATCGTAGCTGCCGATAATTCAAACGCTATCCGGCGAATGGTTTGCGTTTGCGCGCCGCTCGGTTTGTATGCACCGAACTTTTTTCCGCAACAGTCAGGTACCGACTATGCGAATACGCGTTATCTCGAACTGCTCAAGGATTTTCGTAGTGAAATGACCATCATTTCGGGATTGTCTCACGCAGGCACTAATCCTGGTTTTGCCCATCAAGCGACAGCTAGTTTTTTGACTGGAGCCCAAGGGGCGGGAAAACCTGGTTTCCGGAATTCGATTTCCCTTGACCAATTGGCTGCAGAGCATCTCGGCGGAAAAACTCGCTTTTCCAGTTTGGTAATGTCCGGTGAAGGACTTGGTCTCTCCTGGACTCGAACAGGAGCGATTGTTCCGGCGTCCACATCGCCGTCAAAATTATTTTCGCAATTGTTCCTGGACGGCTCTCCAGATGAGTTGCGCGCTCAATATCGCCGACTCGAAGACGGTCAGAGTATCCTGGACGATGTTTCGGACCAAGCGAAGGAAATACGACGTTCACTCGGCAGCGCAGATCGTGAGAAATTGGACGAATACTTGAGTAGTGTACGAGCCTTGGAAGAGAAAATTGGCTCGGACGAAGGGTGGGCAAAGAAACCGAAGAGAAAAGTTGATGCCCCGCCACCAGTCGATATCTCGAATCCAGCCGACTTAATCGGCAGGACGAGATTGATGTTCGACCTGGCTCATTTGGCTTTGGAAACAGATTCGACTCGATTGATCACGATCATGTTGGCCGGGTCCACCAATACGCCTCCCATAGAAGGCGTTTCTTTAGGGCATCATGATCTATCGCATCATGGAAAAGATCCAGGAAAAATCGCTCAATTGGAGATCGTTGAACAAGAGACAATGAAGACACTGCAAGGACTACTTGGCAAATTGAAGGCGACCCAAGAAGAGGAGGGAACGTTACTAGATAAGACAATGGTTTTCTTTGGCAGTAACTTGGGAGATGCTAGTAGTCATTCAGTTAAGAATTTACCCATCTTGTTGTGTGGTGGCGGATTCAAGCATGGGCATCATTTGAAATTTGATGAGTCCGCGAATATCCCGCTGTGCAATTTATATGTCAGTATGTTACAACGACTCGGTTTGAATATTGGAAATTTTGGTACCAGCAATGGAACGTTAACGGGGTTGCAGATGTTGAATTGAAATCTGCCGAAATACCTGCATTGAGCGTTTTTTGAAAAACGTATTTTGCGAATGTTTCTCAATGGCGAATTGAGTTTAGAGCTCAAACCTTCACGCGGGATTCAGAGTTTATGCGTCAACTTCTCTTGTCGGTGGCGGTCTTGCTTGGACTGGTTCTTGAAGATGATGTCTCTTGGTTGAAGGAGTTGCAAAAACCCCCTGTGACAACCCCGAAACTGCCGCGGCCACTCGCACCTCTGGTTAGCGAAAGCGATTTGGCAGCGGAAAATGCACTAATTCGATGGAGGGATTGCAAAAACGATTTAAAGAAAGCGTGGCAAGAAGTTCTTGGACCAGATTTAGCTAGGCCTGAGTCGGTCCACGTTGAGGTACTTGAAACCGAGATAATCGAGAAACTCACTCGTAAATTGATCCGTTATGAGAATGAAGTTGGCGAATTCCTCACAGCCTATTTGCTTGAGCCCATCGAAGCGACCAGTCCTCTGCCAGCCATTGTTGCGTTGCATGCCACCACCAATCAAACGAACAAAACCATAGCCGGTATCGGCGGCACTCGTGATGAGCAAATCGGTTTGCGTTTAGCGCAACAAGGGTTTGTTGTGATTTGTCCGGAGAACTTTTTGTGGAGAGGAGGCATGGGCTATCAAGAAGCGGTTGCCGATTTTCAGAAGCGATATCCCAATTCTTTGGGAATGCGAAAAATGCTGTTTGATGCCAGTCGAGCTATCGATATCGTCGCCTCGCTTCCTACCGTAGATTCGCAGAAAATTGGTGCGGTCGGCCATTCGCTTGGCGCGAAAGAAGTTCTCTACCTCACAGCTTTGGATGAGAGAATATCGGCCGCGGTTTTCAGCGAGGGAGGAATTGAATTCGAATCCACCAATTGGCAAGCTCCATGGTATCTCGGACCCGCTGTTTCAGACAAAACCTTTCCCAGAAATCACCATGAATTGATTGCTCTGATAGCACCCCGACCTTTTCTTGTCTTGGGAGGCGAATCTTCGGGAGCGGCGGATGGGGATCGATCATGGCCCTATCTTCAAGCGGCTATGCCGGTATATCGGCTGTACGGGAACACTCCACGCTTAGGTCTGCTCAATCACCATCAAGGTCACACCGTATCCGACCAGAGCTTTGAACGGCTTGCTGAATGGTTCGAATGCTATCTCAAGTAGGGAATAAATATTCAACGGGTTTTGTGTCTGCAAAGATCTTGACCTGTATGCAGAATACACCTGAATGAATTGCGTGCCGCAATCGGCAAAAGGTTTGTCGGAGGCCGTCGAGAGAGTTTAATCGGTGAGTCAGAATCGGTGAGTCAGAAT
>Ga0169931_10004103_pt1 | contig 22813 bp, 18 predicted proteins | sample Kivu_15m_20L_FD_129675 | JGI IMG/M metagenome (GOLD analysis project Ga0169931, IMG submission 129675) | Freshwater microbial communities from Lake Kivu, Western Province, Rwanda to study Microbial Dark Matter (Phase II) - Kivu_15m_20L... | ecosystem: Environmental > Aquatic > Freshwater > Lake...
AACCCCAACCCCAACCCCAACCCCTATAAGACTGTATAGGCTATATGTGGTTTAATTCTATAAGCCAATAATATTTTTTATTTATATTCTTAAAGAAACTCGATGCTATTTTTGACTTGAGCATTCAAAAGAGACTATATTGTGCTATTTGAGTGATGAAACTATAAGTTTGATTTTAAATGTCCTAAGCGATGGGTAGCTGCTTATAATAACTTTTAAGTTAGACGCACTGTCTACCCTTTTACAGAAGTTCATTCGAAAATGGATAACACAAAAATATAGAATCCCGGACTCGGGAGTGTAGGCGACAAATCGTCGATCCTAAACTTCCTTGACCGTAAACGACCTCAAGGACATAGTTCTTCCAAAATATCTGTTGAAACCACGTTGGAAAATTAAAATGAGCATTTCCTGCTCCCTAATTTCACCTTCAAATTCACAGGATTTCAGATCGGAGAACACGTGAAATATACTGTCATCCTCAAGGAATCATACAAAATTCTGGGAAGAAAAGTAAAGAATTAATATGAATTCAAGACCCGCTACTCGATGCTGGAGGCCCTAGACACCAAGTTAGGAGGGGCCGGGTTCCCTGGAAAGAAGTGGTTCGGCAACAAAAGCAGGAAGTTCGTGGAAGAAAGGAAAGTTGAGTTGTAGAATTACCTCAACAAAGTGGCCAAAAGCGGAAAAACTGCTTTCCTAAAGTTCGCCAAACAAATAAAGGACGTTAGCTACAACAAGAGTCTGAAAGCTCCCTTCAGCATTGAATGATAGATCGGGCAAACAGCCAATAATTCAAATAAAATAATGACTCTCTAATATTCTCTTACATGCATTAAAAAAGGGGGGGGGTAGTTTATTAAGCAATATATAAGTTTGAGATCGCTAATATAAGCGGGAAGAAAACTGGTTTAAATGTATTTGTTGTGATAACTTTATCAATCCATGCTCAGCGAGTACGCACATCTCAAACTGCAGACCATCTCTGGCTAGGAAATATACGTCCACACTCTCCCCGCACTGATTGGTTCTAAAAGAGTCGAAAAGTGCACCTCAGCTGTTCTAAACGAACAAAATATTTCAGTGATTCCTCTTACCAACATTATCGACACCTTCCACTTCCACGCCCTACTGTTCAGTCATGAAGGCAAGTATAAAATCGCCTCAGCGTCTCCTTTGATCCTCAACTCTACTAACATCAACGTTGATGAAAAACTTGTTTCAGCACTTTCAAAGTATCCAAGCTTAGTTCAAGCTATTCATGAATATTTGACACACTTCGTACCTTCAGCTAATAGCATCGTTTCGCTTCCACTCATTTCAAGAGTTATGGTTCTCTCCTAAACCCAATCAGAGATCTTTTACATCTGTCAAGCTTCGCCCAATCAACAAAGAGTAGGCAGCACTCAGGTCAAACAAAATGCCACAGTTTCTGTTAATCAAGCTAAACCAGCCTTGAGTGCAGCGAGTGGAAGCAAGTGGTCTGTCGATGACCACGAACAACTCAAAAAATTGCTTCTACAATACGGATATAGTCGTTGGAAACAGATCCAGAGATCTTCTTCGACTATTGGAGGAAAACTAGATGGAAAACCTTTGCCTGAAATAAAAGCTTATGCCAATAGCTTCCTTAGAGCCCTGGGACTCTCACTGCCATAGGACTAAACGAACTTGAAAATATTTTTACAAAAATTAATCGAAGAAAACCATAATTAGTATCAAGAGTATCAGCCGTGCCTTGATGACTGGCAACAACACATCATGCTGCCTCATCGGTCAGTGCAGTACACAAAAAGATTACAGCTTTTGCATAGAGTAAAGACATTAATCAGAAAGTATCGAGAGGATTCTTTAAAAAATATGAACGTTTTCGATAGAAGAAAGATAAATTGGGATGGCCTTCTCAACTTTATTCCTTTGGGTTTGCTCTTCGGACAACGGCCAGCAGTTTGGTGGGCCAAAAAGAATGACATAGATCTGCTTCTAGGAGTCTATAAGTATGGATATGCTAACTATGTAGCAATACGTAACGCTAAATAATACTGTTTTGCTTAGCTTTAAAAAGCTCAGACTTATCAAGATTTTCCAGTGGCCGATAACCTTACCAGAAGACTCAAAAAATTGATAAATACTATAGTCAAGATACAGCAAAATCAAGGATAAATTGATTTTTAGGACTAAGCCGAAAGTTAGGAAGACGAAAAGAGCTGGAGCGATGCAGAAAAAAGACTTTTGTTCACCATTGTAAGTGAATATGGAGTTCCCATAGGGTCTGACAACAAAAGTAACCTGAATGAGCTCAAGGATAGAATAAAATCTACTATTAAGGACTTTAATAAGACTCCCAGTCAGGTTTAAAAAATGGTATCAAGATTGCGTTGGAACTGTCAATAAATAGTTTCAGATGAAAAAATGAAAGATGAACAGGGATCAGGAAGTTTCAAAATTACATTTTAAATGGCAACTCGATTCACTAAAAATATCAATCTTTTGTAATTCATCAGAAGGTCTATTTTACTTATGTAACCTGATAACCTTAAGATTTTCTTAAAGTAAGTCTAAGAGAAAAACTAACAGCTTTAAAGAGAACATGCGGCATACATATAAGGAAAATTTTCTGATGAAAACTTACTGAATCATATTAATAAGGTCGGAATAAGCAATATTCCTTCAATGAAGCTCACCTAAATCAAAGTTGTTGCTAGAATTTAATGGTTATGTTAGGTATACAAAATGATAAAGGAAAAAGTTCAAGACAAGAAAAAGAAGTATAAAATATTCGATGAATCGACTAAAAAGAAAGCTAAATTTGAGCTAAACCGCGACAAAGATGGCAATATTCGCTTCCCCATTAACATAAATCCGTCTTTGATTCTAGTTGCGACAGGCAAAATAAATACTAATCCTAACTATCATTCAGAACATAATCTTTTCCCGGTTGGATATACATCTATACGCACTCATGCCTCTATGTTCACAAAAGGGGTCAGAGCCAAGTACACTTGCTAAATCCTATAAGGTGACGGAAGGCCGATTTACAAAGTGACTCCAGAGTAAGACCCCACTAATCCGATCATAAAGGATTCGAGCACTGGCTGTTGGGTCTACGTGTGTAACAGAGTCAACCAGCTTCAAGAAGTCAAAAAAGAAAAGGTAACAATAAGCGGAACGGAGAGATTTGGCCTACTTGAGCATAACGTAGTTCGATTGCTCGAGGATCTAGTACAGTCTGAGAAATGCACAAAATACAAATTCAAAAAGAATCTGCCCAAAGATCAAGCTGAATGATTAAACAACATATCGAACCAATCATTATCTTTTAACTCTCTTATTTCCATTTTGACCTTTAAATTTATCTTTTTGAGTCTTTTCTTTTTTGGAACCATTTACGATTTTCTAAAGATCCTATCTTTTCTGTTCTTTGAATATCTGTCCGATCATTTATATTTCTTTGAGATCGTCGCGAAGTTAGCTACTTTTTTAAGCTTTTCTCATCATACTCTTTTTCCAAAATCTTTCTTTTTTTGTTTCAGGTACTCGAGTAAACATTTACTATTCGAAATCAGTTTTTTACTTGAATTTTCGCTTTATTTTTTAAGATATATCGTTGCCGACACCTTTTTCTCTTGCTTCATCATCGTCTCGCAGATCATTCATGTATTTTCTTACTAAATATCCCTTTTTTCTTTCCTGCTACAACTCCATTTTTCTGATTTTCTGATCAGCTTTTGAAAGAGCTGCTGATCCTTTGGGAGCTACATACTTTCCTTATTTTTTGAGCTCCTTTTCTTTTTTCTATTTGACTTGCATCAAAGAATTTAGACGAGGTTGGTAGGCCATGGCGTCTTCCTAATCTTCTTATTCATTGATTTATTGTTCATTCTAATCAGATTCTTCATTTTCTTCATCTTAGTTTTACTAAAATTGATTGTCTGCAGATTGAGTTGTTTCTTTAGCTTTTGTAGACACTTTGACATTGAGAACTTCTCCATACTTTAACATTTTGTTTTTTTGATATTAAAGTTTTTTCTCCACAGGTGCCAATTTAGTTAGAAGGGTTTTTAAATAGACTAGTCTTTTGTACAGCTAGAGTCCTTGTCCTGAAGTGAGATCTGAAGCGTTGATTTTAAACAATTAGTAAAACTAAAGTTGTATCAGATACTCCATAAACAGCAAATTTTTCGCATTGTAGTATCCTATTCCACTTTAATAGTTATTTTCTGATACTTTTTGCTCCATATTTTATATTTTGACTGAAATTTAATGCTGACTATTGATAAGTTTTTGATAAAGTTACTTGCATTCTTGAATATCTTACTAGCTAGGAGGCAATGCTGGAGGATCCTCTCTTAGAAAAGGCGGTTTTAGTTAGGAATCAAACATTTACCATTAATTTTTTTGTTATGGTTATGTATTCAACGTTCTTGACATTCAACAATCTAATATGTATACCTTTAAAATCGTATATTTATAAGTAATCAATCATTCTTCATTTTCGCCGTCGCTGTCTTACAACAAATTTCCAAGTCTTTTCAGCCATTTTTGCATATCTGGATTGAGAGTTGAAGTTGAAGATAGCTGAGTACTTTTTTCGTATTTTGTCAAGCTGGCTTATCTTATACTCTGGTTTTGAAAAATACTAGAAGGAATCTAAGTTATATGTTAGTCATATGGTAAGGTTCTGATAAGTTCAACAGATTGAGGCGGAGTTTTGATTCTTGAAGCTGTAGACGGAAGAACAGTTGAGTTCCACTTATTGATTCTTTCAGGGGTAAACAGTTTTTCTGAACTTTTTTGAATCTAATTTTGATGCTAATTAAAAGTAATTTTAAAGCTATTTTACTAACTTGATGTATTTGATTTTCGGAAACTTGTGATCATACCTGCCCTTCGCGTTCCAGATAGCATTTATCCTAGCCTTTTGACTTCAGCTTTTAAATTAGTATTTTCGGTTCTTATTATTTTGTTTAGTTCTTTTAGGCGCATAAATTATACTTGATCTTTCTTTAGTACAGCCTAGTAATGCTCAATAATACTGTTGCAATTGTCTTGGCTCATTTTGTAATATTTATTGACCTGATCAAGATGATCCTTGAGAGGCTAGCTTGCATTAACTAAAGGGCTAAACATTTTCTATTGCTTTTACATTAGAAGTTTTTAGATGATGCTATTTTTTTATTTGAGTTGTTGTGAAAACTCCCGCTATTTCTTTGAAAGTTTGATGTACTATTTTTCTAAAGCCACGTACTTGTCCCTCATTTAAATGATGATAGCTTAGCTTTCTCTTAGAGCTTCAAAGAATCTTTATACATCTCGCTATTTTGTTTGTTCAGGAAATCTTTATGTTTGTTGCATTGATTTTTCAAATTTAGGACAATATATATGCATAAAATTGATTTAAATTACAAATCATTTCAACGAAGAAGTAAGAATATGACACCGGCTGCTGCGATTAGAGCAATCAAAATAATCGCAACGATAATAAAGTATTTCTTTTTGCTTTTTCTACTATAATTCTGGGCCTAATCGAGTTGTTAGTTCGCTTATCTAAGATTCATGTAAGCTTAGTTAGTATGAGCTTCTATGTGCTAGAGATGCTATCTCTGTTAGCCGCCTATCATCTATCCCATCTAATTCATTATTTTATTGATATTCTAGTTTTTTTGTTATAGTTCCTGGATCAGTTTGTTCCTCTAAGATATCATTTTTTGCTGAAAAACAACTTAGCTGTCAAGATAATCGCTAACCAGCAAAGATTACTGATGCTTGATCTCTTCTTTAGTCTCAGGTTTTCCGACCGGCTGGTCCATCTATGATTTACTTACTCTAAGAGTGCTACGCATAACAGATTGTGAAGCTCGGTTGACAAAATCTTACATTATTCGTTTGTTTCTCTACACCTCTTTGGCACATTTTTCCCAAAGGTCTTTTATCTTATTCTTTGATGGAGGGTCGTTGTAATCTTTGTTGAGATCTTCTATTATTTTTTTGATAGCAGTTATTTCAGCTGACACGAATTTACTTTGTTAGTTGATAGCTTTTCGGATATCACTGGCGAGATCATTGTCACACTGCTTTTGCAATTCATTATTTTTATTTCGAAGAGCCCTAATTCTGTTTTAACAATCTCCGAAACGTTTTTTGTATTATTTGCTTTGCTTCTTGCCTCGCAACAAGCTCTCTTCAATTTCACTCATTATAAATCTATCATGTAAGAAACAAACTGGTCCATTATGGTTTTTTGTCTTTATCATGCTTTTTTTCATTCAAAAGAGACACATATTAGCTGAAATATCATGCATATTCTCAAATTTATATCAAAGGATGTTTGCTTCACGGATAAATTGATATAAAATGTAAGTTTTGTATGTAAAAAAGGGGCGATCCGGGAATTGAACCCGGGACCTCCCGCACCCTAAGCGGGAATCATACCACTAGACCAATCGCCCTCAACTACTAAAAAAATAATAAAATAAAGAAATTTCATGTGACAACAACCCTTTCTTGCTATGAATTCTTGTACTTAAACTATACTATCATTCTAAAAAATTACCAGTTTCTGAATCAGGGGCAATCTACCAAGGCTAAAGAAAACTTGCACGACTATTTTAAAGCCTATATAATGGCTGCTTAATGGCAGAGAGACGATTGCTATACTTTTTTATTACTTTTTGTGTTGTTGTTTGATTTTTGTGCGAGTTTTATTATTTTTTTAAGGCAATCTCTTTGTTTGTGATTTGAAAGCATATATTTTAAGAAAAATTTTTGTCATTTTTGAGATTTTGAAAGTTAAACTTGGAAATAAGATTCAAAAAAGATTGTTCCTCTTATGTTTTGATGTATTTTTTGTTACTGCTAGCGAAGTCTTTCTAGGGTTCTTCAGTTTAGTTTTTAACTTCTTTTTTATTTGGCCAGTAGCTATTCGTAGATTTAGTAAATCTGTCGCTATTAGAATTGAACCCTCGAGCTTATCCATTATTCTTTGCAACTATCACTTATTCTTCGTATCCTGCCAAACTAACAGGAGTCGACGTTGGACCTGTAAAAGAACAAGTTTTGTGAGCATTTTTGATGCTCCTACCAAAAGGATGATGATTATGCTGCTTTCTAGCTGGATGCACATTACTCTAATTAAGACTATTAATCGAAGTCTTTTGCAAAAATTTGCTGCTCTATTTGACTAGTTTTTTTGTTAATGTATTAAGGTCGCTATCAGGGCTCACTTACTTCCTGTTTACATGAGATTATTTTCTTCCACAACTATTTACAAGCATAAACTTTTTTAAAAACTGTTAAATTCTTTTAGTTTTTAACTAATCTAAAGTCTTTCGCTGTCTGTTTTTATATGTTGATTTCGTCTAGCGTGCCTCCGAATACCCAAATTTCCTCGAAATTTCCATTCGATGATACAATATAAAATATATTAAAACCTTTATACTATCATGAAAACTATCATTTATATAGATCAAGCTTATCACCGCCGAGTAATACATGTATTAATCTTTTATTTATATAAAAAAGCACTTGAAGACATATTTCTTTGTCTTTAAGGCGTCTTTTATTAGAAGCTATCTCGACTGAGTCTCATCGTTTTGAGATTTCCTTAGTCTTAAAGTGAAAAATTCAAAGATATTTATGAGTTTTCACTGATTGATTTTTGCTTACGTATGTGCTCGTAAATCAGTCTTATTTTTTACTCGAGCATTTTCTTTTATTTTTCAAGCTGAACAACCATTTTTTTCTGCACTGCGCACTAAGTTTTCACATTCTTTAGAACTGTATTTTCCATATGCAGGTAATTGACAGTTTGTTTCAAATCTAAAATATTGTTTTATAGTCGTTGAACCTGAGTTCCTAGATAGGTCTCTAAGTTATGGATATTTCCAATATTTTGCTACAGTTATCTGTTTAAAGAATCGTTTTTTGATCTGATTTGAGCGAGCTCTTGCTGCAGCTGAAAGATTTCAAATGAATTTTATGAGATAGTCTGGGCAAGTATACAATTTTATTACTTGCTTTTTTGTAGCAGCTCAGTCAGTTTTTAAATTTAAAGTTATTTCATTTTAAGTAACTGTTAGACATGAGTCGAAGATTCCTTTATCTTCAAAAATGACGACTGTTAATAAATTTAATCAGCTTTTTTATTTGATTGTGTAGTTACAGGATTAAATTAAAGAGGATGGGCTAACCTTAATCCGGTATCTTTTTTTCTTTGAAAATATTTGCCTTGGTTCAGAGTCTTAGTTGAGGACTGAGCTGATATTTCTTTTTAGTTTATTGTTGACTAAGGCATATGTGTCTGTTTATTTCCCGAGCAGAAAATAAGATTTCCCTCACTTTTATTAGATTTCAATAGTAATTTGAGTCTGTCTTCTTAGCGAATCTTGAAATCTTTTTGACCATTTAATGAATTTTCGAAGAATGAATCTTTTTAATTTACATTACCTATCAAAGATGTCGGTTATGGTCTTGATATAGAAGATATCTGTTTCGTGCGTTGTAGATGTTTAGGGGTTATTTGCGCAAAATTAAAGTTCTGAGGAGAGGCTTGAGGCTGAAGAGTTTGTCTAGCAAATGCTAATGGTTTTTTATCCATATTTATTTAGTAATATGAGTTTAAATAAACCAAATTGATACTTAAACCTTTGATTTTAACATCGAAATGTCATTATATAGATTATATTTTTGAGATTTTAGGTCCTTTACAATTAATTATATGTAATTAATTCATAGATGAAAAAGATTTTAAATATCCTTGAAGATTACTTACGCAAGTACCCTACACCTTCGCAAATAACTCATTTTCCGGATTTATTTAAACTCACCTACACATACTCATCTCCTTTCACTGACTCCAAGCATACCAAATAAGTAATATATCCTCTTCAGCCTCTCTTGATCAATACTCCTCTTTCTGCACAAATCACTAAGATAGTATACAATTAAAAGGGTCGTATTTAATAATCAGATTCTTTTGAAAGTATTCTAGTCAAGTAAAAACATTAAAAGCTACTTCAAGATGATGTATTTGGCAAAGCAAAATGCAATAAATCTCAGACAAAGTGGGTCTATATAGCCTAAGTAAAGCCAGAACCGCTAAAAAGTTATTTTAATTAAGGAAAAGGCAAAAAAGTGTATAGCCACGACTTGGGTTAATTTTACGATGAAGTCAAAGAGGTTGGTATCTTCATTTGGGATAAAAATCTCAAAAAAGTTTTTAGAATTGAAATAGACAAAAATTTGATCCCTTCTTTTCCTTCTTTTGCCAACGGTGAAGGAACATAAGTAATTTTCCACGCATACAAAAAACAGCATTTCGGTCATGGAGTCCTGCTTTGCTTCAATCGATAGGTAGGAATATATAAGGCTAGCGTTGTAATAGCAGCCAAATAAGCTCAAAAAGTTGAATAAGGTTAAAAACCTAAAAAACCTGAATTGAAAGCATAAGCTACTGTAACTGATTTGATCAAAGATTAATGTCAGACTAATATTTTTCCGAGCATATCTCCATGCTATAACTATCTTGTTTATCTAAGTGGAACAGGGATCACTCATACTTACTATATGGATCTTGTTGTGGCTAAAAATGTCGAAGGAAAATGGACAGAAACTCATAGAATCAAATAAAAATTTGTTGGATATTATAATACTTTAAAGACATACATAACACAATAAAACGATAAAAGCTATGCGATTTGCCAGACTATAGAAGAATCTACATCTCAGATTATAAAAGTAGACTTAGAAACAGGAGTTTTAATAAATTTAACTGAAAAGTATCCAAATCATAATTTTTCAATAAATGACGTGACTCAATCCGGGGTCATCACTGGAGTCGTTTCTACTAATAATTTCAATACGTTTTTCTATTGCCGAAATTATACAATTACAATTATTGAGCCACCTAGCAAAGAATCCTTCGTTCAGAAAGAATATCGAGATCCTATACATTCAATATACATTTAAGCAAGGGAAGAAGACATTTTAGAGTAGTTCAGAGATAGGGCTAAAAAGCGTCCTTTGCTTGTGTTACCTCATGGTGGTCCTCATGGTTCTTTTGCTCAATGCCTCACATCTATGAGGTATGCATTACTTAAAATGGGTTATGGACTTCTTCATCCGAACTTTTCTGGGTCAATAGGATATGGAAAAGCTAGACTAGAAGGAGCTTTGACTAAAATTGGTTAAGTTGATGCATAAGAAATCCTTTAATCGATGAGAATAGTTATTGAAGATAATCCATGTATAGATAAAGACAATGTGCACGTACAAGGTGGCAGCTACGGTGGATATATGTCAGCTATAATGGGCAGTAGATACCCTCAACACTTTAAATCTGCGATTATTCTGAACGGAGTGCTTAGTTTAGTCGGAAATCTCTATTTTTCAGACATTCCTGAGTGGACTTTAGTCGAAGCTTTGGCCCGACAAGATATTTCTGGACTTACTCAAAAAGACTACGACTAGATGTGGAGACAATCGCCTATTTCTCAACCCATGAAGATACCTACTCTTCAGTTTTTAGGTGCAAAAGATCGCCGAGTTCCCTACAAGCAAGGTCTTCTATTCGATGCGATGACCAAATAGGCTGGAACTCCAATTACCACCTATGTATACGAGAATAGTGCACATGCCTTAGCAGATTCTGTTGAAACATCAATCGATATTGTAGTGAAAACTTTGATGTTTTTAGAGGGAGTCACATAATAAGAGTAAAACAAACAGTGATATGCATAAAATATTGATTTTATCAAACAAAAAATTGACAAAAATACTATCAAAAATCAACAATAAAATTTGTAAAACCTCAAAGACACTCATCAATTAACATATTCATATACTTTAAAAAGCAACAAGCATTCAATCAAGAAGTATACAGCATATTTTTTTTAAAAAAATTTTTTTTATTAATTATGCCATGATTAGCAAACATTTATCTTAAATTAAATTTCATATCGAAATATGTTTTTATTTTTCATGCTGAAGATAAGTATGATATGAAATGATGACAAATAAAATTGAGATTTGAGTTACATCATGAGTTAACTGCCAAAAAGTTTTAAAATCAATAAACGCTATTGTTTTTTGCAAGATTAATCTTCGTAGACGGCTTTTGATTTTATAATTTATTAAGATTTGTTGTGATGAGAGGAGCAGCCAGACCAGCCCCCAAAGGTGCCAAGGGTAAAGTCAGCAGACCCGGACTCACTGAAGACGAAATCGAAGAGCTTAGAGAAGCTTTCAACCTTTTCGACACTGAGGCCACTGGAAAAATTGACCCCAGATAACTCAAGTCAGCCATGCAGAGTCTTGGTTTTGAAAGCAAAAACCCTACTATCTTCAATATGATTGCAGAGCTTGAGTCCCAGGGTCGTGAAATCGATTTCGAAGAGTTTTTGGACGGCATCACATCGCGTTTGGGTGACAAAGAATCACGTGTATTTTTGAATTCATGCAGAACGGAATCAATAAAATTTTTGACCTATTCGACGACGACCATACCGGAACTATTAACTCAAACAACATCCGAAGAGTTGCCAAATAGCTCGGTGAGACAATGAACGTCCAGGAGCTCGAAGAAATGCTCCAGCGGGCAGCCACCAACTCTCGCGAAATCAGCAGAGAAGATTTCTACAACATCATGACCAAGAAGACCTTCTGATGATGTCTGGTCTTGCAATAACGCATTTTAAATAGCTGAGTTATAGATATCATAGCCGATCATTAATGTTGTTTATAATATTTTGTTGTTGATATGATGAAGATTCGTAGGACACCTTCGGAGGGGCAACCCGATGAGAAGGATTTACGTACTGACACACAACACACTTTTGCACATTATCTAAGACCATTAGTTCATTTTATGCGACTGAATTCAAGCCAGTATCATCAAAATGAATATAATTTTTTTTAAGAACTCTAAATTTTATTAAAAACTTAAAGAAACGATAAATTAGATGACTTTTTATTACTTTTTTGTTTATTTTCCTTAATTTTGTAAGTAATTTTATCTAAGGCTAATGGGCGTGCTATAGTAACTATCAAAAAATGGACCCCTTGTAGACTGCAAGACAGGATAATAGAGTTCGCTTTCTCAACTCAAATTCAAGTATTTAGGACTGTATTTTACGGCAGTATGGTGCAGCTACTGCGTCCAAATCGTGAACAAGCTGCCAAAAATAATCGAAAAAGTAAACCAAAAGGGTCAATTTTTCAAAATGATTACCTTGCGTCTAGATTAGTAGGACTCACAATTTGCTTACAGCTACCTGCGCTTCAAAAATATCACATACTAGGGCTCGGAACATCTTGCAAGAATTTTTGGAGCCAGACAAATACCTTCTGTGTTTGTGTTCGATTTGGCGGGTAGATTAGTCACCCGGTCCGGACTTCAAGACATAATGACCTATCAAGAAAATACCATAGAATATTGGGATAAAAAAATGGGCCTTGTTTGATTTTAAGTCATCTCGTATATTAGACTGCAATTTTAGGCTAATTTGTGTATAACTCGAACATAGGGAATCTGTTTTCTTGATTAAGATTTCAGTAACCAGCATATTGTAGTACACATCGTAGTAAGAGACCTTTTGTGTAGGACAGCGTAGTAGTAACGTTTTGTGATGTCGATTGTTTATGTTTGTAGATCATGTGGCGGGAACGGGTATAATCGGATTGCAAATAGTCAATGAAGGGATTGATAATATTTGCACTGCCTGCAAAATATTGCTTTGAGCTCGAGTCTTCCTCTCGCACTGGCAGTTCTAACGCATGAACTATCCAGGGTCTGGCGCATATAGCAACAGGCTCGGTAACACATCATTCGAATGGTCAGACAAATCTGATGGTCTCTTGCTCTCCGTCCTGCTGTCGTTTATCCACCTTTCCCCTATCGTGCTTATTACTCGCACCATACAGCAACTGTTCTCAGTCAAACTGCCCAAACCAACCTCAAGTATCTCAGCCATTTTCCTCCTTGGAGTTTCCTGTTCTTCTGGAGTCCTCAGATCGAATTGGTAAGATTTTTCTTGGTTGCGGTGGAAGAAAACAATAGTTTTCGCTGTCGAATATTTAATCTTAGTCTGCGTGGCGGCCTATGTTTTTTTTTAATTGTACCTCTTTGATGGTCAGTCCTTCCCTGAGAACCAAGTGCAAAAGGTGGAATTTTTGCTGCTGGGTCACTTTATCGTATCTGCCCTTTTTGCTCTTAATCATGCACAATAAATGATTACAACAATTTACATCATTCAACTATTAATCCCAACCAAAACACTAACAATAAATAAATTTAATACACTTAAAAAGGACCTTTATTACATTAAAAACACTTTAATTTTTATTCTAAAGAATCATAAAATGAGTCTGTAAAAGGTTAATTTTTATCTTATATTTTAGTTTTTTAATATATTTTTTATTTATAATTACTTATTGTTATATGTAGAAAACTCTTGAGATTCCAATCTGATTTAGTTTAAAAAATGTTTGTAAAAATTTCAATAATTTTAGATTTTTTTTATACTATACAGGCTGGCGTCCGACACTAAAGCTTATTTGACATATGGAATATTTTTCAGCTTTAGCATAAATTCATACATCTTTGTAGCTCTAATTTTTTTTTATGAAAATAATCGGGGTTAAACTTTTTATTTTACTCAAGCTTTTACCATGTATTTTTTAGGGAAATCTATAGAATCAAATAGAGTACAAAACACATATAAATCATTAGCTAAGAGTCAGCGAAGAAGTTTGGCGTTGTATGGCTGTCCATAGTCTCTAGACTGATAATGAGGAGACGGAAATAGATTGCGACATACAGGAGCAAAATCGTTTTCACTAAGGTTAGCGAAGGGCTGTCTTTTACGTTCAGCGTTGCAATGATGTTGTGCTGTTTTTCGAGCTGGAGTGACATAAAGGGCTGAGCTGTAGTGGTTGCTTCCAGGTGGGCTATCGTACATATTTTAATATTAATATTATTAATAGACCTTATTTCACATATAAGACAGCACTCATTTACTATCACTCAGTCAGCTGTTTCGTCTTCATTTTACGAATTATTTTTTTCATCTCGAACGGATAAATCTTACCAAGATAAAGTGCCAAATCTAAAGCCTTGCTTCCAAATTCAAAAGTACCTGCCTAGGTAAGCTAGATGCCGTGTCTATTGAGCTCTGGATGCTTTTTCAAATGAGCTTTCATTTGAGGTATTTAACGATAGTACTTTTGACAAGAATATATAGGACATTTCATTCTTCGCCTGTCGAGACTAGTATTGTCCTCATATTCTTTTTTTACCTTAAAAATTTCAGTCACTATCATGATTTTCTCTTACTCTTTCATATCTTCTGAATCAACAAATACTTACTTATAGACTTGCGAAGTTTTTCTGTATCAGCTAGCTGCTGCGTAGTCGGCATCACAAAGCTTACAACGTCATCTGAGTCTTGAACTTCTTATCTTTCAGCTTACATTCCCTATTATCTGTTCTAACTCTGCTAAACCTTGATATTTTCTTATGGGACTATGCCTTCGAAGGCAGTTTTCATGCTTTTTGCTTATTTAGTAGTCACAATCGATATTTTTTAGTCTTTTATCTAAGTAGTCAAAAACCACTTAGGTTCTCCACTCTCTTGCTTAAAAAATTTGTATTTTGCAGCTTTTTTAAAGCTTATGTCTACTGTATTTTTCTCTGGAGATATGTTGACCTCAATCGTTCCTACATTTTCCATAGCTCTTATTTCTAATTTGTATCGAACTTGTTCCTAAATATACAGAAGAGTGATCGACTTTTCCTTGATGACATTTTTGATAGATAGAGGAGGCTTATCGTAGACTTTGCCCTGAAGCACAAATTGCTTAATTTAGTGCTAGATTGGCTTCAGATACAGGCTTGGATTCGGCTGGGGCGGAAAATTTTGTTGAGCTGTTGAGTTTACGATTGGAGGAGGTTGATCTGGTCGACGAATCGATGGCACTGGCTGTTGTTGAACTGCAGTTTCTTTCTTTTTGTCGTTGAGAAAACCGTCGACGTTGAGTTTTATCTTGCTGGCTTTGGAATCAATGCTACCCCAAAACATTTAATTATTATAATGATACAGACCGGCAAACTTAAGAATAGTATTCTAGTAGTAATAGAGCTGTTTATATGGAAAATAGACAGTGTTTAGACATAAAACGATCATCCAGTGACCATGGCAGAGGCAGTCTTGGAGTTACTGTATCAAAAAATAAGTACTATTTCCATTTGTTGGGAAGACGCTGAGTGGTCTTATAGTAACGGGCAAGTCTGTGGATTCTTGATTCGATCAGAATTAGTCTGTGCTTGGCGTCCTTGTCCTTGCGGCACTTCTACAAATGCCTTCTAATGTTGACTGCCTTCTTAATCAGACAGTAGATATCCTCAGGAATCTAAGGGGCACAACCTACATTACATTTTTTTTACCATTTTTCTTAAGGAGACGTACAATTTTTTGGCCAGTAAGCAGTTTGATGCTTGGGACAGCCTCACGGTCTCGAATGGTGACTCCGATCTGTGAAGGTGACATGCCCTTCTTTGCCATGGTTACGATAAGATCCGAGATGGAACGAGGAGTGTGGACGACCCACTTGGCGCTTCTTCTCTTGAAGGGAGTAGCAGTTGAGCTAATACCCTTGCCCTTGCCTTTAGCTTGCATTCTGCCCATTGCTTCCACAATATAAAAATAATATTTTAATTAATATTTGTTGTTACAATTAAATCACAGTAAAAACTCATTTTTTTTATTAACTTACAAAAATGTTAATACAAAATCAATGTTTTGAATCAAATTTCGCTTCTATAGTCACCAAGAAATATGTTAAGTGTTTAAATAACCTGTGTGTGTATAATAAAAATCTTTTACATATATTATGATGTTTTAGACTCTATTTAATAAAATCTTTTATTTTTGATATAATTTAAATGTAATATACTCGCTAATTACTTGTTAATATATTTATAAATCAGAATCTGTATGGATTTAGATCTCTCGATTGAATAAAAGACAACTGCTCTTCAGAAATTGCTTCAAAAGTATAAGCATGGTTTCCGTTCATCTGTCATTCGATCAGATAGAAAATATGCCTCTACACGTTTCAACACCTAACATTCCTAAGAAATTTCTCAAGAAATGCGTAAGTGTCTTCCAATTATTTTTGTTAAACGCAAGCAAAGTCGCTACAGTTCCTATAAAAAAATAAATATGAATGAAAGTAAAGAAATAAAAATCAAATCTCAAAAAAAAGAAACTAAAAGATTCAAAACAACACCAAGCATTCCCAGTTTCATTCTTTGTAAACTCAAAAAACATTATCCAGAATCTAACTACTACTAAGGCCAGAATGAATCTAAAAATATTTCTAAAGCTTTTCATCCACAATCGCTGAAAAAAAGACAATCTGCCATAATAATTAAAAAGAAATAAAAAAATCCCGAAGTAACTCCTGCTTTTGTGATGCTGCCTGCTCTTGAAAGCAGTTAAAGATACACTAAAAGTTGTTAAAAATAGAGACCAATAGTTGTAGTTTAATCTTACAATATGAAGACGAAATCTAAGTAATCTCAGCCTATGACATGTGCACTTAAGCAATCAAGACCTTAATTAGCAGCCAGATGGAAATCTATTTTTCAAATGAAACAACGATCTTCGCTTGTAGAAAATACTATAAAAGATAAAATCTTTAATAAGAAACAAAGTTAGATAGAACTCACTGGATGGGCTAATACTTACTCGCCCTTTCAAACTAAGGAAAAATCCTTTTTCTGAAAAAGCAATAAACACGAAACTAAATGCAAATTGAAAAAAAAAATGATACTTTTTGTTTTTCTTGGCATATCTTCATATCAGATATAGAGTGTACTGATTTAAATATTTTGGGCGAGCCATTTTATTATAGATTAATGTCAACAAAGGAGCGTAATCCTTAGATTTACGTCAAAGGGTATGGTAAGTAGATCGGCAAAGAATAGTTGCGCGAGTGGTTTAAATAGTTCGGAAAGATACTATCTCTCCAGTACAAAGGTCCATATTGCTTCATTGTAATCATCGCATAATAAAGGAATTCTAGCATTACCAGGATGCTCAGAGCGCTATAAAATAAATGAATGATAAAAAAGTATAAGGATTTAGACTGATTGTCGAGGCCTCAGGTATGAAAAAGCGGCCAGCGTGGCGTGATCGCAGTGATAGTAGAGACAGAGATAGAAGAAGACATTCTCGTAAAAGAAGGTAAAATAACTTTAATATAGCTATTCTTCGTCGTCATCTTCGTCATCTTCATCATCATCGTCTTCTTCGGCTAAAAAGTCTTCTTCAGCCAAGAAGAAAAAAGAAAAATGATTTAATCAGCTAAAGTTATGTAATTCAATCATCAAATTATATCAGCAATAAGTAAAAGGGCTTTTCTGAGTCTGTTTCGATGTTTCTTGGAATTAAAAAATACTTTCATAATTTTGAAGATACTTTATCTGATTAAAATTCATATTTGACCATACTTATAATGAAGTCCCTGTTTTGGATAAAATATATAAATCAACTGCTCTTAAAAACATGAAATAAGAGCTTTTTGATCCGAAATCCAAAAGAAAAGGCTCTAAGTATGCTAAAGTTCCCCTTCTCACTAAGCATCTGTTAATTAAATCAGTTTTTTTGCAAGGTGATACGATAAAGAACGTAAATCCTATCTCATGCAGGCAGCCTGTAAGCTTGGTATCAAGTACTCCACTGCCAAAACGATGCTGAAAGGCTATCGGGCCCAACCTTTTCAGCTCGATTCTACTCTTGCAATTAATGAAACGACTGAATCAAAACTAAGATATCCCAATTAGTTGATCTGCTGCTATATTAGTGTATCTAGCTTGACTACCAATAAGTAGCTTAAACAACAAAAAAGAAGTAGCGAATGTGAAGGAACAAATAATCTTATACTTGATGTAAAAAAGTAGCCTTAAATCGCATCAAAGATAAAAATCATTTCAAGAGTACTTTCTTGATACGCATTCATTCTTATCCCCCTCACAACCTTATTCTAAAGTTAATAGTATATGTTTTCTTTTGTAAAATGTGTCTTTTTTGATAAAAATAAATAGATTTTTATTAAGAAATCGTTAAATTTATATTGAAATTGAGATTCACTTATCTTTGTGAATCAAAATCACTAAAAATCTATCTTTATGAGATAATATGATTTATAATATATCTAGAGCCAAATGATTCGCTTATTGATTTTAGCTTGTTTACTTATACAAGCCATCAAAGCTCAGTCTGAACCAACACTTACGATTTCTAACATTTAGATCATCTAGCACCCTAATGATGCTAACATCTTTTCAAATGGACAGTTGAACAGCATTTTCAATCATACCATATATCGCGATGATCTCAATTGTCGGAACGGGGAACTACTTATTATAAACAATACCGTAAGTAGTCAAATAGTTATAAGCTATTCAGGAATGCTGCCTTTAACTGCAGATGATATATTGATAAATGTAGAGCCAAACTTATATCCGAATGCTTCATTAAATTTTGTAAATGAATCTACATTTTCCATCGCTTTCAACTGCCCTTAGTCTTGCTCTAATGACAACTACTACAACTAAGTTACAGTAAACATAAAACAATAAATTTAGTTTAGTTTTTTGCTTAATTGTGACCCTGAAGTGCGTCATAAAAAGTTTTAGCTAGGCTATCTAATAATCGCTATAATCAATGCAGGGATCATATTTGGAGTGGCTATGCATTCTCACGTCTGGTCGATCAGAATCAACTTAAGTCCTTTACGATATAATCTTAGATGGCAGCCTTTTTTGATCGTAATAGTAGTGTCTATAGTGATAATTTTGATCATGCAGATTTTAGCAATAAAGGACTTCTAGTATGCTTATTTTCCAGTTAAACTAGCAGGAATCATTGTTTCTATATTTTTCGTCTTTCTTTGCAGCAACGAATCTTTTTATTTAATCAAAGATCTAAGAAAATAAATATGGAAATTTGTAAGAATATGTGACATAATTAGCTTTTTCCTTACTTCAGGGATCATTACTACTGCTTTCTTTACATAAAATTGGATACTATACACGTTTATAGCTGGATGCATCTGCGTCGGTAGTATCAAAATATTTTACTTCACTTCGCTTAGATAAAGTTTTCTATCTATGATGATACTTGTTTTTTCTACAACAGGAATTACTATAGCTTTTCATTTTACTCTTCCTCGTTCCTATAATGACTACGCGGGTTAGCTTTCTTCACCTCTCTTCATATTGGTACCAGATTTAGTTGACAATTTATACAAAAAATGTTCGTGGCTGCCTGTTTTTGATGTTATCATACCTGGAGTTACTCTTTCTTATTTGCGGCTTTTTGATCGCAATCGTAGTTCAAGATGGGGAGGCATATACACAGTGAGCTGTAATTTGGCATTCGTTATTTCTACTATAATATGGATTTTACTGTAGTTTGTCTATCCTTTTTCTGTACCTTTTTCTCTAGTGACATATTCTCTGTTGATGCTATCTATTTTTCTTTTGGCACATAAAAGAAATGATTGGAAACCTTTGTTTTGGGGTACTTTTATACAAGATCTTAATATTGTTAACCAAGAAGCACTAGATTAAGATAGACAACAAACTTTTTCAGAATTAGATGCCGGAGAAGCTATTGATTAGATATTAATAAGACAAAAATCTGATTAGAGCGATTCAAAATAGGGCAGTCAGATTATTAGCAGTTGATTTTTATTTAATTTTTTAAAATCAATAAGACTTCAATCAATATCAATTACTTATTCTTTCTTTTTGTAGTCACTTAACAGATCTTTGTGATCCATATCCTCGTCCTGACACTCTTCACTATGAAGCCCTAACAACTGTTTGAGCTGAGTGACCTTCAGTCTATCACTTGAGCCCTAAGTCACTATTTTTTTGATTTGCTATATCATGCTCATCGATTTTATCCTAGCTTTGTTTTCCTCTAGTTGTTTGCTTTTTATCGGTGTTGCCATCGGATTCATAGAAGCTACTAAAGGATTCATTAAAATAGAGTTAAAGCTATTGCTTATTCCGAACTGAGGTAGTGGACTTTCCGATTTGGTTTAGAAAAATGATATTTGGCGCCTTAGATCCCTGTTTTCTTTTGAAATGTCGCAAGTTCTGTCGCTTTGCAGATTGCTAAAGTACTTGTGAACCTTGCAAATAAGGTTCCAGTTTTAGTAATAGGTCATTTAGGCAACTTTGAATACCTGCATGTGAAACTAAATACATCAAAGACGATGCCTTTCATCTGAATCGAGGCCAGGCCTTCCTGGAATCGCTTCAAGTTTGTTCGATACTACTGATATGAGCGGGGAAAGTTGATTATTTTCGACGGAGGGATTGTGCTGGGGTGGTAATGATTGAGCAACATGCAATAGATTACTCCATTGCCGAGATTTTCAATACGCGTTTAGTTAACCTTGGTAAGGGGCAAGTACGTTTAAGGTGCGGTTGATCCATGAAAGCATCTGGGAACGACTTATGACCTAATTGTTGCCTTTGTTCATTTAAACTCTATTATCGTTATTATTAGATAGTCAATTCATATACATATACAATATTAAGACTAGCCAAGATCCAAAAATGCTTTTTAGGGCATCTTAGATATCGATAGAAATATGAATATGGCCAGTATTTATGATCAACCATATTTTCCTACAGCAATAGGCTTGAACCCTGTATTGAGTAAGCTCTCGATCCTTTGCTGATTATCTGAAAACGTCTTGGACAGTCGTTAGAGTCCTGGAAGAATAGTCTGGGCATTTACAGCTGTATTGCGTTTATCTTCCATTCTGTTAATCGCCCAGTTGTTGAACTGACCCGGTGGTTGTCTCGAATCGCCGCCTTCTTCCATTTCGTTCTTCATAAACATCATTCTTGCCCTTTCACCTCCGAAAGCTTTACTCGGATTGAAAGCTGCAGATTCGTTAGGATTCGTTTAGGTTTCTTCTTTGCGTTTTTTGAAAAGAGGAATATCTCTTTTTTAGAAAGAACTTGTGAAGTTACTGTTTAATGAGTTTATTGTTTAGACGTAGTGGCATACCTCATCGACACTTGCGCTTTAATTTGTAAGAATGTTAGAGAATTTGTTCCATTCAAGCAGGCATGGGTCAGTCTTTTTGATGTTAGGAAGAAACACTTTTTAAACGAACGAACGAAAAGCTGATGCCAATTTCATGTCGATCATATTTATCTTATCTGTAAAATATTATCGTGTACTAATCTCTAAAAGTGAACAAATATGAAGAAGTCAAATATTTTGATATAGTTTTGGATCAAATTTCTATAAACGATTTATCAATTTATATTTACTATCATTTATTAACACTAAATATTTTTTATTTATGACTGAAATGCTCAAAATGTCATTATTGTTTTATAAAATTAATACTAAAATCAAATGAAAGGCAACTATAGTCCTTTTAACAAAAGCTTCAAGTTCATCTGTTTGCAGAATCAGCTAGCCCACGCTAAAAATAAACGCAGCGTCAAATCAAAAGGTCAGTCAAATATTTCCCTTTTGTCATCTCCATCTAAAACTACACAACATCATTCATCTATAGATCCTTATTTCAGTAGTTCGAAGTAAAACAGGCACTTCGAAAGCAATCAATCCTTTTGTTTCTTAGAGCCGTATAGAGTAGTTCATAAAAATCTGCCGTAAGAACGAAAAAGAAAGACCATACAGTTGTATTAAAATAAGAGATTAGCTGAAGTACTTTGCAACGCAACTTGCGAAATAATAACAAAAAATTAAGCTGAAAAAGATTACGAAGAGCACCTTGGATTCAAAGAAATCGCTACGAAATACTCTGGTAGATACCCTAAGGATTTAGTGAGACCCACTTCTTCATCGTTTACTGATTTATAAGTTCAAAAATATAAAAATTCTGAACATCTTTGCACTTTGGCTCATTCTTCGAATCGAAAATAAACATCTAAAAAACAATCAAAGACGCAACGAAAAATATGATTATATATAATTTTAGTTAAATCATCGATAATACATCACTTAGATGAGGGCAAAACTATTGAAGTTTTGATTTTGAGAAGTCTATTGATTTCTTGCTTGAAATCTTTCGGGTTAAGCCATGTATCATTCAGTATCTAATCTAAAGATGCTCTTTCTTAAATATTTTGTTTAAGCATTTTCGAAATAAGATACTATATTCCTGGATGCATGTCTACAGGAAAATGTAGATGAAACATGGCTTTATTGCTTCTCTTTTTCGAATCGTTATTTTGAGGAAAATATCCCAAAACTAACCAATATATCAAAATGCCAAAAGCCCAAATATCCGCTTTATAAGGATCGTAAGCTTTTTAAGATATTAGTTATGGAGACATGTAATAGGGTGTTCCTGCAATTTTTGTTTCACTTTAATCTCCTTTTAAAGACAAACCTAGATCAATCACTTTTATTTAAATATCTTAATTAACAAGAATATTTTAAGGCTTAATGTCTCTATGAGCAATTTTCATTCGATGAAGGTAAGCGAGTCCTTCTGCTATCTGCTTGACTATTTTTCTAAGAATTTAATCGTTAAAAGGTCGATTATTTTTAGCATATGTAACTAGAGAGTTCACACTGAAATGCTACATTACGATATTGAAATGCTATTTGGTTTAGAAGAAATCAACGATATGAATTATAGCTGGATGCTTTATGCATCGCATTATATCAACCTACCTCAACACAGCTTTACGCTTCTCTTCAGTGTTTAGTCTAAATTTTTATATCGTTTTGATGACAAGAGAACACCC
>Ga0169931_10004105_pt1 | contig 22808 bp, 22 predicted proteins | sample Kivu_15m_20L_FD_129675 | JGI IMG/M metagenome (GOLD analysis project Ga0169931, IMG submission 129675) | Freshwater microbial communities from Lake Kivu, Western Province, Rwanda to study Microbial Dark Matter (Phase II) - Kivu_15m_20L... | ecosystem: Environmental > Aquatic > Freshwater > Lake...
ATTCCCCATCCCAACGCATCCCAGTCGGGAGGTTTGATATTGAATGCGAGATACGGAGACGGTGTGAGCATCACCAAGCATGAGGGATTTGGCAATGGAATCAGCGCATTGGACATCACTGATGCCACGCGCGATGCCATTTTGGCCAACAACGTAGTTTCGTCAGTTACATACGAGGCGGGCCGTGGTCCTGTGGACATCAAAGTGGTGGACCCGCTGCGTATTCCGGCAGGAGACTATGAGTTGAGGTTGAATCCTGAGAACTTGCCATACAGCAATGACTCTGTGAGATGGGTTTTGACCAATCTGGAGAACCCTGAGGACACGTACACTTCGCGCAAGGCATTCAAGTTGGTCAACGAGGAGTTGTTGGTGGATTTGGGCTTGAGTATTGACTTCAGCCAGTATTTCTACACCAACAACAACCGCTACACGAAGCCGGTGGAGAATGAGTCGTCAATTTCGTTTGCCGACCCTGACCGCCCATGGTTGCGCGGTATTCCGGATGACGAAGGATTCTCGGAGCTCAACTGGATCAGAAGCGGCACATTGGAGAGCGAAGACGCTCCGGACAATTTGTTCAATGACTATTCGGACGCATTTGACCTGGAAGAGAACTGGGAAGGTATTATAGACGGCACATGGGCACCGTTCCGCACGGTGTCGCAATCGGCCGAGGATGAGGATTCGGGCGTAATCATCAATGTGGCCCCGAGTGGACAGTTGATACAAGGTTTGCCTTCACACATTTCGCAGACCCCGAATGTGGACCTTGTCATCACCAAAGACAAGAGCAAGTGGACACGCGTGCCGGTGTTGGAGATGCAATCGCGCCAAGCGCTGATTCAGAATGAAATTGGCAGCCCGACAGCAAGCGTGGCTAAGATGCGCGTGCGCAGACACAAGTCAGTGGACAAGAACGGTCGCACAGAGGACGACCCCGGGGTGAACGTTGCTGAAGCCAATCTGACGAGCAATGTGGGCATGGGCTGGTTCCCGGGCTACGCCATAGACGTGGGCACGGGCGAAAGGCTGAACATGGCCTTTGGCGAGGACTCGTGGTTTGGCAGTCAAAACGGGCGCGACATGCTGTGGAATCCCGGATCGTTGATAGATAATACCACCGGAGAGATATTGGCCGGAGGCCAGCATTGGGTGTATGTTTTCTTCAACGACCGCAACCAAAGCGGCAATAGCGACCGCGTTCCGGCCTATGACGAGGCGGCCTACATCTACAGCAATATTGAGACAAACTTCTCGGCCAACAACATGCGCAAGGTGTTCAGAGCCTGCGGATGGGTGGGGTCGGCATTGCACAATGCACAGTTCCCGATGCTGTCGGTGGAAGAAGGATTGATACCCAACGATGTGAAGATCAGATTGCGTGTGGCCAAGACCTACGCCAAGTGGTCGCCCACGCAGGTGGATGTGGCCAACACGGCTGATGCTGAGAACAATTGGAACCCGCTGTACACGTTCTCAACGCGCAATTTGGCCCCTGTGCCCAACGATGCCACCACGTTGGAGTCCAGCCTGGACCGCATCAACGTGGTTCCCAATCCTTACTATGCGTTTTCGGGCTATGAGACGAGCAAGCTGGACAACCGCATCAAGATTATCAACCTGCCCGAGGAGTGCACCATCACGATTTATGCCCTCAATGGGGCGATGATCAGGCAGTTTAAGAAGGCCAGCCCCGAAACCTATCAGGACTGGGACTTGAAGAACAACCGCAACATTCCGGTGTCGAGCGGGGTGTATCTGATACACGTCAACGTGCCCGGAGCAGGCGAAAAAGTGCTGAAATGGTTCGGTGTAATGCGACCAACGGATTTGGATAGTTTCTAACTTGATTTTTGAAAAGAGAATATGAAAGTGAACTTTAAAATTATTGCGGCTTCAGCCTTCTTGTTGACGGCTACATCCTCCTTTGCGGGGAATCCTGACCGTGCAGGTTCTGCAGGAGCGGACTATCTTCTGATAAACCCATGGGCAAGAAGTGCAGGTTTGGCCAATTCCAATATGGCTTCAGTGACCGGCATTGAGTCTGCTTTTTCTAATATTGCCGGCATGGCATTCACCAGAAAGACGCAGTTGATGTTTACCAATACCAACTATTTGGCAGGAACAGGAATTAAACTGAATGCATTTGGTTTCTCACAAAAACTGGGCAGCTCCAGTTTCTTGGGCGTTTCTGTCATGACTATGGGATTTGGCGATATTCCAATTACGACAGAAGATTTGCCTGATGGCGGTGTGGGAACTTTCAGACCTAATAACTCTGTTTTCGGATTGCACTATGCCAAAGAATTTTCCAACAGCATCTATGGTGGAATAACCTTGAAGGTGATGTCAGAATCAATTTCAAACGTGAGCTCTCAAGGTGTGGCCTTTGATGCCGCTATTCGCTATGTGACGGGTGAAACCGATAATGTGCGTTTTGGGATTGCTCTGCAAAATGTTGGTCCTCCCATGCGTTTCAAAGGTGACGGTTTGACTGTGACTGGATTGGTGCAAGGAACTTCATTGACTGTCGAGCAACGTTCTGAGAAGTATGAGTTGCCTTCATTGGTTAATATTGGTTTTGCATATGATTTTGTATTCTCAGAGAAGAGTTTGCTTACAGGTAATTTGCAGTTCGTTTCGAACTCGTTCACTAAAGACCAATTGGGATTCAGCGGTGAGTACACTTGGAACAAATTGTTTGTTTTGCGTGCCGGTTACTTGTGGGAGAATGATATCACTGAAAAAGAACAGCGTACGACATTCTTGACAGGTCCAACTGCAGGATTCAGTGTGAACATTCCTGCCGGGAAATCAGAAACCAGAATTGGCTTGGATTACTCTTACAGAACAACTAATCCTTTTGCCGGTATCCATAGCATCGGTCTACACATCGACTTGTAAAAAGAAGAGGTTTAAATATATTTGACCTGAATTTGAGAAAACCCCTAACAGGGTTTTCTCTTTTTTTTAACCCCTGATTACCGAATTATGTCACAGCAAATTTCATATTACACAGCCGAAGGATTGCAGAAATTGAAAGACGAGCTGAACCAAATGAAAATGGTGGAGCGCCCAAAAATTTCGCAGCAGATTGCCGAGGCGCGCGATAAAGGTGACCTATCTGAGAATGCGGAATACGATGCGGCCAAAGAAGCTCAAAGCCACTTGGAAACGAAAATCGTTAAAATGGAAAACTTACTGGCCAATGCCCGTGTGATTGATGAGTCCCAGGTAGACTTCAGCAAGGTATTCGTATTGTCCAAAGTGAAAGTGAAGAATTTGAAAACGAATTCAATCATTGAGTACACGCTGGTTTCCGAAAAGGAGGCAAACTTGGCCGAAAAAAAAATCTCGGTAGATTCTCCTATCGGTAAGGGGTTGTTGGGAAAGGCGGTTGGTGAAATAGCTGAAGTGAAAGTACCCGCGGGATTGATCAACTTTGAGATTGTGGATATTTCACGATAATGGCTACCCTGTTTTCAAAGATTGTAGCCGGTGAAATTCCGTGTCATCGCATAGCGGAGAATGACAAATTCTTGGCTTTTTTGGATATCATGCCTTTGGCACCGGGGCATACTTTGGTCATTCCCAAAATGGAGATTGACTACATTTTTGATTTGGATGATATCCATTTGTCAGAAATAAATCTATTTGCCAAGAATGTAGCCTCGAAGCTGAGAGCAGCTGTGCCGTGTAAGAGGATTGGGATGGCAGTCATTGGACTGGAAGTGCCACACGCACATATTCACTTGATTCCGCTGAATCATGTTGGCGATATCAATTTTGAAAGGCCGAAAATGACCATAACACCCGAAGAGTTGGCTGAAATGGCAAATCGAATTCGGCAGGCCTGATTACTACTTGTTGATAATAGCGGTATAAACGGTGAGTTTTTGGCCTTCGGAGCGAGTCCAAATGGGCCGAACGAAGCCACCGTGAGCACTGATATTGTTGTAATCTCCGAAGAAAACAAACGGGTTTGGAACAAACGGACTTTCGCTTATGCGCTCGTTTGTAAAAGTTTTTCCTCCATCCGAAGAGGTGGCCAACCAAACATCAGTCTTGGTGTCATCATGATCTCTGCGGTCATAAAAAACCACATAGATGTTTCCGTTCGTTTGGTCAATTGCCATCCATGGAAAAAACTGCTGTTTGCCCGCGGGGTCATCGTTGACTCTTTTGTCTTTAGCCCATGTTTTTCCTCCATCAGTTGATTTGGTAATCCAGATATCAGTGTCTGATTCGCCAGTGCGTTGGTCTGACCAAAGGATGTAGACTGATCCGCGGTGAGGTCCCGAACTGAGGTCACAACCTGTAACAGGCATTCCGTTAGCACGTCCGATGCCTTCAATTTTTTGGTCCCAACCACCGTGAATGGTTGCGGCTTTGATGTCATTTTGCAACCAAGTTTTTCCTTTATCCAATGAACGGTCAAACCAAATGTCATCACCCAATGCCCATGCTACGTAAATCTCGCCATTGGGGCCGGGGCAGGGAACTGCTCCCTCTGTTGTGTTGTCACTGTCCAGGCAGTCACCCGCTCGGTCACTGATGCGAATTGGTTTGGACCATTTTTTTGCTTTTCCATTGGAAGACGAAAACAGGATATAAGTGCTGTCACCCGGTTGTATGCTTTTGTATTTGTCAAAATTGGTCCAGGTGACAAACAAACGCTCTGAAATGTCATCAAACGCTGCCCATTCTTTGTCTTGGTCCTTGGGGTGGGCTTCACCGATTGAGCTGCCTTTGGACCAATTTATTCCATTGTCTTTTGATCGTTGGCAAACAATTCTATCCAGCAAGCGGTCGTCCGACCAACCTTTGCCTGATGGATCGGAAAGGTGGAAATAATAGAAGGTGTTTTTCTTGCCGTGGACAATACATGGGTCACCATAGACACCAAACTTGCTTGTCAAGGTTTTGACATCCCATGTTTGTCCTCCGTCCGAAGAGGTAAAAACTTGGTTGAGAACAGACCCGGCTACCATTTGGAGAGGGTTGTATCTATTGATGGAAATGGAGGGTTCACAAGGCTGAAATCCGCTAATCGATTCTGAGATTTTGACATTTGGATATTGCCCCAAAGCTTGAATGGCGCAGAAAGCAGCCGATAGAAATAGAAATAACCTCGTCATTTGACAGAATAATTGAGGGCAAACTCTTTGGCAAAATAAGTGAGTATGGCATCGGCACCGGCTCTGCGGATGCTTAGCAGCATTTCGGGCATGGCGCGGTCGTAGTCTATCCAGCCATTCTGCGCAGCGGCTTTGAGCATGGCATATTCTCCGCTGACGTTGTAGGCAGTGATTGGGATTTCAAAATTCTCTTTGAGCAAATGGATGATATCGAGATAGCATAAGGCAGGCTTCACCATCATCAAGTCAGCTCCCTCATCGAAGTCAAGGGCAGCTTCACGCAGCGCCTCTCGTTTGTTTGCGGGATCCATTTGGTAGGTTTTCTTATCTCCGCTTTTTGGAGCCGATTCCAATGCATCGCGAAATGGGCCGTAGAAAGCGCTGGCATACTTGGCCGTGTATGCCATGATAGATGTATTAGTGTATCCTGCATTATCCAAGGCTTCTCGGATGTGGCCCACACGACCGTCCATCATATCACTCGGGCCAATAATGTCTATGCCTGCTTGTGCCTGGGCCAGGCTCATCTTGGCCAAGATTGGAAGGGTTTTATCATTGACGATTGCCCCGTTTTCAACCAGGCCATCATGTCCGTCTGAACTATAAGGATCCATCGCCACATCGCTTATCAACAAGCACTCGGGAAATGCTTCTTTGATTGTGCGTATAGCGTGGAGGTAAAAATTGTCTGAAGCAAAACTGTATGAAGCCATGGTGTCTTTGTGCCTGTCTTCAACGGCAGGAAACAACACAAAGCTGCGGAGCCCATGATTCATGCATTCTTCAATATCCCGAAGGGCAAGGTCAACGGTCATTCGGGCGATTCCGGGCATCGACTTGATGGCTTCAATGCGATGTATGCCGTCCAACAGGAAGTAGGGATAGATGAGATGAGCAGGTGACAGGTTGGTTTCGGCCACCATTTGGCGCACGGCAGCGCTTTTGCGATTGCGTCTCGGGCGGTGGTTGGGATTAGTCCACATGAATGTTGTCGTGTTGTTCTTTCAAGATTTTGGTCTGTTGATGCAATTCGCGCTGTAGTTCCAAAAGCTCGTTTTCAGGCAAACCTTCCAGAGGTGATTTGCCATGGTGATGGTGGTGGTGGTCGGGGTCACTGTGGTCGTGGTTATGCGCTATACCGGGTATTTGTTCCGCTTTAGCTTCCAGGGCCACAGCATCTGTTCTGATCTGCTCAATTGTGGATTTCAAGTGAAGCAATTGCCCTACGACAAGAGAATCACCTTCGGCTCTGTTCGAGTCAATTTTGGCGTCCAGAATGCCCATTTTGTGCTTGATTTCTTTCTTGATGGTAGAGATCGTACCCATCATCTCATCGTGCAGTTGTTGCATTTCCGGGTTGGATTTGGGCCGGCTATCACACGACATCAACGCCAAAGCGAGAATCAATAACGAAAAGTGTTGTTTTATCATGATTTGTTCTTTTTGGGTACGGGATCATAGCCTAAGCCACCCCACGGGTGACATCGGGCAATTCGTTTGATGGCCAGCCACCAACCTTTGACAGGGCCCCATTCTTTAATGGCTTCCGCGGCATAGTGTGAGCAGGTGGGTTGGTATCGACAGTTGGCTCCAAACCATGGCGAAATCAGATATTGATAGAATCTGATGGGTAGCAATGCGGGTAGAACCAACCACTTTTTCATCAGGTGTAAAATTAACCTTGTGGTCTGAGCTTCTTTGTTAAAAAGGCCACTTTTCGACCAAGAACAAAACGCCCATTCCGGCTGCAATGCCGGAAACGAACAACATTCTTCGTTCGGTGCGAACACCAAAGAGGAATTCGAATAAGGAAAATATAAAAAACAGCACCAGCAAAATGGCGATTTGCCCAACTTCTATTCCGAGATTGAAAGCCAGCAAGGGTGAAACAACGTTCTCACCTTCGGGTAGAATCATGCGGAAATAAGAGGTAAAACCCAATCCATGGATGAGACCGAAACCCAAGGTGAGCATGTAGCGCCAAAAACTGATTCTTCCTTTTTTGTAAAACTTGCGGGCAGTCAGCAACGCTGTGAGGAGAATGGTGACGGGAATCAAGAACTCAATCCAAGTGGAACTGAATGCAACATAGCGCATAGCAGCCAAGGCCAACGTGATGCTGTGTCCGAGTGTGAAAGCTGTAGCCAGAAGTATAACCTTGCCTGCGTGTCGCATCTCAAATCCGGCAATGAGTGCTAACAAAAAAACCATATGATCTATGCCACCGGGGTCGGTGATATGGCGCAACCCTTCTTGCAGAAATCCCCAAAATGTCAGATCCGTCATCGGGTGTTTTTGATTTTGTCAAAACAGTTGAAGACAAAGCCGCAACTGTGACGTTCATCGCGTGGATGGCTGCCCAGAACGGTTTTGGTCCATTCCGAAGGGTCAAATGAGGGAAAAAGTGTATCACCTTTGAAAGCGGCATCCAAATGGGTGAGATACATCCTATCCACCAAATTGGCGCGCAACGCTTCTGCATAAATCTGCCCTCCACCAATGATGAAGGCTTCTTTTTCACCAAGCCCGCGAGCTAATTCCAGCGCTTGGTCAATGCTGTGAACCACAAGACAACCTTCAGCAGAGAATTCCAACTGACGAGTCACTACGACATTTTGCCTACCCGGCAGTGGACGCCATTTTGGGGGAATGCTTTCCCAATTGCGCCTGCCCATAATGACCACGTGACCTTTCGTGGTTTCTTTGAAAAACTGCATGTCCACCGGCAAATTCCAGACAAGATCGTTGTCTTTGCCTATTACCTGATTTGCCGCAACGGCTGCAATAAGGGATACTATCATCAGCAGTTAATTATACCGCCACAGAGGCTTTAATGTGTGGATGAGGGTCGTAACCAACCAGCTCAAAATCGCTGTATTGGAAAGCAAACAGGTCGTCAATTTTGGGATTTAGATTCATTACAGGCAGAGGTCGAGGCTCACGTGAGAGTTGTAATCTGGTCTGTTCCAAATGATTGCTGTAGAGATGGACATCGCCAAATGTGTGGATAAACTCACCCGGTTTTAAGCCGGTGACCTGCGCCAGCATCATGGTGAGCAGGGCATAAGAGGCAATATTGAATGGAACACCTAAAAAAGTATCAGCGCTGCGCTGGTAAAGTTGACAAGAGAGTTTCCCTTCAGCCACATAAAACTGGAAAAGGCAGTGGCAAGGTGGCAAGGCCATGCTGTCAACCAGCCCCGGATTCCAAGCGCTCACAATGTGTCTGCGTGAGTCGGGATTGTTTTTAAGGCTGTTCACCAACTTGGCTATTTGGTCGGTGGATGTTCCATCGGGATTGGGCCACGAGCGCCATTGATAGCCATAAACAGGTCCAAGGTCGCCTTTTTCGTCCGCCCAATCGTCCCAAATACTCACACCGTTTTCTTGCAAAAAACCTATGTTGGTGTCGCCTTTCAAAAACCACAACAACTCAATGATAATCGAGCGCAAGTGAAGTTTTTTGGTGGTCACAACAGGAAATCCTTTGGACAGGTCAAAACGCATTTGATAACCGAATACACTGATGGTGCCTACTCCCGTCCGGTCTTTTTTTTCGATACCATTGTCCACAATATGCTTCAGTAAGGCTTGATACTGCTCCATAACACTTCAACTGATAGATGCCGCAAGATAAGTCCGGCCCCGCTGGCGGTGCGGTCTTTTGGTAAAATGTGGGTAAGTCAGACTCGGGCTTTCACCGCAACCATTTCTTTCACTTTCATGGCGCGTTCCAATGCTTCATCGGGGCTGTTGGCCAAAATGGTGATGTGGCCCATTTTTCTGAAGGGCTTAGTGTGCGACTTGCCATACAAATGGACAAAAACGCCCGGTTCGGCCAGTACTTTTTCCATGCCTTCATAGCGCACCGCACCATCATGACCGGCAGCTCCAAGCAGATTGACCATAGCCCCGGCCTTCAAAGTATCCGGACTACCCAAAGGCAAATCTAAAATGGCACGCAAATGCTGGCCATATTGAGAGGTGACATTCGCTTCAATGGTGTGATGGCCGCTGTTGTGAGGACGCGGAGCAATTTCATTGACAAGTATTTGTCCTGAATTCGAGAGAAAAAGCTCAACGGCCAACAGTCCCACAAAGCCTGATTTTTCTACTACCGAAAGGGCGACATCTTTGGCTTTTTCGGCCGTCTCCTCGGAGATTCGAGCAGGAGCTACCAATAAGTCCACAAGGTTGACTCGCGGATCAAAGACCAACTCCACCACCGGAAAAGTGACCGATTGACCGGCAGCATTGCGCGCCACGATTACGGAAAGTTCCATCGCGATATCTACCGCTTTTTCCAAAACTGAAGGGGCATCAAAAGCCCTGTCCATATCATCGGCCGAACGCAAGACTTGCACTCCGCGACCATCATAGCCCCCGGTGCGCAGCTTTTGTACCATCGGAAAACCAAAACCCGAATTCAAAATTCCGGCTTTGTTTTCAACCAAAATGAAGTCAGCTGTCGGGATGTTGTGCCGGGCATAAAACTGTTTTTGCAAGCCCTTGTCCTTGACCATTGCCAAAAGGGCTGGGGTGGGCAGAACCCGTACACCCTTCTTTTCCAATTCGGCCAACGCATCTGTGTTGACGTTTTCAATTTCGATGGTCACCACATCTTTGTCTTGACCAAAAGCTATCACGGTGTCAAAGTCATTAAACGAACCCCGGACAAAAGAATGGCAAATGCCCGCGCAAGGTGCATCGGCAGCAGGATCCAAAACGGATATATTGATGTCCAGGTCTAAAGCCTCTTGAATGAGCATTCGCCCAAGTTGGCCACCGCCAAGAATTCCTATTTTTAACCGTTTTTCGAATGGACCACTTTGCAAGCCCCGAGATTGATTTTCCATACGGGCCAAAGATAGGGTGGCCAAAAAAATGCGTGTAAATCTTTCAGTCGGACCGGAATGATTATGAAAGGAACCATAGCTTTTGTTTTGCTTTCCTTTTCTCTCAACCCATTAGCATTTAGTCAAGACGATTATGCCGTGACCGGTGCAAATCCTTTCATCAGCCCGGTAGCAATTTGGGCAGACATGGGTGTGAATTTATTTTCGAATTCAATTGCCGATTTGGATGATTTCAGAAATGAAGTGCCCCAATCTTCCATTTTACAAAGGGACTTTTCGGAATTTAAGTCAACAAATTATCTTGGACAGAACTCTGAATTCGGAATGTCAATGACTTTGGGATGGGAGTTTCGAAAGGGAGATACTGAGGCCTATCGCGAGCGTTTTGAATTGAGAACCGGTGTGTCATTCAGTCGAGTATCCAATTGGGATGTCAATTTGGAAGAAATCTTGAAGCGCCCGGGTGATACGCTGGTATCGTCAGTATCCGGCAATGCCTTCTATATTGACTCGGTTAACACTAAAAGTCTCCGTGCGTTGCGTTATTCGAGTATGCTTCATATTGACGTTTCGTCACTTTGGCGCACCAATCCGGCCAAAGATCTGCAAGGATTCTTGGGTGCGGGATTGATGTATGGGGTGGCCTACAGATCTCAGGTAGATATCTCTTATACCGAAAACATCTATGCCGAAATGAACACGGGAGAAGGCTATCCAACTCAATTCGGTGACAGAGTATCAAAGACAGAAAGCGAAAAAGTATTGGTCAATAACCCAATGTCATTCACGTTTTATTTCCCTGTTGGATTCAGTTATTGCTTGAATAAAAAATCTTCTGAAATCCGCAAGAAATGGCACCTCACATGTGAATTGAGGCGCGGACTGACAATCACGAATATTCCGGGCTTCGGGTCGGAGGGAAATGACTACACGACCTTCAGATTAGGCGTGCGTTACCGACTTTGAAGACGAACGATTACTTGATGATGATGGTCTCTTCGTTGGTCTTTTCTTCTTCGATTCGAATAAGACCTTTGCCAAACAGAGGTGCCTTGGTAGCCTCAATGTCCAACACTGCAAAACCGGCCTGGCCCGCCTTGTAGTAGTCAGTAAAATTAAAACTGGCCTGACCCGAGGCGTTTGTCATCATGGTAGTGTCAAATCTAAGCTCACCTGTACCTTCTCCAACAGCATACAGTCTAACAGAAGCATTTTGAATCAACGCACCGTCCATATCTTTTACTGTGACGGTAGCAATGGTTTCTTTGGTTTTGCGGCATGAATAGCTCACCATGACGATAACCAATGAGAGGATAGCAATGTGAAAGACTTTTGTAGAGAAAAACCGCATAATGGGAGGCGTTAAGTAAATTCGCTGCCCCTTTGAAAAGGGCAAACAAAGAAACAAAAATTTTCAACCCATGACTACCAACTCCTCTTTTATGTTGCTTGCCGTTGTTTTGGCGTCAGGCTGTGCAATGAAAACTACCGACAATAACAAGAAAACCCAGCGAGAAGAACCTGTTGAACAACAAACCAAAATGAGTACCGAAACAAAATCAAGCGTAACACCCACAGCCGGACGTACACAAGTTAAAATCACCACCAATTTGGGCGTGATGGTGGCAGAATTGTACAATGAAACCCCCAAACACCGCGACAATTTTATCAAATTGGCCAATGAAGGATACTACACCAATCTGCTGTTTCACCGTGTGATCAAAAACTTCATGGTTCAAGGTGGTGACCCCATGTCCAGAGGTGCTGCGCAAGGCGCTGCGCTGGGTTCGGGTGGTCCGGGCTATCAAATAGACGCTGAAATTTTGCCCCAATTCATCCACAAAAAAGGTGCTTTGGCTGCTGCCCGGACCGGTGGACCGGGCAACCCCGAGCGCAAAAGCTCCGGTAGTCAGTTCTACATTGTTCAAGGAAACATCACACAAGGCGCCCAATTGAAAGGAATGGAAATGCAGAAGAACCAAATGAAACTCACCCCGCAGCCATTTGCCTACACCGAGGAGCAAATCAAAGCCTACGAAACCGTTGGCGGAACCCCTCATTTGGATATGGACTACACCGTTTTCGGTGAGTTGATTTCGGGTTTCGAAGTGTTGGACGCCATTGCAGCAACCCCCACTCAGCGTGGCGACCGCCCTCTGACAGACGTGAAAATGAACATTGAAGTCATTAAAAAATAACCCGGAGTGGCTGTAGATATTCAAGCACTGTTAGATGAGGTAAAATCGCTGACGTGTTCCAATTCTGATGAATTGGAGAATTTGCGCATCAGATTTCTTGGGAAAAAAGGGGTGCTCAAAGGGCTTTATGAAGACCTGAAAGATGCCGATGGAGAGGCCAAACGCACGTTGGGAAAATCCATTAATGACTTGCGTGTGGCAGTAGAAGAAAAACTGGCCGCACTCAAAGAGCAAATCCGAAGCACTTCTGAAACCGCTGCCATAGGTGAAGATATGTCTCGCCCTTCGGGCGAAATACCATTGGGATCACGTCATCCTATCAGCATTGTGCGCAGAGAAATGCTTGAGATTTTTTCACGGATTGGCTTCACCGTAGCGGAAGGTCCCGAGATTGAAGATGACTGGCACGTTTTCTCGGGTTTGAATTTTCCGGAGGAACATCCTGCCCGAGATATGCAGGACACTTTTTTCATTAGCCAAGATCTGGCTATGCTATTGCGCACCCATACATCTTCAGTGCAGGTGAGAGAAATGGAAAAGCGGCAGCCGCCCACCAGGATTGTGATGCCCGGTCGAGTATTTCGCAATGAAGCCATTTCGGCTCGAGCGCACTGCATGTTTCATCAAATTGAAGGGTTGTACATCGATAAGAATGTTTCTTTTGCCGATTTGAAACAAACCCTGCTCTTCTTTGCACGCGAGTTTTTTGGTGCGGAAACCAAAATTCGTTTGCGCCCGTCCTATTTTCCTTTTACTGAGCCAAGTGCCGAAATGGACGTCTATTGGGGTCTCAACTCAGAGACAGACTATCGTATTACCAAAGGCACCGGTTGGTTGGAAATATTGGGCTGCGGCATGGTTGACCCTGCGGTTCTCAGTGCTTCCGGAATCGACCCTGAGGAGTACACAGGTTTTGCATTTGGAATGGGCCTCGAACGTATTGCCATGCTTCGCTATCAAATCAGTGATTTGCGTTTGTTTTTCGAAAATGACGCGCGCTTTTTGCGCCAGTTTTCGAGCGCTCGGTAATTTGAGACTACTGAGTATAGTTTGGACTGTCTCCGAATTTGAGGCTTACTTTTCGTTGTACACCACATCCAACAAAACTTGCCCAACGGCACGCATGACTTCTGCGTCCATGATATCCATGTTGTCCAAATGCGTGTGGTGAAAATGCCCGTAGCCATATTTATCCGGCTCAGGGTGATAGTGCACAATTGCGGCTGAGGGTATGTTGGCCAAAGAGCTCACGAACAAGTGATCATCTATCGTTTGACCCACCTGCTCATCGATGAACAAGTTGCCGTGGCCCACCCTTTTGGCCGTGCTCCAAATTTTTCGGGTCACTCCGGCAGCATAGTATAGCGATGTGCCTTCTTTTGGGAAAACTGCGTCTTTGGCACCCACCATGTCCAGCAAAATGCCAAAGCGAGCGGTGTAGCCTTTCACATGCGGATCTTTTGCCCAATACTGCGAACCCAAACACCAATCCTCATATTTTCCCTCGACTGCGCCCCCTTCGGGTGCGCCATAATCCTCGGTGTCAAAAAAGATAATATCAACACCCACTTCGGGCGGAAAGGCCCCAAAATGGCGTGCGGCTTCGAGCAGAACGCCCACACCGCTTCCTCCATCATTCGCTCCATCAATCGGGAAGTTTTGGCGGGTCTCATCTTTGTCTGCAAACGGTCTTGTGTCCCAATGGGCAAAAAGCAATACACGTGAAGTTAACTCCGGTTTGAAGCTGCCTATCACGTTTTTCATGGGGAGTTTGGTTCCGTCAAATGCAGTCACTTCTCCTTCTTGGGTGACAACTTGAGCGCCTGCCGCTTTCAGCTTGGCCGCCATCCATTCGGCACAGGCTGCCCATGGCTTGCTGCCCGGCACTCTGGGGCCGAAGTCAACTTGGGTTTGGACATGGGCATAGGCGCTATCGCCATTGAAGGTAGGCACATCCGTTCGGAATGGTGCTACCTCTTCCTTCTTTCGGTGGGTGTTTTGATTCTCATCGGCACATGACACTAACATTGTCAGTGACATAGCAATGCATACAAGTTTGAAATTAGTTTTGGTCATATTCCCAGGTGGTTCCTTCTTTTGAATCTTTAAGTTTGATGTTAGCCGCAGCTAATCCGTCTCTGATTTTGTCCGCTGTGGCGAAATTCTTTTGTGCTTTTGCTTCCTGTCTGAGTTCTATTATCAATTGCATCAACCCGTCAACATCGCCCGATGTTTGTCCGACTGATTCAATCTTGAAGCCCAAGACCTGGAAGTAAAATTCATTAAAGGTATTCTTCAGCAAACTCAAGTTTTCTTGATCCAACGAAAGGCGCCCGTCAGCGGCATTGTTGATGATGCGCACACCTTCAAAAAGTTGGGCAATCAGTATGGGTGTGTTGAAGTCATCATTCATGGCGTCCGAGCATGCTTTTCTAAATGCTCTTGCGTCAAACTCGTTTTTGTTTCCGGCCTTCAGTTTTTCGAGCGTACTCAATGCCGTTGCCACGCGTGCGTGTCCTTTTTCAGCTGCTTGCAGGGCTTCGTTAGAAAAATCCAACGTTCCGGCATAGTGGCTTTGGAGCATAAAAAAACGCACGGTCATTGGGCTGTAGCCTTTGTCAAGTAGTTTGTGATTGCCGGTTATCAGCTCTTCGGGAGTGAAACCGTTTCCTTCACTTTTGGCCATTTTTCGCCCATTGACGGTCAGCATATTTCCATGCAGCCAATAGCGAGCGGGCTCGTGACCCGTTGCGCCCACATTTTGGGCAATTTCGCATTCATGGTGCGGAAATTTTAAGTCCATTCCTCCACCATGAATGTCGAATGTAGTGCCCAAATATTTAGTGCTCATAGCCGAGCATTCAACATGCCAACCGGGAAAACCCTTGCCCCAGGGTGAGCTCCACTGCATAAGGTGAGAGGCATCAGCTTTTTTCCAAAGGGCAAAATCCAGCGAATCACGTTTTTCGTCTGTGCCGTCCAAGTCACGGGTGTTGCTGACTAACTCATCAATTTTTCGGCCCGAAAGTTTGCCATAATCATGACGCTCACTGAACTTTCGAACATCGAAATACACCGAACCATTTACTTCATAGGCAAATCCATTGCGAATGATGTCCTCGATCATTTCTATCTGCTCGATAATGTGGGCTGTGGCAGTGGGTTCGATTGAGGGTGACAGAATATTGAATATACGCATCACATCGTGAAAGCCATTGGTGTACTTCTGCACGATTTCCATGGGCTCCAGTTTTTCTAATCTTGCCTTCTTACCGATTTTATCTTCACCATCGTCTGTATCTCCTGTCAAATGGCCTACGTCAGTGATATTGCGCACATAGCGAACCTTATAACCTAAAAAAGTGAGGTATCGAAAAATTACATCAAACGTGAGAAACGACCTCACATTGCCCAAGTGAACATCGCTGTAAACCGTTGGTCCGCACACATACATACCCACGTTTGGTGAGTCTATTGGCTCAAATTGTTCCTTTTGGCGGGTTAGGTTGTTGGTGACAAAGAGAGGGTGTTCCATTCAGGGTTCAGAAGTTTTCAGTATGTAAAAAATGCCTAGGGACGGCATGAAAGCCGCGAAGATAAGCAGGCGCAGGGGCCAATAAAAAACGACCGACTGCAGAGTCGGTCGTTCAGTTGGCGCGGTTCAGGACGTTTTATTTTTTCTCATCAGGGGTCAGTTGTCTGTTTCCGATGTACTTGCCGTTTTTGTAGACTTCCACTTTTTTCAAAATGCCATTTCGGTTATAAACGAAGTCTTCACCATTCCATAATTGGCCGTTTTTGAAATCACCCTGCTTCACTTTGAGGTTGTTGTCGTTATAAAGGATGTTATAGCCATTTGGTCTGAACATAGCGGCATCATTCGTTTCAGCTTCTTCCACCTCGGGCTTTTTACTCTTGTCAGCCACAGGAATAGGATCTGAGAAAGTCGGGGTATAGTCCTTTATGCTTCCTTCAACCAGAACACCTCCGCGAAGTTCCTTTTGCTTGGTCAGTTTGCCTTTATCGTCAAAGTACTTTATGAGTCCTTCTTCTTTTCCATCGACCATGGAATATACCAGGGCCTCCTTGCCGTTTTCATGATAGACTTTTTGCTCTCCCGTTTTCATGCCGTTGTCAGCAAAGAAAAACTCTTGATGGATAGTGCCGTTGGAATGGAAACGTTTGAATGAACCGGTTTGTCTTCCAATGCTTGCAGGAGAGCTGGTGAAATTGGCTTCTTCTTCAAGATTGCCATTTTCATAGTATACTTTGTAAAGTCCATTAGGCTTATCATTGGTGTAGTTGATTTCGGATTTCAATTTTCCATTTGGATAATAGCGTTTCCATTTGCCTTCTTTTTTCCCGTTGGCGTAGGCTCCTTCTTCAACCATAGCATCGGGCGCATAACCCGGTTTATCCTGCATGTTGCCTTTTATCTGCCAATAGCCGGTTTTTCTCCCGGCATCATCAAATTGGTTGGAAGGTCCGTTTTGTCCTTCGGCCAGTGCAATGGTGGTGCAGAAAAACATCAGGAGCAGAAGGGACATGGGGAAAGGTCGTGATGGTAAATTCTGTTTCATGGCGAATGTTTTTAAGATGACTCTCGCGATTACGCACTCAACTATGCGGAGTTTCATTGGGCATTTTTTTTCTGATTTCGCTCAGCATAATTGCGGTCATCCGTGCCAAATCATACTCGTGTTTCCAGCCCCAATCTGATCGTGCTTCTTTGTCATTAATGCTATTGGGCCAGCTGTCTGCCAGTGCTTGTCTATAGTCGGGTTGGTATGAAATGCTGAACTCGGGCAGGTGCTTCATGATCTCGTTGGCAATTTCGGCCGGGGTGAAATCCATGGCCGAGAGGTTGTATGCTGAGCGCACTTTTATGCGGTCTGCAGGAGCTTCTGTGATCTCAATGGTCGCTCTGATGGCATCATCCATATACATCATGGGGAGGCGGGTATTGGCTCCCAAGAAACATCCGAAATGACCCTGTTCAAGCGCGCGATAATAGATGTCAACAGCATAATCGGTCGTGCCGCCACCGGGCATGGTTTTGTGACCTATGAGTCCCGGATAGCGCAGGCTGCGCACATCCACACCGTATTTGTCGAAGTAATACTGGCACCAGCGCTCACCTGCAAACTTGCTGATGCCATAGACTGAAGTGGGCTCGATGATCGTGTGCTGAGGCGTGTTGTCTAAGGGAGTTGAGGGCCCGAAAACTGCTATACTACTCGGCCAAAAGATTTTTTTGATAACTCCTTCGCGGGCCAAATCCAACACATGGAACAGCCCGTCCATGTTGAGTTGCCAACCGAATTTTGGATTGCGTTCGGCAGTGGCGGACAGCAGAGCAGCCAGGTGATAGACTGTTTCGATATTGTGTTTTTGAACAATGGCCGCCAGTCCGGCAGGATCCATCACGTCCAACTTTTCAAAAAGCCCACCCTCCAGCAACGTACCTTCCGGAGACTTGACATCTGAAGCCACCACATTGTCTTCTCCAAAAAGTTCGCGCAAGCGCAATACCAACTCAGCGCCTATCTGACCCAGCGCACCAATCACCAGAATTTTTCCGGAACTCATCTTTTTCCTCCTTTCGGTTTTCGCGCAAATGTAGCATTTGGCCAATGCGCGCGTGTCACACATCCCCGAAACTTGAGTGCTGTCTGAATATTTTTTAAAAAGGTATGCACGCATACTTTATTTTGATACTTTGGCCTCGCCATTCAGTTACCCGAACTTTGAAACCCGAAGAGACCATAGACTTTCACTTGCGCTCGGCATGGGCCAAAATCGCTCGCTTATACAATGCCGAAGCGGCCAAATTTGGCGGAACAATGTCCATCGGGTTCATCCTTTTGAACATTGATAAAGAAGGCACTCCGGGCACCAAACTGGGTCCCAAAATGGGCATGGAGCCTCGAAGCCTCACCCGAACACTGAAATCTATGGAAGCCCTGGGGCTGATAGAAAAAAGACCGTGCGCAACGGATAAGCGTTTGGTGCGAATTTTTTTAACCCAAAAGGGAATGGAAATGCGCGAAACCTCCAAAAATGTGGTCATCAATTTCAATCAAAATCTGGTGCAAACCATGGGTAACGAAAAAGTTCAGGCGGTTATCAAAACCCTTTCAGAACTCAATCGAACGCTCAACGAAAAGAAAATATCGGTATGAACAGAAATATCAGAAAAGTGGCCATCCTGGGCTCGGGAGTCATGGGATCTCAGATTGCTTGTCATTTTGCCAACATTGGCGTCAAAGTGCTGCTGCTGGACATTGTCCCGCGAGAGCCCAACGAGGCAGAGACCAAAGCCGGCCTCACGCTCGAATCGCCCAAATTGCGCAACCGCATTGTCAACGATGCCCTGGCCGGGGCTATCAAAATGAACCCTGCTCCGCTTTATCGCAAAAGCTTCGCTTCGCGAATTGAGACAGGCAATTTTGATGACGACATGCCCAAAATTTCCGACTGCGATTGGGTGATGGAAGTGGTGGTGGAGCGCTTGAACATTAAGCAACAAGTGTTTGAAAAAGTGGAGAAATATCGCAAACCGGGCTCGCTTATTAGCACCAATACTTCCGGCATTCCCATCGGCATGTTGACCGAAGGACGCAGCGAGGATTTTGTGAGGCATTTTGCGGGAACGCATTTCTTCAACCCACCACGCTATTTGCGTTTACTCGAAATTATCCCCTCGCCCGTTACTGACCGTGCGGTGGTGGATTTTTATATGGATTATGGTGCACGGTTTTTGGGCAAAACCACAGTACTCTGCAAAGACACTCCCGCATTTATTGCCAATCGTGTAGGGGTATACAGCATCCAACAGCTTTTTCACACGGTCAGCGAAATGGGCATGACAGTGGAGGAGGTAGACAAACTTACCGGGCCGGCCATGGGGCGTCCCAAGTCGGCCACGTTCCGCACTTGCGATGTGGTGGGACTGGACACACTGGTGCATGTGGCCAACGGTGTGAAGCAGAACTGTCCCAAAGATGAGCGCAATGATGTGTTTGCCATTCCGCCCTATGTGCAAAAAATGGTCGAGAACAATTGGCTCGGTAGCAAATCTGGGCAGGGGTTCTACAAAAAAGTAAAGAGCGAAGGAGGCAAGAGCGAAATCATGGTTCTGGACTTGAAAACGCTGGAATATCGATCACAAGAGAAGGTGAAGTTCGCTACACTTGAAGCGGCCAAGCAAGTGGATGCGCTGCCCGAGCGAACCGCCCTGCTCTACAACGGTTCCGACCGCGCGGGTGAGTTTTTTCGAAAGCAATTTCAAGCGCTGTTCGCCTATGTCAGCCACCGTGTTCCCGAAATCAGCGATGAGCTTTTCAAAATAGACGAGGCAATGAAAGCCGGATTTGGCTGGGAAATCGGAGCTTTTGAGAGTTGGGACGCCATAGGCTTTGCCAAAGTGCTGAGCGACATGGAATCTAATGGTCATCAACCCGCCCAATGGATTCGGGATATGGCCTCAAAGGGCAAGACATCATTCTATCACACCGAAAACGGAATTCGCAAATACTACGACCACGTCTCGGGTGATTACCACCCCATTCCCGGCCAAGAGAAATTGGTCATTCTATCGAATATCCCATCTGAAAAAATCGTTTGGAAAAACTCCGGAACCACCATCAAGGACTTGGGCGATGACATACTGAATATCGAGTTCCACACCAAGATGAATACCATTGGAGGCGAGGTCATATCGGGATTGAATAAAGCCATCGATTTGGCCGAAAAAGAATACCGCGGGTTGGTTATCAGCAACGAAGGCCAAAACTTCACAGCCGGGGCCAACGTGGGAATGATCTTCATGCTGGCTGCAGAGCAGGAATGGGACGAATTGAATTTCGCAATTTCGGCATTCCAAAAAACAGTAACACGGATGCGTTTCTCATCAGTGCCTGTGGTTGCGGCTCCTCATGGGCTGACGCTCGGAGGCGGCTGTGAACTGAGCATGCACTGCGACAAGGTGGTGGCCCATGCCGAGACCTACATGGGTTTGGTTGAATTCGGAGTGGGAGTCATACCCGGAGGCGGAGGCACCAAAGAGTTTGCACTGCGCCTTTCGGACGAAATGATGCGCGAGGGCGACATTCGAATTCCCCGCTTCCGCGAAAGATTCCTGACTATCGGGCAGGCCAAAGTGGCAACATCTGCTCACGAGGCTTTCGACTTGGGCTATCTGAGGCAAGGTGTGGACGAAGTGGAGGTCAGCCGTGCTTATCAATTGGCTCGCGCCAAAAGGGCCTGCCTCGAACTTGCCGACAAAGGATACACTCAACCCCAAATGCGCAATGACATTACCGTGCTCGGGCAAGAAGGCTTGGGTATAGTATACGTAGGTGCCAACAGCATGATGAGCGGCAACTACATCAGCACCCACGACCAACTGATCAGTGAGAAACTTGGCTATGTGCTTTGTGGGGGTGACATGAGCCAACCTACCCAAGTGAGCGAGCAGTACCTGCTCGACCTCGAAAGAAAAACTTTCCTCGAACTGTGCATGCAGCGCAAAACCCTCGAGAGAATGCAGTCTTTGGTGGCGAAAGGAAAGATATTGAGAAACTAAAGAAACATCCAACCATGAACGCATATATCATTTCAGGTTACCGCACCGCAGTCGGCAAGTCCGGCAAAGGCGCATTCAGATTCACTCGTCCCGATGATTTGGGCGCGTCCGTCATCAGGCGCATGATGCAAGATTTTCCGCAATTGGACAAAGAACGCATTGACGATGTCATATGTGGCAATGCCACACCCGAAGCTGAGCAAGGGCTCAACATGGGTCGAATGATTTCTCTGATGGGGTTGGACACCGAAAAGGTGCCCGGCATGACCGTTAATCGCTATTGCTCATCCGGACTGGAGACTATTGCCATTGCATCTGCCAAAATTCATGCGGGACTATCTGATTGCATTATTGCCGGCGGTGTGGAATGTATGTCCCCAATTCCCTTTGGCGGATGGCGATTGGTGCCCAATGCGCGGGTTTCAAAAACAAACCCGGATTGGTACTGGGGCATGGGCCTCACAGCCGAAGCTGTTGCCAGAGATTATAACGTTAACCGTGATGACCAAGACGCTTTTGCATTTCAATCTCACCAACGTGCAGTAAAAGCAATAGCAGAGGGTCGTTTCAAAGAGGGCATTGTACCCATCGAAGTCGAAGAGATTTTCTTGGACAAAAACGAAAAACGTCAAGTGAAGAAATACACTGTTGACACGGACGAAGGCCCTCGTGCAGATACAACTGCTGCTGCTTTGGCCAAACTCAAACCCGTCTTTGATGCAAAGGGCACGGTTACAGCAGGCAATGCTTCGCAAACTTCTGACGGTGCGGCCTTTGTGATGGTAGTGTCCGAACGCATGCTCAAAGATCTCAATGTCCGACCCATCGCCCGCTTGATGAGCTATCATGTGTCCGGTTTGGAACCACGGGTTATGGGCGTAGGGCCTATTTATGCTGTACCCAAAGCACTTGAAAGGGCCGGCTTGAACCCGGGTCAAATTGACAACATTGAGCTTAACGAAGCATTTGCCAGTCAAAGCGTTGCCATACAGCGCCATTTGAGTCTCGACCCGTCCAAATTGAATGTCAACGGTGGTGCCATCGCCCTTGGCCATCCGCTGGGCTGTACCGGAGCCAAACTCACGGTGCAAGTGATGAACGAACTCAAACGCACCGGGGGCAAATACGGCATGGTCACCATGTGTGTGGGCACCGGGCAGGGCGCAGCCGGAGTATTTGAAATGCTTTAATAGTTTTTTTAAAAGATATTACACGTAAAACCAACAGATTATGAAATCCATTGTAGGCGGAGAATTTTTGATAAGAGATACCCAAGCGGCCGACATCTTTATTCCTGAAGAAAGGTCAGAGGAAGCACAAATGATGAAGCAAACGTGTACCGACTTTATCGATCAGGACATTGCTCCCAATCTCGACCGTATTGACCATCAAGAAGATGGTCTTATGCCATCGCTTTTGGAGAAAGCCGGTGAATTGGGTCTGTTGGGCCTTTCAGTTCCCGAAGAATTGGGTGGACTGGGTGTTGACCTCAAGACAAACATGGCTTGCACAGAAGCTTTGGGATCGGGGCACTCTTTTTCGGTGGCGTATGGCGCCCATACCGGAATCGGTACATTGCCCATTCTCTATTACGGATCCGAATACCTCAAAAACCATTTTATACCGAAGCTAGCTACCGGAGAATGGAAAGCTTGTTATTGCCTCACAGAGCCGGGATCGGGATCTGATGCCAACAGTGGCAAAACCACTGCAACCCCCACAGATGATGGCAGGCACTTTCTCATCAACGGGCAAAAAATGTGGATTACAAATGGTGGATTTGCCGATGTTTTCACAGTGTTTGCCAAGATTGGTGATGACGAGAACCTCACCGCTTTCATCCTTACCAAAGATATGGAGGGCATCTCGCTCAATCCGGAAGAGAAAAAAATGGGCATCAAGGGCTCAAGCACCCGTCAGGTTTTTTTCAATAATGTGAAAGTGCCGGTGGAAAACATGCTTTCGGACCGTCAGAATGGATTCAAAATAGCTGTTAATATCCTGAATATCGGTAGACTAAAGTTGG